>PVBE012038048.1_pt1 | contig 24682 bp, 17 predicted proteins | sample 1631181 | NCBI WGS metagenome assembly PVBE01 (sample SAMN08397723, study PRJNA350692) | Marine metagenome, whole genome shotgun sequencing project. | isolation source: water | place: Pacific Ocean | collected 2012-04 | reverse complement strand
TTGCCTTCTGCTCTGCAAGAGTGTTTTTCATATTTTCGAAAAATTTCTTAGTAGTATCAGGAGTAAAGCCTTGAGACGCCGCAGCTTTATAACTTGCATCTGTTAGTTTATCTAAAGCCTTTGCCGCTTTAATTGCGGGAGTATCAACCCACCCGATAGCCATCCCGATCTCTTTAAACGCCTTTCCTACAGCACCGCTCAAATCGCCACCAAACATCTTGACTATTGCACTAAGACCCATAAACGCGAAAGAAATCTGCCCGATCACAGGCAACAATCTTCCAAACCCCGATAGAAGTTTCCCCGCACCACCAAGAGCCATTCTTCCACCACCCAACAGTTTACTCCCCTTAATCGGCGGTGCCCCTTTCACGAACCGACCCTTGGCATCGCGTTGCCGACCGCCACCCGCCGCTGTGAGCCGTCGCTGGCGACCAGGCTGACGTCCTCGGAGAGTCGGTTGGCGACGACCACCGTGCCGGAGCTCGTCACCGCGATGCCGTCGGGCGCAAAGCCGGCCTCGTAGACCGGGCCGGGCGTGAGGTCGCGTGAGAAGCGCTGGACCTGGCCGGACGCCGAGTAGGTGACCCAGACCGCGTCGTTCGTCAGCGCCAGACGCCTCGGGAACGCGCCGCCGACCCGCATCTCGGCTGGCGGCGTCGCACCGGAGGGGTCGGTGCGGCTCTGCTCGGCGGTGTCGGAGGTGTAGCGCTGGAGCACGCCGAGCGTCGCGACGTCGAGCACCACCAGATCGTTCTGGATGTCAGCGAAGCGCAGGGCCGCGGTGTCGTCGCAGAGCATGTTGTTGGCCCCGAATTGCGCCTGCAGCGCATCGCAATCTTCGCTGCCGGTCTCCGGGTGACCGCTGCCTGCGCCCAGCGTCGCGACCACGGCCGTGGTGCCCAGGCAAGCGACGTCGTTCGGCGGGGCGGAGACGTCGACGTACGTGGTCGCGCCGTCCGTGAGGTCGACCTTCGCCACGCGCCCCTCGCCCATCAGCGTGACGAGGGCCACGCGCCCATCCGGACACAGGCTGAGCTGGCTCGGGTTGTTGCCGACCCGGAAGAAGCGGGCCTCGCCGATCCCGGGGCCCACGAAGGGCGCGATCCACAGCCCGTCGTGTTGCCGGTCGGCGACCACGAGCGTGGCGCCATCGGAGGAGAATTCGAGATCCTCGGCGTAGAAGGTCAGCGGGATCTGGGAGACCGCCTCCCCCTTGGCGAGGTCGATCACCGTGAGGAAGCGGGCGTAGCTGCTCGCGACCACCAGCCACGCGCCATTGGGATGGACCGCCAGCCCCACCGGGCGCGGGCCCACGTCGATGCGGTCGGTCACGCTCCCGGTCGCCACGTCGATGACGGCGACTTCGTCCCCCGGCTCGGCCTCGGATCCCGTGAGCGCGACGTACGCGCGCGTTTGGTCCGCGCCCAGGGCCACCGCGGTCGGGTTCAGCCGCGTCGGTTTCTCGGTGGTCCCCTCCACGACAGGACACAACACGTCCTCCCGCGGGCCGCACACCGCCGGCTCTGCGCTCTCGTCTTCGCCGAACGCGACCTCGTTCTCACATCCCCACGGGACGCAAAGCCAGACGCACAGGACAGTGGTGGTGGTCGGTTTCATTGAGACGCGGCGCGGATCCAGTTCGCGATCGTCTGGTAACCAGCGGCGTTGGCGTCGTTCCACGCCTTGCCCCCAGCGTGGTTGACCCCGTTTCCGGAGAGCGGCTTCGTCAATATCGTGCTCGCATCGGGGTCGGCGACGTTCACCGCGCGGGCCGACAAGCGGTCCCAGATGCGCTGAATCTCTTCGGCGTTGCCCGCGTAATTCTGCGAGAAGTAGAAGCCGCCCGCGCGCTCCTGGTGGCACCCGGCCCCGTTGCCACAGCCCCCGCCGGCCCCGGCGAGCACGGGCAGCACCTGGTTCTCGAAGACGCCACGGTCCAGCACGTCCTGGGGCCGGTCGTCGCCGCCGTTGTTATTGCCGCCGTTGTCACCGCCGCCGCCACCGAACGCCGCCCCACCTTCGACGCCGCCGAGTCGCACGGTCAGCCCGCCGAGGTCGCCCTCGGCGCGGTCGCGGACGCGCAGGTAGAAGCCGCTGCCGTCCGCCCCGCCGAGCACCTTCACGAGCACCCGGTTGATGCCGGGGGCGAGCGTGATTGCCGGAGCCGTCGCGAGCGCGCCCACATCGGGTGCAGCCGCGTCGCGGTCGGCCAGCACGCGCTCCCCGCGCAGCCAGACCTCGCCGTACGAGGCCGCGCCGAAGAAGAGGTCGACCGTGAGCGCCCCACCGGTGTCGTTGATGAGGAAGGCCGCCGCGTGGTGCAAGCCGTCGCCCTCGAGCGCCACGTAGTCGTCACCGCCGACCCGCGCGCCCCAGGTCTGCCCGGCCACGGTCCCGCCGTACACGGGCTCCGTCTCGCCGAGCCAGTCGCGCGCCAGCCCTTCGCCACCGGGATCGACCGCGCCGAGCACGAGCCAGTCGCGGATGTAGCCCTCGGCCGTCGGGTGCATGCCCTCGATCCAGCGCCGGATGCCCTGGGTCCACTCGTCGTCGGCCTGCCAGTTGTCGCCTCCCGAGTGGTAGACGCCGCCCTGGTCGGCCGCGAGCGGCTGCAGGATGAGCGGGCTGCGCTCGGGGGCGCGCAGGCTGACCATGTTGCTGGCCTGGTCGTAGTTGTGGCGGAGCGCGGCGATCGAATCGGGCGCCGGGATCAACCCGAATTGGCTGCGATTCTCGGGTCCGCGCGCCGGCTGGTAGGTGCCGTGGCACGCGCCGACCGAAGCGCAGGTGAAGCGCAGGTTGTCCTCCCCGCACGCGGCCGGGTCGTCGAAGATCGGCTGCACACGCTCGGCGTAGTAGACGGGGTCGAGTCGCGCGAAGCCTCGGGCGCGGTAGATCCAGTCGAGGATCTCCTCGTAAGCGTTCTGGTCGGGGGTGAGCACCACGCGGTGGCCACCCGCCCCCGCCGCCTTCGTGAGCAGCGGGCTGGCGGCCGGGTTCTCCGCGTCGGCGAAGGCCGCGATGGCGTGGAAGTCGCTCGCCATCTCGTTGCTGCCGAGCTCCGGGTTCGGGAACAGGAAGAGCCCGCCGCGATTCACCTCTTCATTCGAGCCGTGGCACGAGCGGTCCGCGCAATTGCTGGGTGCCCCCGGATCGACGAGCAGCGGCGCCACGCGCTCTTGAAAGCGCGGGTAGTCGAAGGGCGACTCGCCATCGTCGGCGATCTCGACCACTTCGTCCGCCTGCTCCGCGCCGACCGCCAGGATCCAGGCCTCGAGCGCCTGGTAGCGGGGATCCGCCTCGCCGGCGTAGATGCTCCCGCCGGTGTGCGCGTCGTAGAGCGGCTTGAGCAGCAACGGGCTCGCCTCGACGTTGTTGGGGAACGCGAAGCGCTGGGACACGAAGAAGTTGCGCACCATCTCGCAGCTCGTCGGGTCGTCTGTGATGGTCAGCTCGAGGCCGCCCCCGTCGCCTCCGCCGTGGCACGCGGCGGTCGCGCAGTCCTGGTTGAAGCCGGGCTGGATGGCGGTCACGTAGACGTCGAAGTCGTAGCGGCTGTTCTGCACGTCCGGGAGCGTGCAACCGGGCGGCGGCGGGGCCTCCGGCGGCGGCTCCTCCGGGTCCGGGATCGGCTCCGGCTGCTCCTCTTCTTCGACGCCGGCGGCCTCCTCGATCCAGCCGAGGACCGCGAGGTAGCCCGCATCCGCCTCGGCCCAGATTCCCCCACCCGCGTGGACCGACACGCCGAGCCCCTCCAGGAGCAACTTGCTGTAGGGGGGGTCCGCGAGGTTGGTGTAGGCCCGCACGCGCAGGAAGTTGTCGTAGTGCTGCTGGGCGCCGGCCGGCGCGTCGTACAACCGCAGGCCGCCGCCGCGCGACGTCTCATAGCCGCCGTGGCAGGCCACACCGCCCAGGCAGCTGCGCTCGAGCACGGGCCAGACTACCGATTGGTAGGCGTCGATGTCGAAGGGCGCGCTGTCGACCGGGCCGACCGACCCACCCGCTTGCTCGAGCGGCGCAGGGTCGTCGTTCGGCGGCGGTGGCGGATCGTTATTCGGTGGCGGCGGCGGCGTGGAAGGCGAGCCGCTGTCCGGCGTGTCTGCCCGACGCATGAGGTCGATGGGCCCCTCGTCGCCGCACGCCGTCAGCGTGAGCGTGAGCGCCAGCGGGAGCAGGCGCCTCATCGGTCTTCCGCGACCGCCACCGTGCGGCGGCGAACGAGGCCGGCCAACAGGAGCAGGGCGAGCAGGCCGCCGGGCGCCTGCGGGGCGGTCTCACAGCCACCGGACTGTCCCGCGGCGGGCTCGGAGGCCCCGTCGTCTCCGCCAGCCGGGTCACCGCCCGACACACCGGGATCGGGCGTGCCCGAGCCGTTGCCGTTGCCACCGCCCGCCGGAGGCAGCGCGCCGCGGCGGTCGTCGTCGTCGGGGTCTTCCGACGGCGGAGCAGGGTCACGGTCGTCGTCGCGAGGCGGCTGGCCGTTGTCGACCGGCGGCTTGTCCTCCGGCGGCTCCTCCTCTTCACGTGCGGGCGGCCCGCCGCGGTCGTCACCCCACGGGGTCCGGTCGCAGGCGTCGCCGGTGCCGTCGCCGTCCGCGTCCGCCTGGTCCGGGTTCGGCTCGCTCGGGCAGTTGTCGCCCTCGTCTGCCAGGCCATCGCGGTCGCGGTCGCCCTCCCACGGGTCGGCGCCGCCCTCGGGCGTCGCGTCGCAGAGGTCACCGCGGCCGTCCCCATCCGCGTCCGCCTGGTCCGGATTTGCGAGGTAGGGGCAGTTGTCGGCTTCGTCTGGGGCGCCGTCGTCGTCGTTGTCACCGAGCTCGGCCTCGGGACGCAGCGTCATGCACACACCGACACCCAGATTCTGGTCGTCGGTGAAGTGACGCAGGTCGTTGTTGTTGTTGTCGTTGTACCAGCGGTCCCGATAGACGGCCGGCTCGTAGCCGGGCTTCTCGAAGCGCACCTCGCACTGAAAGCCGTTCGCCCGGTAGCAGTACTGGTCGTTCCCGTTGTAATTGCCGTCGAGGTAGAAGTAGCCCTCGGCGTCGGTGGTCGTGGTACGGCCCCGGTCCTCGGCGTTTCGCGCGCCGTAGAATCCGGTGATCCACACATCGCCGAGCACCTGCTCGGTCGGCTCCCCGCGGGCATCGCAGACCGACACATATCCGGCAAATTGCAGGTTCGCCGCCGCAACGGCCGGAAACAGGAAGAACAAGGGCAAAATCCGCAGAGTCATCGGGACCTCCTCGCCCTGCCTAGTAGCAGCGGGCGTGCCAATCCCGATTGTTGGCGGACTGTGGCGCCGGCACAGTGACGAGGATCACGAACCGAGGCCCATCGTCCCATCGGTTCGTGTTTTTTTGGGTTCGCTGTCCCCCATCTGCTGGCCCCGTCGGCTACACTCGCGCTCGGACGGGACGAGGAGGCGCCGTGCTGCGCGTGCTGGAGGGGTGCGAGACCTGCGCCCTGACGACTCACCCGTTTCTCGCGCGCCTGGAGCGCGCTGCGTTGACGGGGCTCAACCTGCTCCATCAGCGCCGCGACTACCAACGCGGCGACGTCATCTTCCGCCAAGGCGAGGCCGCGGACGACGTGTTCTGCATCTCCAGCGCGGTGGTGCGCCTGTCGCGCACCGACCAGGGGGGGCGTCGAAGCGTCGTCGGGGTCGTCGCGGGAGGGGGCGTGGTGGGCCTGTCCGCCGCGCTTCACCCTGACACGGTGCACCTCTGCGACGCCGAGGCCACCGTCGGCGGGTCGGCCTGCACCTTCTCCCGCGCCGATCTGCTCGAGCTCAACGACCAGTTCCCCCGCCTCGGCGTGGTGCTCTGCGGCGAGCTCGCGCGCGAGTCGGAGCGCGGGATGCGCCAGGCCGCGATGCTCACCGAGCCGCGCCTCGAGCCCAGGCTCGCGGCGGTCCTGCTCGAGCTCGCCTTCCCCGGACGCAGCGGCACCCTCGTCGTCGCCGACGGCCTGACGCGCGCAGACCTCGCGGGGCTCTGCGGGGTCAGCCGTGAGGCGGTGGCGCGTTGCCTGAGCCGTTGGCAAAAGGCGGGGCTCGTGCGCACCGCCGGCGGCCCGATCTCGCTCCTCGACGACGCCGCTCTGCGCCAGCGTCAGTGGGCCGGCTGAAGAGCGGTACGATTCTGGCTTAATGTCTCCGTGCACCCGCGCGGAGACATTCGTTGCAAAAGCTACTGGCATTCGCCGCCCTCTTCGCGCTCTCCGCGTGCGCGGAAGCCGAGGAAGAGCAGGTCTCCGCGCGCGCCGTCTTCGACGAAGAGGTGCTGCCCTTGCTCCAAGAAGGGTGCGCGCAGCCCACGTGTCACGGCGTCCCCGACGGGGAGGACCACGGCGACCTCTTCGGCGGCCACTTCCTCGGGCTGCCCGTCGACGGCTCGGGCGCGGTCACGGGCGAGGCGCGTGTAGACGTGGCGTACGCGAGCACGAAGCAGTTCATCGACACGTACGCGGACGACGCGCGCGACTCGTCGCTGGTGCGGAAGATCCTGGTCCCGTCGCTCGGCGGCGTGGTCCACGACGGTCCAGCCTCGTTGGACAGCCTGGAGGGCCCCGCATACCTGGCGTTCGCGCGCTGGATCGCCCTCGAGGAGGAGGGCGGCGAGGGCCTCGACCCGGCCGAGCTCACCGATCTGGAGCAACTCTTCGGCGAGACCGTCGCGCCGGTGCTGGTCGCCAAGCGCTGCCTGACCGGGAATTGCCACGGGCCGAAGGCGCTGCTCTCGACGGTGCGGCAGCAGCGGGCCTTCGGTGCTTCTCTGTCCGCCGCTCGCGTGCGCGCGAATCGGGGGAACGTCCGGAAGCACGTGGTCCTCGACGGCCCGGCGACGGTGAGTCGGCTCGTGCTCAAGGCGGTGCCGGTCGCGGCCGGCGGACTCCTGCACAAGGGCGGAAACGACAACTTCTTCAGCGGGCTCGACGACCCGGACCTGCAGCCGATCCTGCGCTGGATCGAGGCGGAGCAGAGCGCCGAGATGGGCGAGGCCCCGGCGCTGCTCGGGATCCTCTTCGTCGGCGGTCCGGTCGAGCCGCGCCCGGCATTCGACGTGACGACCGGGCGCTTCGGCAGCGACATCTGGCGCCTCGACCCGCACGACGCGAACGCGACGCCAGTCAACCTCACGGCGGCCCACCACGAAGGCCCCGCGGACGTTCGCGACCCCGCGGTGGACCACGACGCAGAGCGGATCGCCTTCGCGATGCGACGCGGCCCCACCGACGGGATGAACCTCTACGAGATGGGCATCGACGGCAGCGCGCTCAGGCAGCTGACGACCGACACGGTCGGCGCCAACGGCTTCGTCCCGGTCAACGCGCAGCCCACATACGGCCCCGACGGCCACATCTATTTCGTGTCCACGCGCTCGCGCGAGCTCGGCGACCGCGGGCTGCGACCCAACACCGACGTGTGGTCCTACGATCGCGAGACCGGGGACTTGCGGCGCCGAACGTACGGGCCCAACCAGGAGGTCCGCCCGGCGTTTCTGCGCTACGGCGGCGTCGCCGGCGAGCTCGCGTTTACGTCCACGCGGCGATTCGGAGAGGTCTTCAACGCCCCGATCTTCCGGTTCCCGCCCGGCCTCGCGAGCGAGTACCACGTGCACTTCGGCACCCAGCGTGATGGGGAGATGCTCCACGGCATCACCGACACGCCTTTCGGGTTGCACGTGATGGCGGCGATCCGGGAAGGGTCGGTGTGGGGTGCAGGTCCGCTGGCGTACGTCGACCGGAACTTCGGCCCCGACATCGTCGACGAGGCGCGCATCCCCGACGCGACGCTGCCGCGCTTCGCGCACTCGTTGGCATACCTCACGACCCCGGACGACGGTCTCTACCGCGATCCCTTCCCGCTCCCCGACGGGCGGCTGCTCGCGGCGCGGGCGCGCGGCCCGGTGGACGCCGCCGACCCACAGGCGGCCGTCGACTTCGGCATCGTGGTCATCGAGACTGGGCGCACCGCGGACGGGCATCTGAACGTCGCGAGCGAGACGACGCTGCTCGACGTGGCCGGCGTCTCTGAGCTGCGCCCCGTCCCCATCGTGCGGCGGGCGCGCGAGCCGATGAAGGGACACCACACCGACTTCGAGTCACCGACCGGCATCATCAATATGTTCAACTTCCCGCTGCTCCAGGCGCTGGTGGAGGTGCTCGAGCCGCGCGCGAGGACCCTGCGCGACGACCTGCGCTACGTGCGCATCGTCGCAGCGCACATCCCGACCGCGACCGAGATGGCTTCCGTGAATGCGAGCGATGTGCGCAACGGGGATCCGGCCTCGAATCGCGTGACCAACGGCGTGCACGACCCGGTGGCGGTCCTCGGCACCGTCCCGCTCGGCCGCGACGGCTCCTTCTACGTGGAGATCCCGTCGAACGTCGCGATCCGCTTCCAGGCGCTGAACGAGAACAAGATGGCGGTCGGCGCCCAGCACGAGCGCTGGGTGTTCGCGAACCCCGGCGAGGAGCTCTTCCACTCGACGCATATCGACGTGTACGCGGCGCGCTGCGCCGGTTGCCACGGGGCGATGGAGAACACGCCCGGCGGCGCGCTCGTGCCCCAGCCGGACGCGATCACCGGGGCCTCGATCAGCCACAGCACCCATGAGGTGGCCAACGCCCTGAAGCCTCTCGAGCCGGTCCCGGTCGGGCTCGATGTAGAGCGCAGGCCCTTCGACTTCATCGCCGACCTGCAGCCGCTGATCGACCGATCGTGTGCGGTCGCCGGATGCCACGCGGGGGGCGCGCCGGCGGGCGGCGTCTCGCTGACGGGGGCGCCCACGACGCATTACAACGACGCCTACGAGAGCCTGCTGGCGATGGACGCGGCCGGGCAGCACCAGTACGTGGACGAGCGGCGGGCGCGGGCGATCTCGAGCCCGTTGGTGGCCCGACTCTACGGCGAAGCGCTCGAGACGGGGCGCGACCCCGGCGGCGTGTGTCCGCCTGCGGACGGCCCGGTGCCCGCGTTGACCGACGCCGAGCGTGAGGCGTTCGTCGAGTGGATCGACCTCGGCGCCACCTTCGGTCCGGGGCGTCTTTGACAGCAGGCCTCGCCGCGCTCGACGCCTGCCCACGCCTCGGCTGGGTCCAGGCCCCGAGCCCCGTCACGCCGTTGCCTGACCTGGCCGCCGAGCTCGGCGTCGAGTGGCTCGGCCTCAAGCGCGACGACCTGCTCGAGGGGCTCGTCGGCGGCACGAAGGTCCGCAAGCTCGACGGTCTGCTCGCCGCGCCACGATTCGCGGACGCGCCCGCCTGGTCCTCCGTCGGCGCGACGGGGTCGGGCCACCTCGTCGCGCTCACCGCCGCAGCACAGGCGATGAGCCGACAGCTCGAAGCGCACATGTTCTGGGAGCCCGCGATCGCGGGGGTCGTCGACAACCTCGCCTACGTCGCCTCCGGCCCGACGCAGGTGCACTACTGCCGCTCCCGCTTGACGCTGGCGCTCTGCCACCCCCGCGTGCTCCTCGGCGAGCGCTCCGGCGGGCGGCCGGTGGTGCCACCCGGGGCGAGCACACCCGCGGGGGTCGCAGGCGTGGCGCGCGCCGCGGTCGAGCTGATGGCGCAGATCGAAGCGGGCCTGCTGCCGCAGCCGAGCCGCGTGGTCGTGGCGCTGGGCTCCGGCGGGACCACGGCCGGGCTCCTACTGGGCTTCGGCCTCGCGGGTCTGCGCCCGCGAGTGCACGCAGTCGCCGCGGTCGAGCGTCCGTTCGCCCGCGCGGCGCGGGTGCAGCGACTCGTCCGCGCGACGGCCGCGTGGCTCGGCGTGGAGGTGCCCCCACTGCCGAGGCTGACCATCGATCACGGACAGCTCGGGCCGGGCTACGGGGTCGCGACCCCCGCGTCGCTGGCGGCCTGCGCGCGTCACGACATGCTGGAGCCGCTCTACTCGGGCAAGGCGATGGCCTCGCTGCTGGCCGATCCGGGTGGCGGGCGGGTCCTCGTCTGGGTGACCCCCCATCGCCGTGAGGGATTGTCGCGGGCAAGCGACTGGGCCCAGCGACTCCCGGCGGCGCTGCGCAGGCGGCTGGAAGGCGGCCGGCCCACCCGCCGTTGGCTGTTGGGCGCTGCCGGGGGCGCTGCGCTGCTCGGAGTGCGCGTCTGCGGATACCCGCCGGGTGGCGGCCGAACGCTCATGGACTTCGAGGCGAAGCTGGTCACCGCGGCATCGGAGGCGCTCTTCCCGGCCCTGCCAGAAGCCGTGCACGCGCAGGTGTCGGGCCGGGTCGACGCGTGGCTGACGACGCTCCCGCCCGGGCTCGTCCGCCAGCTGCACGCCGCGCTGGCGACCCTCGAACACGGCACGCTGCTGGGCGGCGAGTTGACACGCTTCACCCGGCTCGGGACCGCTGAACGCGCCGCGCTGCTCGACACGCTGGCGGAGCGCGGCGGCGTGCAGGCGGAGATCTATCGCGCCGTTCGCGACTGCTGCGCGTTGGCTATCTACCAACAGCCGGCGACGTGGCCGGATCTCGACTACGGCGGCCCGCTGGTCACCCCCGGCGACCGCCCGGACACCTACGCAAGCCTGCTCGCCGGGCCCGGCGCCGCCCCGCGCGGGATCGGGCCCGCGTGATCCATGCCGCCGACGGCCTCCAGCTGCCCGCCCGGATGAGCGCGGACCTGTGCGTCGTGGGCGCGGGCCCCGGCGGAATGGCGGCGGCCACGGTCGCCGCAGAGGCTGGGCTGCGCGTGGTGCTGCTCGAGGCCGGTGACCTGGTCACCCCGGCGACCTCTACCCAGCGCGAGGAGGACATGCTGCCGCGGCTGTTGTGGCACGCCGGCGCGCGCACCACCGAGGACCGCCGCGTCCGCGTGGTCCAGGGCCACGGCGTGGGCGGCTCCTCGCTGCACAACATCAACCTCTGCAAACGCGTGCCGAGCCCGATCCTGCAGCGGTGGCGCCGCGACCGCGGCCTCGAGCAGCTCCCGCCACCTGCCTGGGACGCGCTGTACGACGAGACCGAGCAGCTCCTCGGAGTCCAGACCATCCCGGCCGAGCGGCAGAACCCCCTCAACCAGCTGCTGCGCGCCGGCACCCAGGCCCTCGGTTGGCGCGGCGGCCCGCTACGACACAACCGCGCGGGCTGCATCGGCAGTGGTTTCTGCGCCTTGGGGTGCGCATACGACGCGAAGAACAACGCGCTCAAGGTCTTCGCGCGACGGCTCGTGGAGGCGGGTGGGCAGGTCGTGACACGCTGCCAGGCGGTGCGACTGCGAACCGAAGCGGGACGCGTTCGCGCGGTGAGCGCCGTCGCCCTCGACCCGACGACGCGGCGACCCCGCGGACGGCTCGAAGTGAGCGCGCCCATCGTCTGCCTCGCTGCGTCCGCGACCGGCACCGCCGCGCTGCTCCAGCGCTCCGGCGTGCCGGATCCAGGCGGCGAGACAGGGCAGCGCCTTCACCTGCACCCGGGCGCAGTCGTGGTCGGCGACTTCGAGCAGCCGGTGCGCGCCTGGGAGGGCATCCCGCAGTCCTACGAGTGCACGGAGTGGCTCGACTTCGAGCGCCCCGACCGGCGCGCCTGGATCGCGACCGCGTTCGCCCACCCCGCGTCGGCGGCCGCGATGGTGCCGGGACACGGCGAGATGCACCGCGAGTGGATGACGCGCTACGCACACCTGGCCGGCTTCAGCGTGATGCTCCACGACGAGACGCGCGGCGTGGTCGAGCCGGACGGCGAGCTCGACCTGAAGATCACCTACCGCCCGAACCGCGACGACCGGGAGCAGCTCGCCCGCGGTCTGCGAGCCGCGACACGGCTGCTGTTCGCGGCGGGGGCACGGCGCGTGCTCATCCCGTCGCGTCCGCCCCGCGTGGTGCACCGCGCCACCGAGGTGGGCGAGGTCGAGGCCGCGGCGCTGGAGGACGGACGGTTGGAGCTGACTGCGGTACACCCGATGGGCAGCGTGCCGATGGGCGACGACCCGCAGCGGGCCGCGGTGGACAGCGCCGGGCGCCACCACCATATGGATGGCCTGTGGGTGTCCGACGCGTCGCTGTTCCCGGGCTCGATCGGGGTCCCACCGCAGCTGTCGGTCTACGCCCTCGGCTTGCATGTCGGCCGGTCGCTGGTCGCCCGAGAGGGAGGCACCGGATCGTGACGCTCCGTTCCCTTCTCGTAACATTCATAATGGTCTCCGTGGGCTCCGGTTGCGACGAGACCGAGACCGAGGCGCCGGCGCTGACGCCGGAGCAGTTCCTGGTCCCGGAGGCCTGCAGCGACTGTCATCCGGAACACTACGCGGACTGGACCGCCAGCATGCACGCGCAAGCCACCGACGACCCGGTGTTCCGGGCGATGAACGCGCGCGCCATCGAAGCCGGAGCAGGCGACTTCTGCATCACGTGCCACGCACCGATGGCGGTCCGAACGGGCGCCAGCGACGGCACCGACCTCGACGCGGTGCCCTCCGCGTTACGAGGGGTCACGTGCGCGTTCTGCCACCAGGTCAGCGAGGTCGGCGGCGACTACAACAACCCGCTGAGCATCGAGCTCGACGGGGTGATGCGCGGCGGCATCGACGACCCGGTGCACACCGGCGCGCACGTCTCGGCCTACTCACCGCTGCACGACCGGCGCGAGCTGGAGTCGTCGGTGATGTGTGGGAGCTGTCACGACGTGGTCAACGGCCACGGCTTCGCGCTCGAACGGACCCTCGAGGAGTGGCGGGAGTCGATCTTCGGCTCGCCCGAGGCGCTCGTACGCGCCAGCTGCGGTGATTGCCACATGCGCAGCCGCATCGCGCCGGTGGCGACGGACAGCCCCGACCGTCGACTGCACGGGCACATGATGCCGGGGGTCGATGTGCACCTGTCCGAGCATCCGGACGCCGAGCGCCAGCGCGCGGCGGTTCAGACCGAGCTCGAGATCGCCGTGCGGTCGCGGGTGTGCGTCCGCGGCAACGCGAGTGGGTCGGAGGTATTCGTCGAGCTCACCAACATCGGCGCCGGCCACGCGGTCCCGAGCGGAGCGGGCCATTACCGCAGGATGTGGGTCGAGCTGCGGGCGGAGGGTCCCGACGGCGCGGTGCTCCTGACCCGTGACCTCGAGGCCGACGACGCGTGGGTCATGCGCGAAGTGCTGCTCGACGAAGCAGGCCAACCCACCGATGCGCCCTGGGCGGCCGTCGAACACGAGTCGACCATGCTGATGCCACCGCAGGCCGGTGCACGCCCGGGCGAACATCGCGACTTCCCGCAGCTGCGTCGCTACGGCGTGGCGGGCGAGATCGGCCGGGTCGAGCTCTCGTTGAAGTTCCGCCCGATGCCGCTGGACCTGCTCGAGGACCTGGCCGCGTCGGGCGAGATCGCCGCTGACGTGCCCGGACGCGCGGCGACCTTCACCATGTTCGACCTCGCGTGGACGAGCGCCGAGGCCAGCGAGGCGAGGCTGCCGGTCTATGACGTCGAGGTCCGCTGCGTCGAGCGCTGAGAGCAGGGGTCTCCTGGCGCGAAATCTGCGTTAACTTTCGGCCGTGGGCGAGCACGACGTCATCCCGACCCTCGAAGACCGCGAACGGCGCCGCTTCACCAAGGCGCTGCTCGCCGACCTCAGCGCACTCCAGAAGCTGATCGAGGCCGAGCGTTTCGACGTCGGTCCCCGGCGCATCGGGGCCGAACAGGAGATGTTCCTCGTCGGCCCACGCCTGGGCCCCGCGCCGCTGGCGATGCAGGTGCTCGACGCGGTCGACGACCCTCGGCTGACCACGGAGCTCGCGCTCTACAACATCGAGGCGAACCTCACGCCGAGCCTCTTCGGCGGCGACTGTCTGCGCCGCCTCGAGCTCGAGCTCGACGAGGTCGTCGGGATCGTCCGTACCGAGGCGCGGTCTCTGGGCGGCGACGTCGTGCTCGTCGGCATCCTGCCCACGCTCACTCGCGGCGATGTGCACCTCGACAACATGACGCCGCTGCCGCGCTACCGGGCGCTCAACGACGTGCTCAAGAGCCTGCGCGGCGGCGAATTCCACGTGCTCATCAAGGGGCTCGACCAGCTCGAGACGAGCACCGACTCGGTGATGTTCGAGTCGTGCAACACGAGCTTCCAGATCCACTTCCAGGTGACGCCCGACGAGTTCGCGCCGCTCTACAACCTGGCCCAGCTCATCACTGCGCCCGTCCTCGCCGCTGCCGTCAACTCGCCGGTGATGATGCGCCGACGGCTGTGGCGCGAGACCCGGATCGCCCTCTTCGAGCGCTCAGTCGACACCCGCTCCGCTTCCCAGCAGGACCGCGGCCAGCGCCCCCGAGTGCACTTCGGCGACGCCTGGATCCGCGACTCCGTGGTCGAGATCTTCCAGGAGGACATCGCCCGCTTCCCGGTCGTGGCCGCCGTCGACACCCCCGAGGATCCGCTCGCCATCGTCGCCGCGGGCGGCGTGCCCAAGCTCGGCGCCCTGTGTCTGCACAACGGCACCATCTACCGCTGGAACCGCCCCTGCTACGGCATCACCGAGGGCCGCCCGCACCTGCGCATCGAGAACCGCACGCTCCCCGCCGGCCCGTCCATCGTCGACTCCGTCGCCAACGCCGCCTTCTTCTACGGCCTGATGGCTGCGATGGCCGACGACGCCCGCGACCTGCCCTCACGCTTCTCCTTCGACGATTGCCGCCGCAACTTCATCGCCTCGGCCCGCCACGGCCTCGACGCCCAGCTCGCCTGGACCGACGGCCGCGGCCACTCCGCCAGCGACCTTGTGCTCGGTGAGCTGCTCCCCCGCGCCCGCGAAGGCCTGACCAACGCCGGCGTCGATACAGACGACGTCACCCGCTACCTCGACGTAATCCAGGCCCGCGTCGAGTCCGGCCGCACCGGCGCCAGCTGGATGCTCGCCTCCCTGCGCGAGATGGGCGAACAAGGCACCCCCGACCTTCGCGACCGCCAGATCGTCCGCGCCATCCGCGACCACCAGCTCGCCGGCGACCCCGTCCACACCTGGCCCCTCGCGGACCTCGAGACCGTCGACGGCGCCTGGCGCGAGAGCTTCCGCACCGTCGGCCAGATCATGACGACGGACCTGTTCACGGTGCGTCCCGACGACATCGTCGACCTCGCCGCCTCCGTCATGGACTGGCGCCACATCCGCCACGTCCCTGTCGAAGACGCGGACGGCCTGTTGGTTGGGTTGGTGGGCCACCGCGCGTTGCTGCGCCTGGTCGGCAGCGGCAGCGACGAAGAGCTGCCGCCGGTGTCGTCCATCATGCGCACCGACCCCGTCACGGTCCCCCGCGACATGCCGACGCTCGAGGCAATGCATTTGATGCGCGAGAAGCGGGTCGGCTGCCTGCTCGTGGTGGGCGAAGGCAAGCTCGTCGGCATCGTCACCGAGCGCGATCTGATCGGTGTGTCGGCGAAGTTGCTCGAAGCCTTTCTCCAGGGGGATTGAGTCAAGTGGGACGGATCCTGCTCACTGCGGTCCTGGTCCTGCTCGGGTGCGACTCGGCCGACGACCCACCGGCTGACGCCCACCTGTCCGACGTGCTCACAACCGACGCCGCGCTCACAGATGCGGCGCCGCTGGACGCTGCTCTACTCGATGTTGCGTTCCCGGACATGAGGGTGGCGGACGCCGCGGTGCCGGATATGGCGGCGCCGGACGCCTACATCTGGCCGGTGCCGAGCGGGCCGGTCGTAGGCGTGACGCTGTGCATCGCGTCCGGCCTCCCGGGGGCGGGGTCGGCGGATGTGTTCTACGAGCGGCTCGAGGCGGCCGGGATCCGCGCGATACGCGGTGGGTTGCATTGGGCGCGGGTGGAGCCGGAGCGGGGAGTCTTCAACTTCGACAGCACCGATGCGAAGGTCGAAGCGGCGATCGCGCATGGCGTGGAAGTCACGGCGCTGCTGGGGTACGGCAACCCCTGGGCGTCGGTGTTGGGGGCGGAGAATAACGACCAGTTCTATCCGCCGGACGATCCGGAGGATTTCGCGCGCTTCGCGGCGGCGATGGTGGAGCGGTATGGCGACCGCATCCAGCGCTGGGAGATCTGGAATGAGCAGAACGCGGGGTATCGGTTCTGGAAGCGGCCGCGGCAGGTGAACGGGGACGCGGTGGCGTACGGGGCGCTCTTGACCGCGACGTACGCGGCGATGAAAGCGGTGGACCCCGACGCGCTGGTGGCGTTCGGAGGGCTGTTCTACCTGCCGCAGCTCATCCAGGGCGCCGAAGACTTCATGCGCGAGGCGTATGAGGCGCATCCGGAGTTGGGGGCCTCGTTCGACGCGCTGGCGTATCACCCGTACGACTTCTACGCGCCGACACGGCCGCCCGAGTATCGCGGGGCGATCGGGGTCATCGAGTTGTATCCGGTAGACGAGACGGCGCGGCGCATGGCGGCGCTGGTGGAGGCGGAGGAGGGCCGGTCGAAGCCGCTGTGGGTGACGGAGGTGGGCTGGCCGACGGAGGGCGGGGTCTCGGCGGACGACCAGGCGCGCTACCTGGTGCGGGCGCATCTGTTGCTGGTGGCGCAAGGGGTGGAGCGGGTCTGTGCGTACACGCTGAGGGATGGGTCGCCGGACCGGGAGTACCTGGCACCGCAGGAGCGGGTCTTCGGGTTGTATACGTACGAGGGCGAGCCAAAGCCCGCCGTACGGGCGCTTGCGACGATGCGGAAGGTGCTCGGTGAGCTGCGATTCGTGGCGAACCGGCGGACGGATGACGCCTATTTGATGGCGTTCGGCGACGGGACGCGGCGCGTCTGGGTGGCGTGGACGGTAGAGGGTGAGGCGACAGTGACGCTGCCCGAAGAGGCGGGGCGACGATACTCGACGGTGGACTTCATGGGCGGGGCGCCCGCGGCGAGTGATGGAACGGTCCTGGCCGGGCCGAACCCGGTCTACATCCTCGACGACCCGGAGTGAAGATGCCGACGGCGGAGGAGACGCGTGCGTGCGCGGTGGCGTTCGCGCAGGCGCTCGACAACGACGACTTCGCCCTGGCGCGGGCGTTGGTGGACGAAGCGTGTGTGTACTCGGTCCGCGGTGAGGTGCACCACGGGCCGGACGCAGTGGTCGAGAGCTACGCCGGCGCAGCCGAGTTCGTGCGAGGCACGTTCGACGCGCATCGGTACGAGTCCGCGGTCGATGTGACGGCGCCAGGCCGAGCGCGTATCGACTTCGCGGACCACCTGAGGCACGCCGGACGTGAACACACGTTCCGAAGCCACCAGCACATCGAGCTCGGCGCCGCCGGACGGGTCGTACGCATCACCCACGAGGATCTGCCCGGACAGCGAGAGGCCCTCGACCGCTGGCTCACCATCGTCGGCGTGGCGCGCCGAGGCGAGTAGCAGACCCGGCTGATCAGAAGCTGCGGAACTCGATGGTCCCACCGATGGTCAGGGACTTGCCGTTGGCGTAGGACGCTTCGGTCAGGTGACCGCCCGCGCCGGTGATGAGCGTGTAATCGCTCCAGCGTACGTTGAAGATCAGCGGCCCGTAGTCGACGTGGCCGGCCAGGCCCAACGCGCTGGTGGTCTCGGTGTCGTCGAAGGCGGCGTCGACCACGCTGACCAGGTCGACCTCGTAGAAAGCGCCCACCCGAAACGGGCCGAGTCGGGGCCCGACCTCGATGTCGAAGTTCCAGGCGGCCTTGTCGACCCGGCCTCTCTTACCCACCGACAGGTCGCGGCTGATGATGTCGATGACGTTGAAGTCGACGTAGAACAAGGGGAACGGGAACATCCCGCCCACCGCAAAGCGGAACTCGCTGTACTCGGAGGCGCCGCTCGTCTGGGGGCTGCCCTTCAGCTGGTAGTCGATCTCCTGGTCCATCCAGGCGTACTCGAGCAAGACGCGCAGCCCCGCCGATGGAGGCGTGTAATGCGTCAGCCACGCGTCGCCGGTGTTGCCCTGGTCGTCGACGTTGACGCGGACGTTTCCGAGGTTGGTCAGGAGCGCAGCGAGCGCTCCGCCGGTGTCGATGATGGTGATGCGGTTGACCGGGTACTCGGCGCGGATCTCGGGGACGGACGGGATCGGGTCGAGGATGATCTAGTGATACTCGTAGGTGTAGCCGCCGCCAAACGCCGCGGCACTGCCGGGCGCGAGCAGCGTGGCGAGGCACAGTGCTGAGAAGGCGGCTCGCACGGCGACAGGTTAGCACGCGGCGTTGTATCGTACGGCCCGTGCGTCTCCCCCTCTGCCTGATGGTGCTGCTGGCCGGCTGCTTCGACTCCGATTTCTTCACCGAGATCGGACCCGACGACGGCTCCTCTGTCGCGTCCGATATGTTCGTTGGCGACCTGCCCTTCCTGCCGGGGACGGACGCCAAGGTCGAGCGCCCCCCGAGCGGTCCGACCTACGAGTCGTGCGTCGTCACCCGAATCCAGGGCAACGGTCAGTTCACCCACGTCGCGGCGGACGGAACCGGCGGCAGCTTCCTCGGCGCGGGCCAGCCCGGGACCATCGACGGGGTCGCCCTCGAAGCGGCGTACAGCCTGGTTCGGGTGGAGCCCGATGGCACGACGGCGCTGTTGCCACTCACAGTGTCCGTCGCCGGAATCGAGCCCGCGCCAGCCGGCGCCTTCGTGTACGGACACCAACTCCCGGAGGGCCCCTTCCTCGGCGTCGAGGTGACCCGACAGCACGCGGGCGCCTTCGTGGCCCGGATGGACAACGCTTTGCGGCTGCAGTGGCTGTTGTCGTGGACGGGCGGGCTCGCCCCACGCGCGGCCGCCTCGCAGCTCGGCAGCGTGCTCGTGACGGCCAACACCGGCGCCGTCTCCATCCTGCGCGCGGGCGACGACGCGCCCGTGTATCAGGGCGACCCCAACAAGCTGGGCATGGTCGCGCGCTTCGCCAGCGACGGCTCGCTCCTGTGGGGCCACCCGGTGGGCGACACCAGCGGTCGGGTCGGCGCCGTCGCGGCGAATATCAACGCCCAGGGCGTCTTCGCCGTGGAGGGTGCGGCCATCGAGCTGTGGGACGGAACCCAGCTCACCGGGGTGAACCTCGTCGGCGTGACCGACGGCGGCGACGTGTCCTGGACCGCCCCCGTCGCCTCGGGCGTTGCCATCGACCACCTCGCGCTGGACCCCAACGGCTCCACGTGGATGCTGGGACACACCCTCGAGCGCCAGCTGGTGGTCGCGCGATACGACCCGGCGGGCACCCAGATTTGGCAGCACGTGGTCGAGACGCGCGGCAACGCGACCTGGTCGGGCGTCACCCTCAGCGGGCTACAACACGCGTACGTGCTCGGCGCCCACGACCAGCCCTTCCTGCTCGGCAACGCGCAGATGCCGGCGGGCGTCTTCCTCGCGGCGCTCAGGCCTGGCGACGGCGCCGTCGCGTGGGTGCACACGGTCGCGCCCGCCCTCCGCATCGGCGCCATCGACGCGACCGGTCGATGGTTGCATGCCGCCATCTCGTCGTTCGAGACGGTGTCGTGGCCCCCGCGCGACGAAGCGCCGGTCGCCCCCGACGGCGTGTCGGCCGCGTTCGGACTCGAGCTCGAGTAGCGTCATCCGGTCGATGCCCGAGGCGCCCCGCTGGTCCGAGCTTCGGGAATCGACGCGCGCGGCGCTGGAGCGGCCCGGATACGACCAGGACTGGTACGCCGAGCACCCGTCGCTGCGCGCCACCATCCTGCTGGTCTCGTATCGGCTGCGGGCGACCGGTCTGTGGCGCTTCGTCGGACGCGAGGACGGCTCGACCCAGGGGTGTCTGCACTTCCGCGCGACGGACGTCGACGCTTTGAGAGAAGCGCTCGCCCGCGAGGCCCGTTTCACGACCCCCGGTCACGGCGCGCGATGGCAGTCGCGAGAACGGCGGTTCACAGCGACTGTGCATCTGAAGCACTTCCGCGGCTGGCCCCTGGACCGGATACAGGCCCATCTCGACCTCGCGGGCCTCCCTCAACGCTGGTGGTGGTGGCTCGTCCCACCGGCCCCGGCCGCGCTGTGGCTGCGGCACGCGCTCCATTACTCGAGCTACCGCGACACCCGCGGACTGTGCCGTGCGCTCGAGCGTCGCGGCGGGGATCCGATGAGTTGAACTCGTGGTCTCGATCCTGCAGTTGTCGCGGGCCGCAACTGCAACCAATGCGACGGGGAGGTCGATGATGGTGCGCATAATGTGGGTCGTGGCCGTGGCCGTGAGCCTGGTCGCCTGCGTCGAGGACGCCGAAACCGGCGCCGACGCTTCGACGTCGGACTTGGATGCCGCTGTGACCGATGGTGCTACGCACGACGGGACGATGGGCGACATCGGTGGCGGCGAGACGCCAGACGGCGAGACGCCCGACGGACCGACCGGCGATGGCCCGGTCGACAATCCCCTGCCCATCTCAGCAGACGTGGCGGCCGAGCATTGCGAACAGGCGTGCAACGACTTCGACGCCGATTGCGACCTGACCCCGGTCGGCGGCGACGAGGCGGCGTGCCGTGAAGCGTGTGAGGCGCGGGCGGCCGAGGACGGATTCTGGGTCGGCGCCTACGAGTGCTTCTCGAGCAGCTGCGACGCCGGCTGCCTCGACGGGCCGGCGACGCCCACGGACCTCTGCGACCAGGCGTGCGAACGGCTCGACGGTTGCGGCGCGCTGGGCATCTTCGAGATCGCCGACGGTGAGACGAACGTGTGCCGTGCGCTTTGCGCGGGTGCGGTGGAGGGCGAACCGGGCATCGACGGGCTCGTCGAGTGCGTCTCGGAGGGCTTCGCCGACGGCTGCGACGACCCGGCTGGACGCGTGGCCGGGTGCTTCGAGGGTCCCGGCATGTGCCGCGGCTTCTGCGAGGATGTGTTCGAGGACGACGGCGAGGAGGGCTGCGGCCCGGACACGGCGCTGCGCCAGGCGTGGCCCACGGTCGACGCGTGCGAGGCGGCGTGCGAAGGGCTCGACGAGGTGCAGGAGCCGATGCTTGCCGGCTGCGTCTTCCTCAGCGACTGCGGCGACCCGACCCGGTGCACGGAGGAGTTGCCGGACGCGCCCGACCCGGCGTGCGACGCGGCGTGCGACGCGCTGTACGCGCTGTGCGGCGAGATCGAGGACTTCCCGCCCGAGGAGATGTGCCCCGCGGTCTGCACCGGCTTCCTGGTGGGGCTCGGTGCCGACGGTGGCGCCGAGGACGCGGCGGAGTGCATCAACGCTGGGGGGATGTGCCCGGGCAACCGCGGTGACGAGGTGGGCGGCCTCCTCATCGGATGCGTCACACAGCTGTCGGAGGCGTGCAGCCGCGTGTGCGACGCGATCGCGCAGTGCGCGCCCGACGGCGAGGACCAGAGCGGCTGCCGGCTCGGCTGCTCGCAGGCTGAGGTGGAGATGCCGGACCTGGTGACCCAGGTGGATGCGTGCGTGGCCGATGCCGGCGAGGATTGTCAGGCCGTGGTGGCGTGCATCCCGTCCGACAACGACGAAGAGTGACCGCGACCACCTCTCCGTAGCCGTCAGGGCGGGAGGGCGTATCTGGCCTCGACCAGCGCGCTCCACTCCGCGCCGTCCATGAGACGCGCCCGGACGACGACCTCGCGCGCGGCGTCGCCCAGCGCGACGCGAGCACCGCAATCGACTACGGCCGCTTCAGCAGACAGGGCGCCGCCAGTCAGCCGCGGGTCGGGGCCGTCCAGCGTGTAGGCGACCCGTCCGGCGTCGCAGCTGAGCTCGACCTCGCCACCGAGGGCCTCCAACACAGGGGCGACGACGTCGGGGTACAGATCCGCGGCGCGCAGCTGGTCGAGCACGCGGGCGGTACGGTGCGGGAAGTAGTCGGCCAGCAGCGCGTCACGCTCAGCCCGCCAATGCTCGTCCCGGGTGTATGGCGTGTCTGCGTGCTGGTCGCCCCAGCGTGCCGACTCGGGCACGACCGCCTGCTCGACGCGGTCGGCGAGCGCAGCGAAGCGGGCGGCGGGCGCGTTGCGCTCGGGGTGGTCCGGATCCCACGCGGAGAGGTCCGGATCCACGTGGAGCGCCCCCCCGTCGAAGAAGTGGATCTGAGCGCGTTCTCCGACCAGCACGCGGAACTCGGCGTTCGCGATCAGGGCGGCCCATGGAGCGGCGACGCCGATGTCCACGCCGATGCGGTTCGTGTCGAGGTCGGAGCGCAGGCCCAGCGACCACTCGGAGTCCCACATATAGAACTTGAAGCCGTCGCCGCCTTCCCGGCGGGCGACCCAGAAGTTCTTCCGCGGCCAGTCCGTGTTGCCCAGATAGAGGTTGTTCAGCATGTAGTCGGCGTAGTCCACCACGTCGACGTAGGCGGGCAGCTCGGGATCCAGCACGCCGTCCGGACCCCGCCCTTGCAGCGCGAGATACGCTGCGTCGTCCTCCACACCAGCGGCCGCCAGCGTGCCCAGCTCCGCCCACGCGTCTACCGTGCCGTCGACAGGCGCGCCGCTGTTGAGCGCGTCCCACTCGTCCTTGTCGCCCCCGTGGTAGCTCGCGGAGAAGGACGCGTCCGGCCGCTCGACCGGGTTGTACAGCCCCCAATAGAGCCCGTTGATGTAGAGGTGGACGAAGGTCTCGTGCGAGGCCACGCCGCCCATGTCGAGCCGGGTCACGCGCCCGAACGAGTCGCGGATGTAGAGCGGCTTGCCGCCTGCCGCGCCCCACTGCCAGCCGTCGTTCGAGTTGCTGCGCAGCGTGATGGTGTCGAAGCGATCCACCGCGGCCTCACCGAAGAGCGGGTAGCGCAGCTTCGTCGGGCCGTAGACGCCTTTGAACAGCAGCCGCAACGAGTGCTTCAGCGTGAGCCCGTGGCTTCGGAACGCGCCGCCCTGGATGCGCAGGCCGCAGTCGACCTGGAACCCTTCGCCGCCGTCCGGGTGGATGAGCTCCGCGGAGGCCGCCCGCTCCCACTGCACGCCGTGGGAACGCGAGTGGGTGTAGATGCCGTCGGGTCCGAACAAGCCGTCCACGTCCGTGACGATCGACAGCGTCGGCACCGCGAGCAGGTCGTCGCGAATGCTCGGGTAGGCGGCCACCACCCGCGGATCCATCGCGTAGTCGGCCGGCGTGCCGCCCCAATCCGGCGGAAAGCCGCGGGCCGCCGCCGCATCGTCGTCCTGCGCGACCACATCGGCGGTGAAGATCCAGGTCGCGGTCAACACGGGCGAAGGCCGGAACTCGGGGAGCAGCGCGATGGCGCGCAGAGTGGTGGTGCTGTTCGCCGGGATGGGCGCTGCGTAGACCTCGCCTTGGTCGGGTCCGGGCGGGCGGCCGTCGAGCGTGTAGCGGATCTCGGCGCCGGCTGTGGCTGTCGATAGTGTCACCTCGAAGGGCGCCTCGTAGAAGCCGCGCGGGTGGCTCGCCACCACGGGTTCGACGAAGCCTGCGAAGCCGGGCATGTCGTTGTAGGCGCCGGGCGTCGGCTCGGAGAACCAGGCGAGCTCGCCGTCCTCGACCGTGTGGACCGACAGCTCGGCGCCGACGAGCAGGTCGTCGTCGTCGGCGGCTGTGTTGAGCGCCTGCACGGCGAGGACGTTGTGGCCCGGGCGCAGCAATTCGAGATGCTCGGTGAGGAGGTGGACCTCGGGCGCGTTTGCCTCGCGGCGCTCCGACACGGCCGCCGAGTCGAAAGCCACCGCCTCGGGTGCGCTCGCGCGGGCGACCTCCACCCCGTTGAGCCAGGCGACGTAGCCGGCGTCGTACCGCATCGAGAGGCGCATCGCGTCGAAGGGACCGGCACGCTCGAGCTCGAATGGGAACCGCACGTATAGCGAGGTGCCCTGACCGTAGGCAGCCTGCTCGACGTCGGTTTGCACGTGGCGCCCGACGCTCTCGTCGCCCCCGAAGACCTGAACCTCGGCCAGCGAGAGCACGGTGGCCTCGTCCGCGTTGCCCGCCCCCGCGGTCCCGGACAGGTCGAGGTCGGGCGTGCGGCGCACCTGGACGAAGCGCCCCACCACCCCGCCGACCGCTTCGAGCAAGTCGACCTCCAGCCGGGGCGGACCGCCGAGCGCGTTCTCGGGGTTGAGCAGCGGCGAGGCGAAGACCGGGGCCGCGTCCGCGTCGAGCACCGACACAGTGATGTCGCGCAGCCTGGAGGGGCAGCAACCGCGACGGTTGTGCAGGATGATCGTCGCCAGGAAGAAGGTGTCGCCGAGATCCACGGTCCAGGTGGCGTCCTGGTCGTCCTGGACCGTGTGCGTGAAGTCGTCCAGGCCACCGTTCACGCCAAGCTCCGCCACGAAGGCGCCGAGGGTCGAGGACTGCTCCACCGGGCGCCCCGCGGCCAGATTCACCGCAGCGTCCGGATCGGGCGCCACGACGCCGCCGACGTCATATCCGAACGGCGCGGCACCGCGGGCCCATCCATCGTCGTCGAAGTCGGGCAGGAACCAGGCGTCGTCGTCGGCCCCGTCCAGCGGAACCCACCAGGCGCCCGGGTGGTCGGGCGCGACCAGAGCGGTGGTCTCGACCGTCTGGGCCACCCCGTAGGCGATCTGGTCGCGGCGGGCGGGATGGGCTCGCCGTCTCGAGCTTGCAACGTTCCCGCGACAAACAGGGTGGGCCGCTCAGGCGGACGGGGTCACTCGAGCAGGAGCTGGGTTTGCTGTCGCTGTTGGACGTGGCGGCGGATGTGGGCTTCTCCGAAGTCGTCTCTGGCGGCGAGGTCGTTGTGCAGGCGGCATCGGAGGGTCAGGCAGCTCTCGGTGTGGGCGCCGCCCCGCGCGTAGGGTTGCTCGTGGTGCAACTCGAGGAAGCGGCGGCCCCCGCATCGGCGTCCTCTGGG
>PVBE012775532.1_pt1 | contig 24686 bp, 28 predicted proteins | sample 1631181 | NCBI WGS metagenome assembly PVBE01 (sample SAMN08397723, study PRJNA350692) | Marine metagenome, whole genome shotgun sequencing project. | isolation source: water | place: Pacific Ocean | collected 2012-04 | reverse complement strand
CGCAAGAAAGCTACTCGCAAGAAAGCTACTCGTAAGAAAGCTACTCGCAAGAAAGCTACTCGTAAGAAAGCTACTCGTAAGAAAGCTACTCGTAAGAAAGCGACTCGTCGCCGACGAAAATAACCCAACGTTATTTACACTGGATCACACAGAAACGGCCTCAAGTGGGGCCGTTTCTTATTTTTTAGGTACCAACAATTTCAAAGCGTTTCATGGCATAATATATTCATCTTGTTTAACTAACAATTTCTCCCATCAACCCTAACTGGAACTAGTACGAAAAGAACCCCATGACTCATATAATTGCTGAACCTTGTATTGGAACAAAAGATACGGCCTGTGTAGACGTTTGTCCTGTTGATTGTATTCTTCCTATGAGCGATGATGAAAAGTTTGCTGAAGTTGAAATGCTCTACATTGATCCAGATACCTGTATTGATTGTGGCTTGTGTGTTGACGAGTGTCCTGTTCAGGCCATTTTTCCCGAAGAAGACCTACCCGATGAGTGGCACAAATATATTCAAATCAATATTGATTATTTCGCTTAGCGGTAATCAAACGCCACTCTTAGCGTCCGGCTCTTCGGTCCAATCCGCAGCTCGGTTCCCCAAATTAAGATCACTTGGCAATGTTTTTCGATATCCAAGTTTTCGGACAACCTCAAGCACATCAGTCCATGTCGGGAATGTCCGCCCATTGGCTTCTTTAAAGGCATTGATTGCGAGCAAGAATAAAAATTGTTCTTGCGTCATCTCACCCTCTTCTGCCGCCCTAAGAAAATCGGACCGCCGCCGACCGGGCCCACGCCTACGATTTAGGTCTTCAGATGTGCTACGCAGATCACGTCGGTCAATTCCACTTCTGCGATCGACAACCTCACCACAATCTTCAGGCATACCAAGGTCGTTATGATGCTGTTGTTTTTCGCTCACACTGGTAGCATACCCATCTACTTACAATCTGAATCAGATAAATATTAAAAAATCACAATACTCTCACACTGTTCCACCAACAATGCCACACAACAGCAACCCACATCTTGAATTTAACGTTTCAGCAGTTGTTCTTGGATGGCTTTTTCCTGGACTGGGTCACATTGCCATTGGTCAAAGGCGTCGCGGATTTCTTATTATGTTTGGGATTTTGTTTCTCGTATTTTTTGGTGTTCTTGTTGGGGGAATTGATGCTGTAGATCACCAACACGACAGACTTTGGTTTATTGCCCAGGTTTGGGTCGGCCCCATTGTGATCGCAATTGATCTAATGAATCAACAGTTGATAGTCCCACTCCCAGTTACCCAGAAAGCAACTCTAGTTGGACTGAGCCACGCAAACGAAATTGGCACGCTTTTTATAGCAATGGCTGGGCTCATGAATTTTGTCGTACTCCTTGATGTGCTACAAGCAAAACGAAACGATGATTTTGAACGTCGCGCCACAAAACCCACAGGGACGAATTCATAATGCTCGCATGGATTCCATTTTTAGAACCCATGAATGCTATGCAATCGGTTTGGTATATTTTTATCATACCAATGTCGTTTGGAATTTCTGTTGTGTACAGGTCGTTGCGAGAATCCACGTACACAACATATTGGTGCTCAGTGGTATTGATGACAATTCAAATTGTGTTAGGAATTGTTGCGATTGCTGTTGCACTGGGTATTTTTGTGCAATTTGTTATCCCGCTTCTTAACTAGCACAAAGCAACACACCTTCTGGCTCGTCTGCAATCTTATTCTTCAGTATCGAGTGGATATGTTTTAGGCGTTGGCTGACACGAGATTCGCTATACCCAATTGTATGCCCTATTTCGAGCATCGTGAGCCCCTCAGTGTACGAAAGTACAACGATAAGTTTGTCATACGTACTTAGTTGTGCGCACAGCCAGTTGTGCAAATCTTTCCTATCCACACCCTCACATCCACTGTCTTTCAATTCAACCGACAATGCTGCCAAACCATCGTTACCACCATCATCATCTGTTGGATGAAACGGAAGGGTGTTTGGAACATGGCTATCGCGCATAACTTTGGCGAATTCATTTTCATCGAGTTGGAGAATTTGTTGTAACTCTTCGTCTGTTGGATGTCGACCATGTTCTGATTTGAATTCTTCGATACCACAAGATATCATTTTTGACCGCGAACGAGCCAGACGAGAGGCAGGATCTTCACGACGAAGATAATCCTTCATAGAACCCTCAACTCGCTGTCTTGCGTAGGTTTCAAACTTATAATTGAGACTTGGGTTGTATTTTTCAATACTATCCACAAGTCCAAAAAAACCAGCTTGCTCGAGATCATCAGGATCAACACTTTTTGGTTTACCAAAAGCGATTCTCCGAGCAGCATTTCTAACGAATGTTAGTGTGTAATATTCAAATAGCCAGTCACGAGCGGTTGTACACCCTGTCTGCTTGTAATACAACATTGCATTTACAGCAACATCTGCTTGAGTTGCTTCATTTATGGTTCTTTTGTTACATGGAGGCAAAAAAACGCCACCATCCGACTTTGGATGACTGACCATTAGGTTTCGTCCCTGAAAAATGTTGCGATGTACGGGCTCTGCGACATTCGCTGCCCAACATAGTCCCATCGTCACCATCTTGCCCAAAACCACAACTTTTTTAAAAAATGGACTTCAAGTTACCGTTATGGATGCCTGGGGCCAGTGCGATGGCTGATCTGCTGATCTTAATGGAGACGGTATCGTGGATGTTGTAGACCTCCTTGAAATTGTGACGGGGCGGGCTTGAGTTGATATTCCTCCCACCACAAATAGCGGTAAATAATCAAGTTGTCTTTGTATGTGTTACGACATACACTTACTTATCAGAGTAAAATAAACACACATGGCAAAACTGTTCTACACATTAACTGAAACTTGCGAACGTCTTGGTAAAACCGAAGAGGAGGTTCGCGATATGGGAAAATCGGGTCTCCTTGAAGAGATGCGAGATGGCGATCAGGTTATGTTTAAACGTAAGCAGATAGATCTTCTTGCTGGAGATGCGGATATAGCTGAGGATATAGATTTAGATTTATCTGGTGGTGGATCATCATTTGCATTTGGTCTTTCTGACTCTGCTGCAGATTCCCCATCGGAAAGCGGTGGTGTTCCACCAATGTCTGAAGAACAAGGTAGCGATGAATCTGGCTCTGGCTCTGCCTCTGGCTCTGCCTCTGGCTCTGGTTTTGGCTCTGGTTTTGGCTCCTCAATCGAAGAAGGAATTGATACAAACGAAGCAAGCAATGTTTCAACAAATGAGGAAAGCGGTGCTGATATCGGCTCAATCGGCTCAATTGGCGAAACAGATGGCCAACCTCAGAATAGTGGATACGGTTTAAGTGATAGTGGAACCGGTATGGGTCTCTCTGGGAGTGGTGCGGGTCTTGATTTAGGTGGTAGTGGCTTTGGCTTCGACCTTGGAGATAGTGGTAGTGGCGCTGGCCTTGATCTTGGCACTGAATCACATGTTGATGATGAAACGGATTCTGTTTTTGAGGATGGCGATGATGATTCTGCTGAAACTCGAGTAGCAGACGCCTTTGACGAAGAATTAAGTTTGGAGGCAGTTGGTAGCGGGAGTGGGTTGCTTGACCTTACCCGAGAATCTGACGACACCTCACTTGGCGCGGAACTTCTTGATGAGGTTTGGGATAGCGAGGAAAGCGGAGAGTTTGGTGCATCAGCCTCTGGTCTATTTGAATCAGCAGAACCAGAACGGGCAGTAGAAACCTCAAGTGCTCCAATGGGCTTGGCTGTTACAGTTGCTGAGGCATATGACGGAAAATGGTCTGGCGCTGGAGTGGGATTTCTACTTGGGGCATTGATTTCACTCGTCGCAGTTTTTGTGATGCTGCTTACAAACATTATGGGTGTTTCACCAAAACTTGGTGCGATGATTACGGGCGACCTGATGATTTGGGGTGGTGGTTTTGCTGCTTTCGCAATTGTTGCGGGTCTTGTCGGCATGTTCATCGGTAAAGCAAGCGAGTAACACACTTGACATTAACAAGGTATGGGTGGCACCAGTGGCTTACGATTACAGTTGTCCTCTTTGCTGTGGCTTCGGTTGTGGCTTGGTTTCAATGGTGGCTTATGCTTGTTCCAATCTTTATATCTTGGCTTGTTTTGGTTTCGTTTTTTAGGAACCCCTGGCGACGTATCCCACAAAATCTACCCGAGGGCACGATGTTAAGTCCTGCTGATGGGGTTATTTCAGCGATTGAATATGTAGAAACCCACGAGACTGTAGGGGGACCATCGGTCATTATTCGGATTTTTTTGAGTGTATTAAACGTTCATATCAACCGAACACCGTGCGACTGTGTTCTTTCAAAAGCAATCTATCGTAAGGGCAAGTTCCTTGATGCACGAACCGAAGAATCTGCAAAGGTAAATGAATCCAACACTCTGTTTTTTACCTACTTAAACGAACCATTTGGAGTACGGCAAGTATCTGGAAAAATTGCACGGAACATTGTATGTCCGATTCAAGAAGGGGAGACTTTTGCACACGGACAGCAGTTTGGCATGATTAAATTTGGTTCAACTACAGAACTCATCCTTCCAAGGCCAAGCGAAGTAACTATTCATGTAAACAAGGGCGACCGTGTAAGAGCTGGGCTTACTCGTCTTGCAACACTGGCTCCACAGGCAACAGCGTAGGCGCTGGATTTTGTTTAAGCCAGATTGATTTCAAAAGTGGTATAAGCGGGTCGTTTGCTCCGGCATAAATTGCAAGGGTGTTGAGACCCTTTGTAATCATTTCCTCGTCGTGTAGTTGGTGCCCAATATATGCAAGAAGAAACGCGTATGTTCCTGCGTCACGCTCAATATCGAGGAGACTACCTATGGTGACAGCAGCACGAACAAGTTCAAGCCGTGGCGGTAAAAGTTTTGGGTCATATTCAACATCAATCATTTCTGGCTGGAACGATAGTAGAGATTGCAAAACATAACCAGCAGATAAATACAGTCCAGCCCCAATTTTTGCGTGCCCAAGCCCAGCTGTTGCAAGAGGGTGTCCGGGTATAAACTGAAGTGCTTGGTTAAATCTCCGTTGGGCATCGAAGTATTTACCCTGTTCCAACGCTAGCTCACCAAGTTGAACAAGTTCATCAAATCGAGTTCGATGTCGTGTCACCTCTCCAGAGAGCGTGGTCAATTGTTCGCCATGACGTAGCGCTGATGCAATAATGTTGATTGTTTTATCTTCCAACTCCTCAGATTCATCTGTTGATTCTGTTGATGTGAGATCATCTGGTTCATCTCCTTCAAAAGGTATTCCTGCAAGGTTGTTTTGTAACTGGAAGTATTGATCATCCAACCACGACATTGATTTTGCATCATCTGAATCATCACTGTCAATTTCATCCTGTGCGCGCTGGGCAACACTGTGCAACACTTTGTTGTACTGGTCAGATATATCAATCTGGTTGTTTACAGATTCTTGATCAAGACGGTTTTCTTCCGTTCGCCAAACCTGAACGAGGCGGTTTGAACCAATACCATTTTCTGAATCTTCTGCAACACGAGCTTCATCCCAAGCAGAAAACCCAAGGGCCGATGTGGGCTGATCAGTTTTTTCTACAGATACACCCGTCATTGGCGAAGCAGCGAGATATCCAGCAGAGTCATCGCTTTTGTATATACCTATGGGAATGGGGGTAGTATCAAGTGAGTTCGGCATTTCTCCATTACCGAGCGCTTGCCCTAGTTTGTTTTGGTCTTCATGTCTTTTTAACCACGTGCTTGAGTTTTTAATTTCTCCCTCACCGCCAAATTTTTGTGCATCCTCTTTGTTCCACTCGTGGGAGTACGAACGGATGTTACGACCAGTTGACATTTGTTGTGGCGCGGTTGCCCAGTTGTCAATGAAGTTTGGGTTGAAATAACTAAGGTCTCCCTCAGAAAGAAACTGAGCAGATTGCGAATCCCAGTTATTCCAATACCAAGGCGAGTTATTGAGCGCATCAATATATTCCGACCCACCTTCATTTGCCGCATCTGACAATAATTGCAATCCAGCGGCATCCCCACGAGTACGCCCAATCCCATCATTGAAGTTCCTGCCCCGCAACACATTGTTTGTTCTGATTTCACCATTGCGCACCCCAGATGGCAAGTTTTTATTTTGATTAATTTTTCCATATGGTGATGTGCTTGCATCAAGAGCAGTTCCATCGCCAAGTGAGTTTTGAGCAAATGCTGGCGCACACTGAAAAACGATGATGAGTGATAAGATGCGATTGAGATACATACAGAGGTTCCTTTTTTAAAGCATCGTACCTACACTGTGCAACATGTCAAAGCAAAGACGCTATGTGACGACACCAATTTACTATGTGAATGATAGGCCTCATATCGGTCATGTGTATACCACAACACTCTGCGATGTGTATGCAAGGGCAATGAGAGCAATTGGGCACGATATGTTTTTTCTTACTGGAACCGACGAACATGGTGTAAAAGTGGAACAATCAGCCATTGAGCAGGGTTTGACACCTCAAGAATTGGCTGATAAAAATTCTGCAGAATTTCAATCGATTATGGGCATGTTTGAGCTTACGAACGATGAATTCATTCGTACAACAGACCAAATGCACATGAAACAGGTTCAGGCATTCGTGTCAAAGTTGCTAGAAAAGGGGGATGTTTACCTTGGAACGTTTGAGGGGTGGTATGACGATGGTCAAGAAGAATATCACACTGAAACAAGCGCAAGGGATCTTGACTTCACCTCTCCAATCAGCGGTAAGCCACTTGTTCGAGCCACTGAAAAAAACTATTACTTCAAACTCAGCGCATATCAGGAGACACTGGAAAAACTGTTTGAAACATATCCAGACTTTGTTTTACCAAATAGCCGAAAAAACGAAGTGCTTGGCAGGTTGCGCGAAGGGTTACAAGACGTTCCAATCAGTCGAACAAACTTTTCGTGGGGAATTCCAATGCCCAACGATTCCGAACACGTTATCTATGTTTGGATTGATGCCCTCTTTAATTATATTACTGCCCTTGGACTTGGAGATCCCTCAAGCACACAATTTGCAGAGCGGAGTAAGTATTGGCCAGCGTCTTACCACATTATTGGAAAAGAAATTTTGTGGTTTCACTCTGTTATTTGGCCGGCCGTGCTAATCGCTCTAGACCTACCCTTGCCTCACTGCGTTTATGCACACAGTTTCTGGATAAGCGAGGGACGAAAGATGTCCAAGTCGCTTGGCAACTTTATCGACCTCGAGACAATTGAATGGTATGTTAATAAATACTGCATGGATGCGTGGCGATATTATCTTGTTACCCAAGGACCGCTTGGAGCTTCGGACGCAGATTTCGTTGCTGAAAAGTTTCACGATATTTATAACGCGCATCTTGTGAACACGGTTGGAAATTGCACAAGCAGAGTGACTGCGATGATTGGAAAATATTTTGATGGTGTTGTGCCAAGCGAATCACAAAATGGCGAACGAATCGTTTTTGATGGGTTTAATTGGCCAGAGAAGTGTAAAAAAGCCGTTGATGAGTGGGTGTCTGGCATGGAATCATTTTCACTTGGAACGGCATTTGAAGCACCAATGACTTTGATTCGCGACATTGATTTGTTTATCAATGACACTGCACCATTTAAACTTGCAAATGATGAAACAAAACAGCCACAAGTTGCGGCAATTTTGTATCAATGCATAGAGTCTTTGAGAATAGCATCCGTTTTGCTTGCAACGCTTCTTCCAAACAAAATGAACGAGTTTCATCAAGCTATTGGAGTAGACACAAACCAAGGATCCTTTGAAGATTTATTGTCTTGGGGCGGTATACAAGAGGGTGCGATTATCACCAAGGTCGCACTATTTCCCCGAGTTGATCAATGATGAACACGTAGTATTGCAGCAAACAGCGATGGGCCTCGAGAACCAATCTCTGGAGTTAAACGGTGGTACCGCTGAAGTTTGCATCCAGCATTTTTTGCAAGTTTTTCTATGTTTGCTTTTGAAAAACCTTTGTGAACGTGACCCATAGTTTGTTGATATTCATCGTGTGAATGACGTTGCATATCAATTATCAATATTCGTCCTTCATTTTTTACGACCCGACAAGCTTCTTGGATGGACCCCTGAACGGGTTCTATATGGTGTAGTACCAAACAAAACAAAGCAATATCGAGCGACTGACTTTTCAGTGGGAGGTCATTTGCCTCTCCTTCGATAAACTCAATATTTTTGGCAAGGTCTGGGCGCTGTTTTGCTTGAGCGAGCATAGATTGTTCGCGATCAACACCAACAACACTTTGAACATGTGGCGCAATAATGGATGCAGCATTTCCAATACCACAACCAATATCTACAACATTAAGCGATGGGTCAAGCAATGAAAGCAACGCAACAGAAGTAAATCGATCACCAAAAAGATCTTGGCGGACCGCCTCCCAGTCGCTTCCAACAGTTTTAAAAAAAGTTCTACTGTCCGAATGTCGTTGTGCTAGCACAGCGACAAGGCGTTCCTCATCATCGTTTGCTCCCGGAAGGTTGCTTGAATTTGCGATAGCGATTTTCCATAAATCTGTTACTTCTTCTGTCATAGTTGATGCAATACGGTAGAGACCAGTGGTTCCTATTGTCCTCCGAGCCGCAAAGCCAGATTCAAGCAGAAGTTTTAGGTGTCTAGAAACGGTCGATTGTGGAAGTTGAACAACATCAGCAACTTCACCAACACTTAATTCGTGTTTGCTGAGAATTCGAAGTATTCTTAAACGAGCGCAATCGTTGAGTGCTGATAGGGAATCAAGAAAAACCGTTGTGCTGATGGTGGTCATTCAATAGCGTCATCGACGCCCGTCATAGTTGGGCCAGGAACAATACCATGCGCCCGAAGGGCGTTCGATATATCTTCGTTTGTTGGCTCGATAATCCACGCCTCTTTCCAACGCGTTACTGCAAGAGTGTCGTCACCAAGACGTTCAGCAAATGTTGCAGCGATTACATATGGCCTTGCATCACTACCATTGCTCAGTTTGATTGCCATATTTATCGCAGTTGTTGCTGAATCAGGATCATCGATTTCCATTGTATATTCTGCAAAAACCATCCACGCACGAACACTTTCAACTCGTTTGGCTCGTCCCAACAAGAATGTAAATAACAAATCCCGCTCACCGCTTAGAAGAAGCGATTCAGCATACAGGTCTGCAATCTCAGTGTCTTCAGGACGAAGTGATTCCGCAACAGCGAGTGATTGGCTTGCCATTTGTGGTTCACCCATCTCTAAATAACATTTTCCAAGGTTGTAATTCGCTTCCCAGTCACCCGGATGTTGTGAGGTTGCTTTGGTGAACGCATTTGCTGCGTCTGACCACCGACCCTGCCACATTGCATAATTTCCTTGTTCAAGTAAAGTCGTGTTACTCGGCTGGCTACACCCACCAATGATGATGAACAGTGTGCAGAGTAATACACAAACGAGTGAATAAGGAGCGGAATTGGTGTGATGTTTCATGGCAAGTCTTTCTCTTTTATCTATATGACCTCGGTTTTGTTGTTCCAACATGATACGGCAGCAATGCTATTGTTGCATACAATCTCACCTTAAAGGAGCACGAAATGTTGTTTCTTGAACACAGATTTCTATTAGGATGGACCATATGCCCCCGTGTGTGGTACTCTATGGTGTATACAGTAATTAGGAGTTTGTTATGTCAGCCCCCACGAAAGAATCACCATTCCCAACTGTAGTTCTTCACCACGAGCTGCCAGATGGAACTTCGCACTACGACTGGCTTTTAGCAGTTGATTCAAATGGAGAAAAACCACTTATCAGTTTTAGGGTGGCAGAACGTCCCGACTTGGTGAACGAAAGTCGCTGGGTAGACCTAGACGCACGACCAGATCACAGGCCAGAGTATCTCACCAACGAGGGGAGACTTGAAGGAGATCGTGGAGTCCTGACACGATTAGCACGTGGAAAAATATTCATGTGGAAAGAAATACACTCTGGTTGGAACATGATGGTGAAGTGGGCTGATGGAGAGATGACGGAATATGAAATACTTTCTGGAGAAGGCATCTTAGCATTCAGAAGAATATTTGAAGATCATTCACAAGACCCACCACCCCCACTGCCAGAGCCAAAAGTAGTGGGTGATGTTCCAATAGAATCCACAGAAGAACACATGGGTTTGACCCGAAAAATTACGGCGTTTGGTCAAACCAAAAAGAAAGAAAATGATTGGACCAGGGTTCCAAATAATGACGGGACGGGTGCATCACACATTAAAACATTTCACAGTAAGTTAACAGACGATGCGCTTATGTATGTTGATACGCAAATAAATACATGGCTTGATGAAAATCCTGAATTTGAGGTGAAGTTTGTGTCGACTACAATTGGAACGTTTACTGGAAAAGTAAAAGAACCACACTTAATATGCCAAGTCTGGATATAAAAACACATAATGAAAAAAGAAGAGTATGTATGTGTTTGCCACAGAGTTTCTCTATCTAAACTTCGATCACATATCCAACGAGAAAAACCAAAAGTAGCATCTCAGTTGTCAGAATGTCTTGATGCGGGAACATCCTGTGGTTGGTGCATCCCGTTTTTAGAAAAATTACACCAACAACATGATCGTGGTGAAGCACTGGAACTCATCATTAATCATGAGCGGTATATTGAACTCCGTAATGAATATAAACAAAATAAACACAAACTAAAAAACAGTAATGACTGAATTTTGTTGATACCCCTACGAACACTAATTAGCGGTGTTGGAATTTGGTGGTTCGCTGATTACACCAAGAATGTGTTCAAGTCGATTGGCCACAACAGTCATGGATTCTGGTCGATCTTCAACCCTTGGTTGAATGCAGTCCATAATTTGTTTTGATAAAAGTGCGTTAATTCGCGGGTTTCGCTCGTGTGGTGGGCAAGGAAGTTTAACCTTATCAATATCGACAGCACCACCTACAAGACTGTCGCTGGTATTCTTTGGTGGCATGGCTGTTGGAATAATATCTCCAACAAGAACCCAGTACATTGTTGCGCCGAGATTGTAAATATCTGTTTGTGGTGTAATTTCTTTTCGGTGTGCTTGCTCCGGAGCCATATATCCAGGGGTTCCCTGTATTCGTTTCTTAATTGTCCCTATGGCACACGCTTGCCCGAAGTCGATAATCTTAACTTTTACACCATCTTCAACAAGTACATTGTTTGGTTTAATGTCAGCGTGCACAAATCCTCTGACGTGCATGTGTGCAAGCCCCCTTGCAACCTGCAAGAATACTTGTACAGCGTGTTTGTGGTTTTTTGGAAGTTGTTCCTCGAGGGTGTCAGCGTCAACGAGTTCCATGATTAGTGAAATAGCCATGACTCGTAACATTTTTCTATGTTTAACGAGTTTTCGAACACTGCGAATTGACTCGTGATCTAATTTCAAGCAAATTGAATATTCTGTCTCTACCTGGTCTAAAAACCGCTGAGATTTCTCGTCCGTCCTTTCAACATGCTTTAACGCTGAAACTTGTTTGTTCTTTGGGTCTTGAACAGCGTACAACACAGACGCAGCACCCTCACCAAGGTGAGCGAGGATGTTGTATGGACCTATTTTCTTAGGTTGAGATGTTGCCATTGTGCTCATAATTTACCAATCCACCTATACCCCAAAATAACCGGAGTATGAAGAAGTGAGGTGTAGAGTACACTTATAAAGTGCCCAAATCAATATTTTTTTTACAAAACTCAATGAATTGTATGGGAGGAAATATCGAGTAATTGGCTTTTAAACTTCGCTTCAGCAAAATATTTCCCAGGAGACGCGTTATTACTAGAGATTTCACGTTCAAGTAGAACTCTATTTGGGGGGATTGATAGATCCACCTGTAGACGTTGAACGAGGTGTGAGAGGTGAACAATCTGTTGATCTGTGAATGGTCTACGGTTGCCGTTCCCGACTAAACAAATGCTGATAGTGCCATTATTCCACAGAGAAGAATCAACTCCGGCTAGTCCTTCACACGACAACTGATCAAGCCACCTATATCCAACATGTACCGTGCCGTCCCCAAAACCGTTTCCGTTTCCAATGAGAAAATGGTATCCAAGTCCACTTAAACCAGAATTTCGGTGTGATCTGTCTAGAAACTCTGGGCTTCCGCCTGGCTGACCAAGATGATGAATAACAATTGTGTTCCAACGGTCTGCATCTTCACCTACAACAGCAACTATATCTTGCTCGGGACGTTCATTAACAGGAGCAAGTTTTGTTAGAAGAATACCGTTTTGAATATCGTTGCTACCAAGCTGGAGAATGAATACGGCACATGGGATGACAAAGAAAAAGGCAACCCAAACAACTTGGGTTCTTTTCGATAGCATCCGTGCTGAATTCATGGTCATTCGAGGCAAATCCTTCGCCAGTGACATGATGTCGTCACTGCTAAATATTCTATCGGACTGATGCCCCCTGTGGACTTAACTAAACCCAATATCGGACGGAATATCGCAGAGGCTTTGTTGGGTTCAGGTCCGTAACTTATTCTTTTTGCCCAAGACGTGCACGAAGCGCTGGCTCTGGGAGACCAAACGGATCAGATTGTTTAGTAATTTGAGGACCATATCGCATCGTGTTGTATGCTTCAAACTGAGTCCGTGGCATATTTTTCTTGAACAATGCTTCGCGGCGACAACCACACACTACAACCAAAATCGCAACAAAAAGAAGTATGTACAAATTTCGACCAGTGGTTCTCATGAATACCTACTCATTTGTTGGAAGACTCGAGAGCACTTCATCAATTAGACCATACTCGAGCATTTCTTTTGGATCGAGCCATTTATTACGTTCACAGTCGTCGTGAATGGTTTTATTTTTTTTACCGGTGGCTTCTGCGTAAATTGCAAACAAAATATCTCGAAGCCTAAGCATTTCTCGTGCTTCAATTTCAAGATCAGTTGCTTGGCCCTCAAGAACACCACTAAGAAGTGGCTGGTGCATCAAGTTCTTTGAATGAGGCAAAGAAAACCTTTTCCCCTTTGTACCACTTGAAGCAATGACGGAACCCATTGAGGCTGCCTGACCGATGATATATGTAGCAATGTCGCATGGAATGAAGTTCATTGTGTCAACAATACCAAGTCCAGCAGTTACAGAACCGCCCGGAGAATTAATGTACAAACTGATATCCCCTTTTGGATCTTCGTTTGCAAGATATAACAACTGTGCAACCACAAGGTTTGCTGATTCATCCATGACCGGACCACCCATAAAGATAATTCGATCGTTTAGGAGGCGAGAGAAAATATCATAGGAGCGTTCGCCGCGTCCAGTTTTTTCTATGACGATTGGTACAAGTGTAGACATTGTGTTTATGCTTTCTTCTTGTCTTCGTGGTGTTCAAAAACCTCATCAACGAGGCCATACTCTTTCGCCTCAGCGGCGGAGAAGTACTTGTCGCGTTCTCCATCTTCGGCTACAGTTTTTAGTGGCTGGCCGGTATGGGAAGAAATAATTTTGTTTAGTGTTGCCTTGGCGCCTATGATTTGCTCCGCTTGGATTTGAATATCTGTTGTTTGGCCAGTAATCCCTCCGTAGGGTTGATGAATCATTACTTTTGCATTTGGCAAAATATGCCGCTTTCCAGCCTCGCCAGCGCTAAGTAGAACGGCTGCGCCACTATATGCTCGACCTATGCAATAGGTTGCAACATCAGATGAAATGAACTGCATGGTGTCGTACATCGCAAGTGTGTCATCTACCGCGCCGCCTGGACTGTTGATATAGAGGTTTATCTGTTGTCCACGCTTTTGATCTTCAAGGTAAAGCATTTGCATCATGACTCGTGCTGCAGATGCCTGATTAATTTCACCTATCAAGAAAATAACACGGTTTTCTAACATCAACTCGTCAAGAGTCATTTCGCGAGTTCTCTGGTAGCTAGAAGCCATGATTGGTGGTGTGGGTGAGCCGTTGATTGCTCTTACGAGGTCAACGCCATTATTAGATTCGATAGTTTGTTCTGTCATCATAGAGTTGGTTTTCTTCCGAGGGGGCATCATAGCAGGACGGCTTAGATTGCGGAATCCTAAAAACGGTCGCTTTGCCCCACTCTCGCAGGACCATGCGTGTCATCAGGATCGTCATCCCTATTCAAAGGAAGTAGTATGACGCATTGGGTGCCACCACCAGAAACCTCAAGCAGCTCTATTGTTCCCATGTGCTCTTGAACCACTTTTCGTGCAACGGCAAGACCTAGCCCAGTTCCCCGTTGCCCCTTTGTAGAATGAAATGCGCGGAAAACGTGGTCTTTGCTGTCCTGTTCAATCCCACAACCATTATCAGTAATAGTAATTCTGATGTGCTCGCAAGGATCATCGATAGTAACACTTATAGCTACAACCCCAGTTTTTGATGGTGAAGCATCAATCGCATTATTAAGTACATTTAACAATACCTGCAAAATCGCCGTTGCATCGATTGGAGCCGGAGGCATATCTGGAAGAACCGAAACATGTAGAGTTACACCACTTCGATTACATGCACCTCGAACAAGTTCTACGGCGTCTTGAACAATAGGGTCAAGTTGAACAAACGATAGTTCGGTAGTGTTTGATCGTGACCATGCAAGCATGTTGAAAGTTAATGTGTAGATTCGGTCAAGGTTGCGCGCCAAAATCGGCCACCCCTCTCGAGCGAGCTCCAGATCACCTCGGCCAAGAGCTAGATCAATGGCTCCGGCGCCACTTCGTAATCCTTGTAGCATATTCTTAACACTGTGGCTGATTGATGCAACGGTTTCACCCATTGCAGCTAATCGCTCGTGTTGAAGCCGATTATGAGCAAGGAAAGCGGTGAGCAGCGCAAGTCCTCCATGAGCACAAGCTGTTGAAAGAAGTTCTGATTCATTATCAGCCCATCGACGGTTTTCTGAGGTTATTTCAAGAAGAATTGCCCCAACCACATTTCCGTGTGCGCTTAATGGAGCGCACAACGCGGAACGGACACCACTTTTTATAACACCTTCGTCATGTGTAAACCGAATATCTTCGGTTACATTTGGAATAATGATTGTGGCTTGTTCTGTACAGGCGTGCAAAATTATCGCTTCAGAAAATGTTTCTGCATTATTTTTGATTCGCTTGGGCGTTGACTCGATTGTGGTTCCTATTGTATTTTCATCATCAAATAAGACGCCAACACATCGGTCTGGCTTAAACTCATCAACAAGAATTGCGACGAGGTGACGAAGAATAGTAGTGATATCGAATGTGCCCGCTGTTGCCGCAGTTAGCCGGTGCACCATTCTGAGGTGATTCCTCGCTGCTTCTAGGGAGTGTGGTGAGGTGACAACGATTGATTCTGCGCTTGTGTCGAGGTTAGCGTCTCCAATAAACGAATCGCCAATAATCGACGCCTGCTCCGTAATTCTGAATAGGGTTGACCCACACCCAACCTCATCACCAATTCGTAGTGCAACCCGCTGGCCAAGTAGGCGACCGTTTAAAAACGTGCCGTTAGCGGAAGACAAATCTCGCAAATACCACTTTCCACTATCTGGAGTTAGTTCAGAATGTCTTCTGCTAATAGTTGGGTCACTCAACGGTAACGCCTCAGAAGATCGTCCTATTAACTGAGGTTCATCTATTGGAAGTGGAAACACCGCTCCTAAATCTGGACCTTCTATGACCTCAAGAACCAACATGCACACATCGTACCCTAGGGTGTCTGATACACATGTACCAGACCCTGATAAAATATGATTCATGGCAAAGCAGCCCATATTTGACGCTTCAATGCGAATGGTAATTTTGCATGGCAAAGAACCTTTTTTGATGTCTAGGTATACGAGCGACCTTGAGAAAGCGCTTGAATCAGAACACGGTGAAATTGATCGGATTTGTTTTGATGGAGAAACAATTGATTTGGCATCCGTTCTTGATGAAGTGCGCACTTTTGATTTATTAATGCGCCACAAATTGGTCATTGTCGATCAAGCAGACGCCTTCTTAGCATCAAAAGGCTCTGATACGAAACAAACCCGAAAAGCAATGGAGCGATATGCGGAAACTCCGGTTCCATCAGCAACATTACTACTCCGTGCCACAACATGGCGTCCCGGTAAATTAGATAAAGCGGTAGCAAAAATTGGCATTGTGTATAAGTTGCAAAATTACAATGAGACTGACACGATGCGTTGGTGTGTTGCACGGTGCGAGAAAGAATATGGTTGCTCGCTTCATTCCCAAGGCGCTCAACTTCTTGTACAGCGAATCGGACTTTCACTTACACGCCTTGATTCTGAACTTGGAAAGTTGTCCGCGAAAGTGGCGCCAGAAACAACAATAGAAAAAAACGATGTGATTGAAATGGTCGGCCTAAGTCGTGAAGAGCAGGCCTGGGAAATACAATCCATTTTGCTAACGGGGAATGAAAAAGCATCGTTAACAAAACTTGGTGAGTTGCTTGACATTTCAAAACAGCCAAGAGAATTACTAATGTGGTCAGTGGTTGATTTGACAAGACGACTCAGTGCAGCTTCAGCAATGTTTGATAACGGGCAATCAAGTGGAGATATTCGAAAGACCCTAAAACTTTTTGGAGACGGCGGGAATCGAATGCTTTCTGTGGCAAAACAGAAAACGTCAACTCAACTTGCGAATTTGTTCACGGAAGCAGTAGCGGTAGATGCACGCACAAGAAGCGGTTTGCTTGATGGCAGACGTGGACTTGAAGCCCTATCGCTCCGCGTGTGCCGTGGAATTCGGTAACTATATAATTAAAGAATTGCCAGTCATTTCCCGTGGTTTTTGAATATCGATGATATGCAACAGAGTCGGGGCAATATCAGCGAGGATACCACCACTTCTTAACTCTGAAGATTTCCACTGTTCCCCCACAAGATGCAATGGAACATCATAGGTTGTGTGCGCCGTATCTGGGCTATTCGTTTCTTCGTTCCATGTTCGTTCAGCGTTTCCATGATCGGCAGTAATAATGAGCGCGCCACCCTGAGAACAAGTTGCTTCAATGATTTTTCCACAGCACACATCAACAACCTCGATGGCATTAATAATTGCAGGCAACTTTCCAGTATGGCCAACCATATCGCCGTTCGCAAAATTAACAACAACAACAGAAGGGCCTTGGTCATTTGTTAATGCATCTATAACTTTTTCGCAAACCTCGTGTGCCGACATTTCTGGTTTTTGGTCATACGTCGCAACTTCTGTTGGACTAGGAACAAGCACACGTTCTTCACCACCAAATGGTTTTTCCCGATAATCATTAAAAAAGAATGTGACGTGAGGAAACTTTTCTGTTTCAGCGCATCGTAATTGTTTTATTCCAGAAGACGACAACACGTCCCCAAGAATATTTCCCATTGGTTCTGGCTTATTAAAAGCAACGGCTGTTACAGGTAAACCCGATTCGTAGTTTGTCATTGTGGCAAAATATAAATCTTTAAACATCTCACCTCGCGAAAATGGCTCCCTCGGAACTCGGGACCACGCATCGTCATATAGAACAAAAGCTCTGCTTAGTTCACGTGGACGGTCACCCCTATAGTTAAAGAAAAATACCCCATCTCCATTTTGTACAACACCAACTGGGTCGTTATTCTCATTTACAATTTGAGTAGGAACAATGAATTCATCGCCGATTTGGCTTTGGTCAGTGGGGTGTGTGTAGTATTGGGAAACCGCATCAGATGCACGAAATGCTGTGCGGATTTTCGGTAAACCATCACGAAGTGTGTGTGTTGTGTGTCGCCCAGTCATAGCTTCAAAAGCAAGAGAAACTCGTTCCCACCGATTATCACGGTCCATCGCCCAGAACCTGCCCATAACAGTTGCAATTTGTGTGTTTGTGCCACGGATGTAATCTTCAAGTTGTTCAACAAACCCCATGCCCGCGCTTGGCGAACAATCTCGCCCATCTGTAATAACATGAATATAAATTTTAGTGTTTGTAGGTGCGGCATCAAGCAGCGCAAACAGGTGAGCAAGATCGCTATGTACACGACCATCACTTACAAGACCAACAATGTGAACGGCGTGTTCACCCACTCCCCTAGAAAACAGTTCTGTGATAACAGGGTTTGTTTTAAATTCTCCACTTTCTGCAGCAATATTTAATCGCATTAGTTCTTGAGGAACGATTCTTCCTGCACCAATATTTTGGTGTCCAACCTCACTGTTTCCCATGACTCCTGTGGGCAATCCAACATGTTCCCCACAGGTTCCAATGAGAGTTGTTGGACATGTTTTCCACAACATATCTGCAATCGGCGTGTTTGCCTGAACAATAGCGTTATACGCATCCATAGACGAGTGCGGATTTTCACCCCAGCCATCCCGAACGATAAGTACAACAGGTCGACGTTTACTTGTCATATTTATTCCTCATCCGCTTTAACTCGCGTTCGTTTCGTCCCTTGGCGTTTTTAAGCACATTATCAATGATACCCAGTATCGCACTGGTACCCCCCTGTGCAATAATCCTATCTGCAATTACCATTAAGTCATCTACTTGATATGGATTTCGTAAATTATCAACAAGTAACTGTAATGGCGCTGTTGGAGATGTACCGACAAGTTGCCAAAGCATGTCTTTTTCAAGATTTGTTGGAGACGCAATTAACCCGAATGCCAAAAGAAAATCACTCGCTCTTTCTTGGCGGAAGAGTGACCCAAGCACCGCGCGGGCGCATTTTGGACCAACAGATTGTTTGTTCATAGCAACTAGCCACAATTCACTAGCTGTTTTGTCTTTACCAAGAAGCACAACCAGCTTGATTGCTGACGAAAAAGTTTCGTCGGATGGCTGTTCCGATGCAATTTGCATGTCCTTTTGAGCAATAGTCGCGATATTTTTGTAGATAGAATCTTCTTTGGGAGGCAACACCTTGCGTTTTGTTGCTTTCGTTGTTGTACACAACATTAATGGGTCGCCAATAGTGTTGATTCGCCACGGCTTTGCGTAAACAAAATCACCAGCACACCATCTTGATGCAGGAAGAAATGGAACAAGACCCATGGTTCTTTGCATGATTTCAGTCTGCGGAACGAATGCCTGCAACATTGGTTCGTGTGATGAACCAACATAAGCGTAGACGCCACGAGACAACCATGTTCCACCAACAGTTGCGCGTTCGGATGGGTTTTTAAGCGACCAACTGTGTAAAAAATATAAAGCCGCCGGTGTATCTAACAGTGGAATCCATGTTGGCGAAATTCGTTCGTCGGCCATGTCAAGAAAATCTTGGTTACCTTTAGACGTAAAGTAAATAACATCTGCTCGAACACCACCAACGTCGGCCTCTTGTAATGATCGTAGAGTTCCGTCTATTATTTGTGCACGAATTCCGAATTTTGGAAGAATTTCTAAAATATTTCCTATGCCAAATCTCCTCCAATCTCCTTTGTTGGGATATGTGTTGCAGAACCAATAATTGCTTCGATCTAAAAACAAACTGCACATTGCCATGTACGCGGCATCTGCTTTGGATCCAAAAATCCAACCAGTCCACGCAAACCGCTCACCATCTTCATTACGTCCGATGACATCGCTTATCGCGACAGGATTTTCTGTCGCCACGGAATAATTAACCCGCGCAGGCAGTGTCATACAAACAGTCAGTGTATCTATTTCGTCTCCAATAGCGTCAAAAGAAAGACCGGTGTTCGTAAGTATTTTGTGTACCTCTTGAACGAGTGAGGTTGTTTTTGATTCGATTAATATTTTATTCGCTGGTCCCCAACGGTTTCCCATGATAGTAAGAAGTTGACCCCTACCAGCGGCAAGTGCAACTGCAGCGGTTCGTGCGGAATCAGATGTTGATGTAATTACAACACCAAGCGGTGGCAACTTAATTTTCTCGAGTGCTTGCTTGACAGTGCCGTCTCCATCCCAAGCGGAAGCAACTGTTCTCTGCATTTCACTTTCGATATCGCTCACCCCCCCAACAGAATCTCTGAGCCAAACTTTTTCTGGAGAAAATCGACGAATGAATTGTGATGCCTTTGGTTCTTGGTTGAACAACACTGGCCATCTCTGCGTGGTCGACCAACGTGAAATTTCATCAAGGTACGTAGCTTCATCAGGAACTAAAACAACCTGGTTAACAACAGGCAAAATTCTTTGCATGGCTGCGACTTTTGTACCGAGCATCTTTGCTGCCTGAAGTTCAACATTCGGAGTTGTGGGGTTCTGACACAGCGTAATGGCAATAAAAAAAGTTAACATTATGATCGAAGCGGGTTAAGAACAACATTGTCTCTTCCAGGGACAATGACATCGGCAATTTCAACACATTCTTTAAATGATTCTTGAGCGAGTTCAATGTTCGCAGAATTAGACAGCACGATTCCTTTTGAAAGGTGTTCTCGCGTTGGAATAGTGTCACCACAGATAAGCACTGTTCGTGTTGTTGTTGGGAGTAATAAACCACAACTTCCCGGTGTGTATCCAGGTAAAGGGAATAAATCGACGCTCGTAAACATCTTGTCGTTGGGGACCTCAAAGGATGAAAGTAAATCTCCGTGACTTTCTAAGAGCTGGGTAAGTTCATCATCCCCCTCCGCACGTTGCAATTCGTCCTGAATAGTTTCTGCAGCGTATCGAATTTCTGGTTCGTGCATGAACCAGACAGCGTGTTTAAGATCCAGAAGCGTTCTTCTTCGGTCAGGATCAAAACTTGTTAAAAACACGTGGGTAACTTTAGATAGTCCAAAGCCCCACCGTTCTTGTAATCTTGCATCAAGCATTAATGGTGGTAAGGATGGATCAACAAGTAGTATCGATTCCCCACTTTTGATTACAGTTGTTGTTGCGTGTCCGGTTCGTAACTGTCCACCCTCTTTCCAAAGAGGGTTTGAAGCAAGCGTACCGATGGAAGCTATTCTCCACTCCATCAATTACTCCATATGAGCATCTTGCCCAAGTGTATGCAGGGAACTTGTTGGGTCTGATTGAAGCGCCCTAATTTTATTGATGACAAGTGGCGGAATAATACTTCCGAGACGTTCAACATCACCCCCTAGGGCAGCAATTTGTCGTATTAAGCTAGAAGACGTGAACGCATATGCTTCACCAGTGACAATAAAAACAGTTTCCATATCAGCAACTTGCCGGTTTGTTATAGCAAGTTGGGTTTCCATTGCAAGATCGGTCACATTGCGAATTCCACGAAGCAATGCTGAGGCTCCAGAATTTTTCGCGAAATCAACAGTAAGCCCACCATATTGTTTAACTGTTACAGGAGCGAGGTCGGGATTTTCTCGAACCAACTCAACAATTAGAGTTGTTGCAATTTCCACTCGTTCATCAAAAGGAAAGAGCGATTGTTTGTCTGGGTTGTGCCCAATACCAACAATGATTTGGTCAAACATGCCCCTTGCACGTGATATCACATCAAGATGACCGCTAGTAATTGGGTCGAAGGAACCAGCATAGATGGCTATATGTTCTTTCATTATTCGCAATTGTACGGGCAACCGGAGTAACCGTCACAGAGGGATCAAAAATTGAATACTTACATTTGCAAAAGAAAACACCATATTTCATAGTGAGTAGCAGATAGTTTTCTTTTCTCCTCCATTGCAACGGTCCACAATATGTGGTGGACCATATTCTCCCCTTCGGTCGAATCTCTCATCGACCAAAAAACAGGGTCTCCGCCTTTGGCGGGGACCCGTTTTTGTATAAAAAACTAGTTATACGGTTGCGACTTGAGGAAAATCAACAACGGTGTCATTTATGTGGTTGTAAAAACTGGTAAATGTCATAATTGAAATTCCAGCAACTACTTCAATTGCGGCTTCTGTATTAAAACCAGCGTCCATAAACGCGGCGAGTGTCTCGTCGCTTACGTTTCCATATGTATCAAGGGTTTCAGACGTGAAGTTGATGAGTGCTTGGGTCTTTGGATCATCACTGTGACGTCGGCGGATGTTTAGGCAATCATCTTCTGAAATACCAAGGCTCGACGAAACCTTTGTGTGTGCCGCTGTGCAATATTCACAGTGCATTTTTTCAGCAGTGAGAAGTTGTACAACTTCACCTTCTTGCGGAGTAAGACCACCACCCTTTGAACCACTGCCCCATGCCATAAATGCTTCAAAAAGAGTTGGATGTGCAGCAAGACCTTTATAAATGTTTATTTGTTTTGCCTTAAGTGGGCCGTTGAGCAAGTCTGCACCTGCGCCAGTATCTGTTGTTGGGTCAATGTTTACTAGTCGTGGCATGTCGCCTCCTTCGTGTTATAGAAATATGGAAATATATGAGGTATAGAGTGTGTACTCAACATTCTTGAGTTGCAAGGTCTGCAAGCCCCGCGGACTCCAAAATCATCTTGAAATTATCAGAAAAAACAAAGTTTTGCTCTGGAAACGTTGTTCCTGCCAAATTGTTGTCAATGTGGCTAAAAAGAAGTTCGGCCCTTCCAATTCGTTCCCACGCATCACCACCAGCAACCCTTCGGTCGATGAAACCACCCGTTGCAGCCCCAGACTCATCGATACGGTCAATGGTTGCTTCAAACCGGACAGTATCACCAGCGGTCACATCAGAATCTAGTTTCGCCTTCCCGATTTTTGCAAGGATGACCTTTTCTTTGAATTTATTCGAACTACCCACAAGAATGCCTGCGGTTTGTGCCATTCCCTCAATAATGAGCGAAAATGGCATAATGGCTTTTCCATCAATAATGTAATCGTGCAGGTAGTTTTCCGAAAGTGACACATTCTTAATAGCAACAAGCTGTTTATCAGCCTCGTACTTAATAATGCAATCAATCCAAAGCCACCTCATATGTTATTCGGCAAGTTTAATTTCAACAAAATTAACAAGTGAATTAACCGTAATCAAATCACCAATCTTTGAAACTTCTCGATCGCTTTCGGCATACGCATCAAAATCGACATGCGTCATTCTGTTCCGCAACATTTCTAGACCCGAGTCAGTAAGCTTTCCATCGGCAACCCACTCCTCGTTTTCAGTAAGGTTTTCCGGAAAGAGTTCACCCTGTGAAATCTTGAAGTCGAATGTTTTTTCTATTCTAAACACAATGTCAAGAAAATCGATGGACTCTGCACCCAGGTCGGCTGTAAGACTCGATTCGGGTGTTACTTCATCTTCATCAACACCAAGGGCATCATCAAGAACATCTTGGATTTTTTCAAATATCTCATCGCGGTTCATGACCGTCTCCTGTAATAAAATCGTTATGACATACGAACGGGGCGTATGGTAAACCTTCCCGCAACCGCTGTCTCTGTTTCTTGGGTATTATTTTTTAAAACGGTTCCACTTCCTTTGCAGGTGAATGAGCCGTCTTTATTCGCTTTTACAATCGTAATTTCTACTTTCAACTGTTCATTCGGCTTGACCATCGAGCCATATTTTACTGCCTTCACATCGCCAAGCACGAGCCGCTGTCCATCTCTTGAGCAGAGTTTTGAAGCTGCTTGCACCATTGCCTCAAGCATTAACACCCCAGGCATGATGGGAAACGTAGGAAAGTGATCCCGAAGGTAATCATCATCCGGATTGATTTGCTTTATCGTTACAATTCGGTCATCTGCTTGCTCGAGGACCTGATCTATAAAATCAAACTTCATTCGATGCGAATTATACGGTGGACCGTCACTGTTTGCGACTCTGTCTTAGCTAACTCAAGCGGGAATCAAATAACGCGTGGGACTTGGCAAAACGACCAGATTTAGGTATGCTGTGGCGTTCTGAAGTCCCGCCTGTTGGGATGTATTTTTCAACCACAAACCCCTAATTCTCGGATACAACAATGTCCACAAATGGCACAATAATTCAAGTTATCGGTTCAACTTTTGATGCCCAATTTCCAGCAGACGAACTGCCAGAAATTTACAACGCTCTTGAAGTAGAAATCGACAACGCAGGCGAAAAAATTAATCTTGTTGGCGAAGTAAACAAACACTTGGGCGGTGGACGAGTTCGTTGCGTCTCTCTTGGCAGTACTGACGGGCTACGTCGTGGACAAGAATGTTCCGACACAGGCGCACCGGTCACAGTTCCTGTTGGCGATGGCGTACTTGGTCGTGTATTCAACCTATTCGGAAATCCGGTTGACGAACGCGGTGAAGTACCACATGAAAAGCGGATGCCGATTCATGCCAAGCCACCACTCATTGCTGATCTAAACCCACACTCTGAAATCCTTGAAACAGGTATCAAGGTTGTTGACCTTCTCTGCCCATTCGTTCGTGGTGGCAAGATTGGTTTGTTTGGTGGTGCTGGTGTGGGTAAGACAGTTGTTATTCAGGAAATGATTGCTCGTGTTGCTCGTGACTTCGACGGATACTCGGTATTTGCTGGTGTTGGCGAACGAACACGTGAAGGCAACGACCTTTGGCTCGAAATGCAAGAAGCAGAATTTACAAACGACCAAGGCGAAACGGTTTCTGTTTTGGACAAAGTTGCAATGGTCTTTGGCCAAATGAACGAACCACCGGGAGCACGCCTACGTGTTGCGCTTTCAGCACTCACGATGGCGGAGAATTTCCGTGATGAATCTGGTAAAGAAACACTCCTCTTTGTTGACAATGTGTTCCGCTTTACACAGGCAGGTTCCGAAGTGTCCGCGCTTCTTGGGCGAATGCCTTCTGCTGTGGGTTACCAGCCAACACTTTCAACTGAAATGGGCGAACTT
>PVBE010338773.1_pt1 | contig 24694 bp, 25 predicted proteins | sample 1631181 | NCBI WGS metagenome assembly PVBE01 (sample SAMN08397723, study PRJNA350692) | Marine metagenome, whole genome shotgun sequencing project. | isolation source: water | place: Pacific Ocean | collected 2012-04 | reverse complement strand
GTTGAACGGCCGGAGAGAACAGATATTAGAGAAACGCAAGGAGGTTCAAGTCCGAACGATACAGCGACGACGATTGTACAATCATCAACTCAGAGAGCTCGCGATATCAGCTCAAAGTCTCTATTAACAATCTGTCCCGTTTCTGCTGACTGCCAACACTTCAACATCCAACTTCGTACCGATTAAGCTAAATTGCCAACATCCTGCGAGAGTGCACACTGACGGCATGCGCTTTCGTACGATTGAGCGAGCGCGTATCATTTGCCCAACAAACGGAACACCTCATGCATAATTCGAACCTCGATATCCACCGCATCACCGCAGACCAGTTCGCCGAGTACGCGAAGCTCTCCATCGCGTTCACCGTCGAGTCTGTGTTGAGCGTCGACTTCGTCGACGGCGGGCTTGGAGGCGTTCGGCTCCGTGGGGGCCCGTCACGCCTTACGTGAAGGGCGCCGACGCGTACGATGAAGGCGGACCCGAGGCGTGGCCGTCGGAGTTCGACATCGCGAAGTGGGCGTTGTTCGTCGCGGTGCAGAACGGCCGCTGGGTCGGCGGCGCGGCGGTGGCGGTCGATGCGCCGGGCATCTACATCTTGCACGGACGAGATGACGTCGTCGCTCTGTGGGACCTTCGTGTCGATCCCGAAATTCGGCGGTCGGGCGTCGGCACACGGCTGTTCGGGTACGCGGCGGATTGGACTCGCGACCAAGGCTACAAACAACTGCGAATCGAGACGCAGAACGTGAACGTCCCCGCATGCCGCTTCTACGCGGCGCGCGGCTGCGAGCTTGGCGTCGTCGATCGATTCTTCTACGAAGGTCATCCCGAGGTCGGCCACGAGGTCATGCTCGCCTGGCATCTGGACTTGGATTAGATCGGCGTTCGCGCCGCCAACCATCGCGCGTGCCGCTTGACGCACATCGTCGGGGTGCTATGATTTGCCCACTATCGAGTGATCTCTGTACCCGAGGAGAATTTGGCATGGGTGAGCGATTGAGAGTCGTCCACTACCTGAACCAGTATTTCGCCGGAGTCGGCGGCGAAGAAGAGGCTAATGTCCCCGTGAAAGTCATCGACGGGACTGTCGGGCCAGGACGGCTGTTGCAGCAAATCCTGGGAGACGACGCCGAGGTCGTCGCGACGGTGATGTCCGGCGATAACTACGTGAATGAGGAGAGAGACGACGCCCTCGCGACGATCGCACAGGCGCTTTCGGACACGAAACCGGACCTCGTCATCGCCGGTCCCGCGTTCAACGCCGGGCGCTACGGGCTCGCATGCGGCGAGGTATGCCGGCTCGCGAAGGAGTCTGGCATCACGTCGGTGACGGCCATGTATCACGAGAACCCTGGCGTGCTCGAGCACGGGACTGAGGCGTACATGCTGCCGACCGGCGAATCGGCGGCTGAGATGCAGGCCGTGCTGCAGGCGATGACTCGTCTGGGACTGAAGCTGGCCCGCGGCGAGGAGATCGGCTCGGCTGACGTCGAAGGGTACATGCCGCGCGGAATCCGTCGCGCAGGGATGCGTGAGCAGCGAGCGGCCGTCCGCGCCGCCGACATGTTGGTCGCCCGACTCAACGACCGTCCGTTCGACACCGAGCTGCCGATCCGAATGCCCGAGGTCGTCGAGCCCGCCAGGCCGATCGTCGACCTCGCCGGTGCGAAGATCGGCCTGGTGACGACCGGAAGCCTCGTGCCTCGCGGCAACCCCGATCGGCTGGTTCGAGGCGGCGCCACCGAATGGTTCCGCTACTCGATCGACGGCCTCGACTCGCTGAGCGCCGAACACTGGGAAAGCGTGCATCGCGGATTCTACACGAACATCGTCAACCAGAATCCCAACTATGTACTGCCTCTGAACATTTTGCGCGAGATGGAGAACGAAGGCGCCTTCGCCGACATCCACCCCTGGTTCTTCTCGACAAGCGGGGTCGGCACCGCGGTCGGCGACTCAGAGAGGATGGGCGCCGAGATGGCAAAACAGTTCATCGAAGCCGGAGTCCAAGCCTGCGTACTCGTCGCGACTTGAGGGACCTGCAATCGTTGCGGCGCGACGATTGCAAAAGAGATCGAGCGAGCCGGAATCCCAACCAGCGTCATATCAGCGCTGTACAGCCTGGCTCTGACTACCGGTGCTCCGAGAGTCGTGCGCGGCTCCCGGATTGAGCACGTTTGTGGCAACCCCGCGCTCGGACCCGAGAAAGACGCGGAGTACGGCCGTCGGATCGTGCAGAGATCGCTCGAAGCGCTTCAGACGCCGGTCACGAAGCCGACCTTGTTCGAGTCCGCGTCGCAGCCCAGCAAGGAGGAAGCGCATGCTTCTTGAGATGCGTCGTGGGCGGCTTGGCCCTGCAGGGCCAGAGCACCGGACTGCGGACACTGGTGGCTCCGGCGTTCAGGCCGAGCCGTGGGAAGGAGGTGACCATGCGTCTTGAGATCGGCAGCTTCCCCGTCGACGAAGTTGATTTCGGCGCTCAGACTTCCTGGACCGATGGGCGGCTCGAGATCGATCGTGACGGCCTGTTGGCCTCCATCCGGAGCGACGCGCGGATCACCGGCGCCTCATTGGAGCTGGTGCGGCCCGGCGAGTCGGTGCGCGTAACGTCGGTTCGGGACGTGCTCGAGCCTCGGATCAAGGTGCAAGGGCAGGGCAGCGTCTACCCCGGCATATGCGGACGCCCAGTCCTTCCGGTAGGCGCCGGAAGGACGCATCGACTGGACGGAATCGGCGTGATCGAGGTCGCTGAGCTCGACATGTACGACGGCAACGACGGCTGGCTGGACGGCTTCATCGACATGAGCGTCGAATCCGCAACGCCCATCGCCTCCAATCCGAACCTGTGCGTCGTACTCGAAGTTGATGACGCCCTGGGATTGGAGGATCGAAACGAGGCCGCACATTCGGCGGCACTGGTGGTGTCGGACCAGCTCGCGGCGGCGACGGTCGGACTGGAACCGCCGGAACTCGAGACGTACGAGCTCACCGAAGTCGATCCCTCGTTGCCGAAGGCGGTCTACATCTGCTGCTTCCGGTCCCCACAACACTACGCCAACTCGTTGACGGCATTCTGGACGTCGATCTACGGCATGAGCCGTCAAACGCCGCCCTGGGTGCTGCATCCCAACGAGATTTTGGACGGCGCGATCAGCGTTAAAACCTCCTGGGAGCTTATCAACAATCCGACCGTCAAAGAGCTATACAGCCGACATGGTAAGGACATCAACTTCGTCGGTTGTATCGCGATCCGGACGCGGTGGAGCTCGCAGGACGAGAAGGACATCACATCGCTCCAGGCGGCCAAGACGGCACAGATGCTCGGAGCTCAGGGCGCGATCATCAGCTACGACGCGGGCGGCAACGACTTCATGGAGGTGATCCGCACCGTCCAGGCGTGCGAGAACGTCGGCATCAAGACCGTGTTCGTCACCGGCGAGGAAGACCCGTCGACCAACGGACCGCCGTTGCTCGAGCCGCTGCCCGAAGCCAGGGCGATTGTGAGCACCGGCATGGGCATCGAAGCCGGAAGCGGTGGTCCGATCCCTGGCGTCGACCGCGTCATCGGTCAGAAGCTGCTGATGGCGGACATGAGCCAGCGCCAGAACCTCGTGCCGTCTGACGGTCCGCTCCCCGGCATCCGCTGGACTGACCACTACGGCTTCTCGAAGATCAGCGCGTTCGAGTATTAGGGATGCCGACGTTCCGGCGATCTTGGGAGCATCCGACGATCGCCAAACAAAATTGGCTTGCCAAGGTCCTTCGACAGGCTCAGGACGAACGGGTTGGGGCGAGGACTGCCAGGCTTGATTCTACATTCAGTGAGCAATTCTAGGTCAGTCTCGATGCCGCGAGTCTCAAGCTGGATCGTTTGTGCGCACGGTGGATTGCCTCGAGGAGCGGTGCGCCGCCACCGGTCGTTCGTGGTGAGCTTGTCGAACCACCGCACCGAAACAACTCGCGCTGCCGACGAGCGTGAACCCACATGTGCGAAACAACGGAGACAATCATGCCCCAGATGACCAACGACGAACTACAAGAATTCCTGTCGACGGGCCGGCACATCATGAAGCTGGGCACGCTTGCGCCCGACGGCTGGCCGAATGTCGTGCCGGTTTGGTACAACTACGACGGCGAAACGTTCATGGTCGCGGGCCGGGGCAAGGCCGCCTGGGTGGCGAACATCAAGAACGACTCCCGCGTATTCGTGTGCATCGACACGTCGGACGCGCCGTACGCTCGCGTGCTGATCAAGGCTACGGCCGAGATCGACGACCCTGCGTGGATGCCAACGTCACCCGATCGCGCGATCCGGTATCTCGGCCAAGAAGCAGGCCAGCGATACTACGAGGAGAAGCGCCACGTTCCACGAACTCTGATCACGATCACGCCACAGGAGATCACGACCTGGGCCGGTGGCGGATGGCATCACAGGTATGAGGTGTAGGCGAGCGTAGCTTTCCAGCGAAGGTTTCGGGAGGGTTTCAAACCCTCCCGAAACCTTCGCTCCCAAATCCGCTTGTCACGACGGCGTCGCGGTTGCCGCCTCGCGACCGTGTTGCCGCCAGAACCGCCCGCGCGTTACTTTATCTCCCACACGCTCCCGGCTTGGGCGAGGTGCGTGATCGGCGTCACCGACTCCACGTTCCAGCCCTTCGCCTCGAGCCAGGCGTCGAACAGGCTCTGCTCGACCGCGTGGCATTCGGCGAGCATTCGACCGTCGGCCAGCGCGGTCACGGTCGTGATCGTGGTGCGAGGATCGGGGCGCCATTTGCTGGACTCGCTCATTTCGTCTCGAAACTTGTCGAGGTCGTCCCAGCCAGGCGCGGTCCCGATGGCTATCCAGCGTGGCATTGTATCTCCTTCGTTGTCAGTCGGCGGCCCATGTGAATCGCGGGTCGCCCGGCGCTATCGGCCATACTAGTCGTCAGAGGGGGGCACGAACGGGTAGGGCACCGACCGGCCGCCTTTGATCGGCAGCACGATGGTGCCGTGGCCGGGACAGGTTTCCGTCCCATTCTGCAACCTCATGCCCGTATCGAGATCGAGGAAGCCCAGGCCGTCTTTCTCGTACTTCTTGGTGACTCTCGCCCAGCAGGTGAGCGTGTCTCCTGGAACAATCATTGCGCGATGCTGGAACGACACCTTCCACGCCCAGCCTTCGGGGAGGCAGAGGTTCTTGAGGTACATCGGCATGATGCTCTGCTTCCACGATCCGTGAATCAACACGTTCGGGAGCCCGTCGTGGTACACGGCGAAGTCCTGATCGTAGTGGATGCGGTGCCAGTTCTCGATTGCCGCGCTCCACCGAAACGCGTGGGTCGTCGTCATCGGTCCGATATCGTAGGTCGGCAACTCCTGGCCGTCCTCGACATCGTCGAAGTAGAGCTGCTCCGGATTGCGAAGCTCGTCGGCTGTATACATGGCGATTCCTCCTGATGCGCCCGACTATCGGAGCAGGCCGACGGCTCTGAGAATGCACAAGAGCTCATCGTCCTGGTTCGTGTAGCGATGTTCGGTGATCGTGATCAGCATGTGGCTGCCGTCCCGCGTAACGCGCTCGCGAATGTCGGTTATCTTGGACTGCGAGAATATCTTGTCGCCGATGGTCGGATACTTGTAGACTTCGATCTCGTTGCCGCCGTTGAGGACTCGTTTGAGGTCCGTCGGAATCGAAGGCAGCCTTCCAGGGTCGTCGCGATGCAAGCCTCCGATGCCGTCCGACTCCGGGTTCTCGGCGAACGCGCGGGTGATCGGGTCGTCGGCGCCGGGAGGCGTTCGACGGTTCAGGTAAGAGCAGTAGATCGCCGGAGTCACCACTTCGCCGAACTTGGTGGTCTTAGCGAACTCCTCGTCCCAAAAGCGCGGATCGGGATCCATGATTGCCTGCGTGAAGCGTCGGAGCCCTTCTTTTTCGATTCCCCACATCGAGGCTTCGACGCGCTCGGCTGTCGCGCCGATCAGCGCTTTGACCTCGTTCGTGAGATAGGTCTTGGCACAAGACATTTTCGTACTCTCCTCAATTGATTGGCGCCCGGTCGCCTGGATTTTCACGGCTTGGACTGGGGGTTTGAAGCCGTCCCCTTCGACCGTTGAAATCAATTCGTGCGGGCGGGTTTCAAACCCGCCCGTTGTGCTGCCCCAAAACGCCTGTGTCATCGACAAGAGACATGGCCTTCAACCTGGGCCTCGTCGAGGATCCGAATTCGCCGTTGCAAAGCGCTCGATGATGCGGTATTTTGTGTCGCAGCATGCGCCCTGCATCGCACCAGTTCTGTTTCGAGTCGTCGCGGGCGGGTTTGAAACCCGCCCCTACGGGTTCCGTTTCGCCTACGTGAAATCTCTGGCCGCGTACGACTGTCACTGACGGCTTGAGTCGCGCCCGGTTACCCCGCAGGCTTCGGGAAGAAATCCTGCTCCCACGGCCAGTCGCCGTCGGCTTCGTACGGCAGCAAACCTTGCTCGACGCGGTCTCGGTACGGGCTCTCGATCGGGGCCCGCCACGGGTAGATCTGGCCCTCGTACATCCCGGGGCCGTTCTTGAAGTGCGTGACCTGCTCCAGCGTTTCGATGAACGGCGCGTTCATGTCGTACATGTCTTTCGGGTCGTGAGGACGCGGGCCCGTCCTGGAAACGTGACCCCAGAGCTGGCGGCCCAGCATCTTCTCGATCATCCAGACGCAATCGATTAACTTGTCCAGATTGACGCCGGTTTCGATCCCCATGCCGTCCATCATGTGCATGACGTCTTCGGTGGGCGACATGCCGGTTGCACGGCCATTGCCGCAGTACGGGCAGCCGCCGTATCCGCCGATTGTGCCGTCGACGTTCAACGTGTCGTCGGAACCCAGCGAAGTGATAGCCGCGTACATCGACGCGACCGCCATGCCTCGGCTGTTGTGCAGGTGAGCTCGGAAGTTGACGATCTCCGGCCACCGCTCCTTGATCCGATAGAAGATCTCTTCGACCTTCATTGGATGGCACCAACCCATCGGGTCGCCAACGCTAGCGGCGGTCACTTTGATGCCCGCACCGTCCCACAGGTCGTGCTGCTTTTCGAGGAACTTCATCACCATGTCGACCGTGAAATCGCCGACGAAGTTGGAGCCGAACGTCGCGTTAGTGCCGATGCCTGCTTCGGGCGCATTGAGCTCCTGGGCTTTCGCGATCGTCGGCGCCCACGCCTCCATCTCCTGCATCTGCGTGCGGTTCGTGTTGCGACGCGCGAAGACGTCGCACATGTGGCAACTTAGCGTCGGCCGGCCGCTTCCGCGTTCGATCGTGAGCGGCGGCGAATACTCGCGAGCTCGCTCGATGCCACGCTGATTCAGCGCCAGCGCCGTGTAGGTCACCCCTTCTTTCGGGGTGAACTTCTGGACGATCTCGTCAATCCGAGCCATCTGCGGCGTGTACCGCGGACTCACGAACGATCCGACGACGATGCGCTTCAACCCCGTCTCCGAGAGGGCGTCGAGCAGGTCTACCTTGTCGTCGACCGCTAGGTTGGCGTCCTCAATTTGCATTCCTTCCCGCATGCCCTCTTCCGTGTAGATTACCGTGGGGTATTTTGCTGCCATCGATGCCTCTCCCTGGTGTGTTTGTCAAAAGTACGACTTGGTCGCGAGTTTGCGCGCGGGCCTGTGGCTTGACAGGTCCCGACAAAGCCGGGATCCCGATGCGTCGGGACTTCCAAGAAACGGTGTCGAACTTGCTTGCTTGCGGGGGGCCTCAGAATGACACTGTCTTGTGGCGCCGTTGCTGCCTTATGCTTTGTCCGACCCTCGGACTTGACGTTGCTCGCGACGAACGGATCTAACCGCGAACATGTTGCTCACCCATCCGTTCACCCGTTCGACAAGCTCACGGCTGGCTCTGAGCCCGACGCATCGGGACCCCGGCCTTGTGTCGGGCCTTGTCGAAGGGTCGCGTCGTGCCAGGCGGTACTGAGACCTAGCCCCCCGTCGTCACCGCGTCCATGAGCGTGCTGATATCGTCCAGATCGGCAAGGTCTTCGACGAGCTGGATCGGCGCGCCAAGTTTCTCCTGCGCGAACACGTTGCCGGCGTTCGCTCGGAACTTGTCGAGCACCTCGTCGCCGGTGAGGTGGTACGCGGCGCCGAGCTCGACGTTGTGGAGTGTGCCGTCACGCATCTGAACCTTCAGTCGGGCGTCGCGGTTGCCGTCCGCTATGTGCTCATGGCGTAACTCCACGTCCGGGTTCTTCGTCAACCGGACTCGCTCCATGAACTCTTGCACGTCAGCCTGGGATGCGCGCTCATCGGTGAACGTCGACAGGTCGATCTTGCGGTCGATGATCGCGGCGGAGATGTTGTATCGCAGGCAGAACTTGCCCTCGAGTCCCTGGTTGACTTCGTCTCGAAGCAGCGCGCCGGTGCAAGGCGCGTCCGGTCCGACGTGCTCGATGCTCTCGACGTTGTCGGGATTGATCTCGTAATGCTCGATCAGGTCCAGCAGGCCGGTGAGCATCTGGTGGTTGCCGCCGCAGCATGGCCACGGCTTGATTCGCGTTCCCTGGGATGTAAGATAGTAGTAGTCGCCCAGCGTCTGTGAGATCGCCGGAATGTTGGCCTTGACCCCGCCGAAGTTGTCGACGTAGCCTTGTCGGCCTTCGATGATGTCGGGGTCGGCGGTGAAGCCCGTCGAAGCCAATTTCGCCGCTACGACTCCGCTTCGAGCCGCGTTCCCGGGGTGGAACGGCTTGGTCATGGTGCCGAAGTTCCGGCGAAGACCGGCCGCCTCGGAGCCAGCGATGCCCAACGCCATGCGCGTCTGTTGGACATCCAAGCCCATAAGTTTCGACGCGGCAACTGCCGACGCCATCGTGCCGAAGATCGCGGTCGGGTGCCAGTCGCGGTCTGGGTGCAGATTCGAGCTCAGCCGCGTACCGATCTCGTATCCGATGGCCCATGCGGCCAGAACCTCGCGGCCGGACAGGCCCATCTGTTCCGCGACTGCCAGCGTTGTCGGCGTGAGGACCGTCGCCGGGTGGCCTCCGACGCCGCCCAGATCGTCAAAGTCGTCGGCGTGTCCGATCGAGCCGTTGGCGAACGCGGCAGCCGCGCTCGAGGTTCGGATGTCGGTCGCGATCACTCGCGACTGAGGGTTGCCGCCCTGGTCTTGGGTGAAGTCGATGATCTGGCGGCCGACCTCGGTGGTCGTGCCCAAAATGGTGGTCCCGAGATAGTCCAGGATCGACTTCTTGGCCTGTTCGTACGCCTCGGGCGGGATGTCCTCGTAAGGGGTGTCCACGATCCACTTGGCGATAGTTTCAGTCGTGCCCATAGAAGCCTCCTAGCCGAGTCACATCGGACAGCCCGCGTAGGCGTTGCCGACGGCCTGAATCCTGCGTCCACCGATTAGGCGATGCTATGCCCTCGTACACGGCATGTCAAGCCCAGGATGTCGGTGACACAATCATCGCCAACGCGAGCGATTCAGGAAGACGAGAGATTCGAAACTTAGCGGGCTGCAGCTCCTACCACCAGTTGACCGGGTATCTTCTCGATGAGCTGATATTGTTCACGATCAGAGCAATCAGGAGAAGAATCACCGCTCCGAGAGCCGCCGGCGCGAGCACGTAGAAAAGACCCAGGTCGTGGATGACCTCTCCGCCGATCACGGCGATCAACGCCGTCGCGCCACCCGGTGGATGGAGCGTGTCTGTGGCCATCATGGCAGCGATCGCAAGCGACACAGCTAGGCCTGCTCCGACGAAATTGTCGCCGAAGATCTGGAACAGGGCGACACCGATTATCGCGGAAATGATGTGGCCGCCGATCAGGTTTCGAGGCTGCGAAAGCGGAGCTGCGATCGCCGCGTAAACCAAAACCGCTGACGCCCCAAACGAGCCGATCAACAGGAGCGAATCCGCGGGCTCGAAATACTCGTTCGACAGCACCGCGATTATCCCGATCCCGAGTGCCGACCCAACCCAGGCCCAGGCGATCTCGCTGACCGATGCGGCCCCTCGGATTCGGAAGGCTCTGCGATTCTCGCCTTTCATCTTGGAAAAATACCCGGCGACGCTCATCGAATTGGCCTGCCGAGCAAGCAATGACAAGGTGTCCGCTGAGCGCTAGGAAACACCATGGCGAAGTTCTCCCCTAGACGGTAGACGGCAGGACTTCCGATCATCTCGCGGTTCGAGACGTTCAAATCCCGAGCTTGCTCTTGAAATCGGGGTCGACATACGCCAGGCGGCCTTGTTTCACCATGTCGTCAAGGCTCATCGTTGGCGGCGGCTGGACGTTCGTTGGGCGATCGGCGAGGATGCCGGCAGTTTCGAGTTCGTCGCATTGGGCATCGGTGTAGCCAAGTACGCCCCGCAGCACCTCTCGGTTGTGATCGCCGAATTTCGGCGCGGGGCTGGTGATCGACATCGGGGTCTTGCTCAGCCGCCAGGGACGGCCCATGAGCGTGCGCGCTCCCATCTTGCGATCGGCGGGGTATTCGATCTTTTCGAGGAAACCGCGCTCCAGGTGGTGCGGGTCAAGGCTGGTGTCTTTCGAGTCGAAGATCGGGCCGCACGGCACCCCGACTCCCTGTAATCGCTCCATGACGGCGAATTTGTCGAGAGCCCTGGTCCAGGCGGATATCGCTGTGTCGATCTCGTCGTGATGCTCGACGCGATCCGCGTGAGTCGTGAACCGCGAGTCGGCGGCCATGTCCGGCCTGCCGATCTCCGAGCACAGCGCCGCCCACTCCTCGTCATCGCCGACCGAGATTACGCACCACTGGTCTTTGCCCGCGCACTGGTAACTGCCTTGTGGCGCCCGCCACGGGTGGCGGTTGCCGATGCGGTCGCTGATCCGGCCGTTTGCCAGCCAATCGAGGATGTATTCCGACGTCGTGAACGCGCCGAGTTGGTACATGCCGATGTCGAGCCAGAGGCCCTTGCCGGTGCGATTGCGATGTCTCAGGGCCAGTGCGACGCCCAACAGGCACGCCCAGCACGCCAGGAAATCGACGAACGATTGGCCGGCCTTTGACGGGATGTCTCCCGGGTATCCCGTAATGTGGGTGAGGCCGTGGGTCGCCTCTTGGGTCGTGGCTTGTGCAGGGTACTCCGAGTACGGGCCGGCTCCGTGGCCGTATCCGGTGTTCGAAACCATTACGACATCCGGTTTCAGCTTTTTCATGTTTGGGTAGTCGAGCTCCCAGCGTCGCATCACCCTGGGCGTGAAGTTCTCCATGACGATGTCGCTGACTTGGATGAGTTCCTTGAAGACGTTCAGGCCTTCGGGCTTGCTCAGATCGAGAACCACGGATTTCTTTCCGCGATTGAGCATGTTGAACGTGGCCGTTCGATTCCATGGATCATCGCCAGGATTGTTGTCGGCGTGCGCTCCGGCAAACCCGCCGGTCCGGGTCGTGTCCGGCCTACCGGGGCCTTCAACCTTGATGACTTCCGCGCCCAGGTCCGCCATCAATCCCGCGGCGTAGGGCAGGGCGAAGACGTAGCTGGATTCGAGAACCCTGATTCCCTCTAGTGGCAACCGAGCCATGTCGGGTTTCCTTTCATAACGCCTGTGTCGAGCGGGCGGTGCTTATATACTGATTGTTCGGCGGCGGGGTTAGACGACGCCCTGTTCCTTCAATTCGGCCAACTGTTCCGCCGAGTATCCGAGCGTCCCGGAGTACACTTCGTCGTTGTGTTGGCCCAGCAGCGGCGCCGCAGAACGTGGACCATCGACCGGTTCCGACATTCCGAACAGCTTCGAGGGCGCCTTCAGATTGCCGACAACCGGGTGATCGACTTCTTGATAGAAGTCTCGCGCCTCGAGTTGCGGGCAATCCGCCAAGTCTTTCGGAGTTTGGTCCATCCCGAGCAACATCCGGAATTGCTCTGCGCCGGTCTTGAACATTTCCGCCATGTTTCGATCCTTGACCGAGTCGATTACGATCTCGTCCATCTCGGCGGCGTTGACCAGCCGCTGCTCCACGTTCGCGAACCGCTCTTCTTTGAGTTCCTCGCGACCGAAGAAATCCGCCACGGCGTCCCAGCTCGCCCCTCCTCCGGGTTGGGCGATGAAATAGCCGTCCGCGCAGGGCATGATGTTACCGAACCCGGTCCCCACGGGTCGGCGACGGCCTTGCACCGCGCCGGTCCAGGTGTAGTACGGTTGATTGATGACGAGCGTCGATGCGACGACCTCCTGCGTTGAGATGTCGATGTGCTGCCCCTTGCCGGTCATGTCCCGCAGAAGCAGGGTAAACGCGGTGGATACCGCACCGTTCATGCCCGCTTCGTACTGCGCCTGGAAACCGCCGTGCTTCAACGGCTCGCGGTCGGCGGTGCCGCTGACGCTCATGATTCCGCTCATGGCGTACGCGACGATCTCCTCGCCTTTGAACTGGCTGTAGGGCCCGGTTTGTCCGAACGGCGTGATCGACGTCATCACAAGGCCGGGGTTGTCTTGTTCGAGGCGTTTGTGATCCAGCCCGATCGACGCCATGTGCCCGGGCCGATACGTCTCGACGATCACGTCGGCGTTTTTGGCGAGCTCACGGAACACTCGGCGCCCCGCATCCGAGCCCAGGTCCAATGTGATGCCGCGCTTGTTCAGATTGAGCATCAGGAAAAACAGGCTCTTCTCCGGGTCGGGGTCGTCGTCCTTGAACGGCGCCATAGTCCTGCCGAACTCGCCGTCAGGCGGCTCTATCTTGATGACGTCGGCGCCCAGGTCCGCCAATATCCTGGCGCAGAGCGGACCCGCGATGCCCTGGCTGATGTCGAGGACTCGAACGTCCGTCAGTGCAGAAAGCATCTCTGTTTGCGCTCCTGTGTGTCTAAGCAAAAAGTTTGGCCGTGAACGGCCAGAGCACCGGTGACGATCAGCATTGGCCTCGGCGTTCACGCCGAGCCTTTCGTGTTTTGCTTGGCCGTGAACGGCCAGAGCAACATTGGCGATCTACGGTAGCCTCGGCGTTCACGCCGAGCCCTTCGCGTTCCGCTGTGGCCGAAACTGACCGTATCATATCCAACAGCCAAAGGTCGCACAAGACCGCGCGGCTCCCCCCACTTGACACGGTGTTGGCCGCGCAAGAGAATGGGCACGCGATACGAGATCATACAGGGGGTAGGCAATGGATTTCGGTTTCTCACCGGAGCAAGAAGCCCTACGGCAAGAAGTCGTTCAGTTCATCAAGGAAAACGTCACGCCCGAGTTGCTGGCCGAGGCCGGCGGCGAAGACGAAGGCGGCGCGTCGCCAATGATGAAAGAGTTGCGGCGCAAGGTCGCAGAACGCGGCTGGGTCGGCATCTCCTGGCCGAAGGAGTACGGCGGCCAGGCCGGCAGCCGCATTGACCAGTACATCATCGAAGAGGAATTCGCTCGAGTCGGCATCGGCGTCGGCGGAGCGGGCAGCGGGGCGCCCGCGATCCTCGCCGCAGGGTCCGAAGAACAGAAAGAGTACTTCCTACCCGGAATGATCAGAGGCGAGATCACGCTCGCGCTGGGCTTCACCGAGCCGCAGGCGGGAGCCGACCTTGCGGGACTCCAATGCCAGGCCGTGAAGGACGGCGACGACTGGGTTATCAACGGCCAGAAGATGTACACGTCTTCGGCCCACTACGCGACGCACATCTACCTCATGGCGCGAACCGACCCGGATGCGCCAAGGCATCGCGGCATCTCGATCTTCCTGGTTCCGATGGACACGCCGGGCATCACGGTTCGGCCGCTTTGGACGATCCAGAACGACCCACAAGCGCCGAGGGGCACGACGTACGGCACCGCCAGGACCAACGAAACCTTCTTCGAGGACGTTCGGATCCCCGAATCGACCATGCTCGGCGAAGTGAACCGAGGGTGGTACGTCGGCGCGATGGGCCTGAACCTGGACCGCGTTGGCGCCAGCCGGTACCTGATCTCCGTCCAACGAGACGAAGACATCATCAACTGGGTAAAAGAGAACGACTTCGACGGCCGTTCGCCCGCCGATGACCCGGCGGTGCGCGACAAACTTGCCGAGCTCTGGATCGAAGCGCAGGTGTGCCGGCTCATGACCATGCGAAGCATGTCGATTGTCGAGTCCGGCGGCGAATTCACCTACGAAGGCTCCGCCGAGAAGGTCTTCGCGCCCGAGCACGGCGTGAAGACATCCGAGTCGATCACCCAGATGCTGGGCCCATACGGCCAACTGCTTAACGGCTCGCCGAGTGCAATCTCCGAAGGCATCTACGCTCACAACCTGATGGGCGCGTTCCAGTCCGGCATCAACCACGGCAGCGTCCAGGTGATGCGAGATCAGGTCGCGCGCCGAGGACTAGGCATGCAGCGAGCCTAACAACCCGATCACGCGGCCAACCTCGTTTCAATCCGTTCGCCCCTTCGGTGATCTCAGGGCAAGCTCTGAGCCTGCCGAAGGGCCTCACCCAAACCGGCCGCCGGACCGGGCAGAAACGCAGGATTTCCGATTTCGAGACAATCTAGCAACACAGAGGCACGCCAATGGACGTACTGCTGAGCGAAGAACAGAGAATGCTGCAGACCAGCGCGCGGGACTTTCTCGGAGTCGAGTGCCCGTCCACCCTGGTTCGCGACATGGAAGAAGACGCGAACGGCTACCCGCCCGAATTGTGGCGGAAGATCGTTGACCTCGGCTGGGTTGGCCTCGCGCTACCCGAAGATTGCGGCGGGCAAGGGCTGCCGTTGACCTACCAGGCAATCGTCCTGGAAGAGGTCGGTCGGGCGCTTGCGCCGCTGCCGTTGCATAGCACCGTAGTGCCAGCATTGGCCATCGCGATGGACGGCACAGCGGAGCAGCGTCGCGATTGGCTACCGCCGGTTGCCGGAGGCAACGTCATCATGACGTGGGCGACCAACGAACTCGATCCTCAGCTTCGACCCGAGACCATTCACGCCGAGGCCGTTGCGGAAGGCGACGATTTCGTCATTAACGGCGTGAAGCAGTTCGTCGACAACTTCAACGTCGCCGACCGGTGCCTGGTCGTCTGCCGAACCGCCGAGGCTTCCGCCGACAGCGAAGGTCTGTCGATATTCCTGGTGGACACTGACAGTCGGGGCATTTCGCAGACGCCTCTAGTCACGATCGCGAAAGACAAGCAGAGCCACGTCCAGTTCGAGAACGTGCGCGTGCCGAAAGCCAACTTGCTCGGAGATCTCAACGGCGGTTGGCCCATCGCGGAGCGAATGCTGGACCGCGCGACCGTTTTGCTCTGCGCGCAGATGGTCGGTGCGGCGCGCAAAGACTCGGACATGGCGATCGAGTATTCGAAGGGCCGGGTCGCGTTCGGACGCCCCATCGCATCGTTCCAGTCGATTCAGCACCTTTGCGCAGATATGGCGATGTGGGTCGACGGCTGCCAGCTTCTCACGTACGAGGCGTTGTGGCGGCTTGACGAAGGGGCGCCGGCGGGCGTCGAGGTGTCGCAGGCCAAGGCGTTCTGCAACGAGAAATGTGAGGCCACCGTACGGTCCTGCCAGCAGATCCACGGCGGCATCGGGTTCATGATGGAGTTCGATGTCCATCTGTTCTTCCGCCGCGTTTCAGCGTGGACGATGAGACTTGGCACCACCTACGAACATCGATCCAGGATCGCCAACGCGCTTTTGGAATCCCCTGGCAAGGTTCGTCTCGGATTCAGCGTTTCGACCTGATTCGAACGAAATGAGCCACCATCGATCACGCGAACCGTTCGAATAGAAATCGACGGCTCGGCACAGCACAATCGCGAGGAATACGAAAGATGCCAAAAGATCCAGTTTGCGGAATAGACATCGACGAAGGAGCTGCTCGTGCGGAGACGGGGCAGACCAGGCACGGAGCAACAGAAGTCGACCCCGAAAAAGGAACCCGCAGATTCCATGCCGGAAAGTGGTACTACTTCTGCAGTCTCGATTGCCGCATCAAATTCATGGCCAGCCCCGAGACATACATGGAGGGCGCATAAACCAGATGGATGCCGCCCGGGCGTCTGATCTGCGAATGCCCCTTTTGTCCCTAGCGTCCCTTCGGTCCCTTGTCGCGTTGCGAACGATGACTCATGGGCCCCACTGAAGCACTCGCCCGATTCATCGCCGATTTGCGTTATGACGACCTGCCGTCTGACGTCATCGCTGCCGCCAAGATCGCCATCGCGGACGGCGTGTCAGTCATGATGGCCGGCTCCGCGCAACCCCTCGCTTCGATCGTCGGCGACTACGTTCGCGCTCTCGGCGGCGCTGGGCGCTGCACGGTCGCTGGTCGCGGTTTCAAGACCAACGCCCCAACGGCCGCTTTCGCCAACGGCGTGTTCGGTCACAGTCTCGACTTCGAGATTCAAGGCCGCCCGCCGACCCACGGCACTTCGTCGTGCCTCCCAGCAGCGCTGGCTCTCGGCGAAGAGCGTGACGCTTCCGGCAAAGCTATCCTCGAAGCCTACGTCGTCGGTTGGGAGGTCCAAGTACGTGTTCGCGCCGCGACCGCGCCAATTACGAATCCGGCGTTCCACCCGCCGGGACTGGTCGGACCATTGGGCGCGGCCGCCGCTGGGGCGCGGATCCTGGGACTCGATCCCGAGCAAACCGGCACGGCCCTCGGCATCGCTGCGTCCCGAACGGGCGGACTGACCGCCAACACGGGAACGATGGTCAAATCGACACACCCAGGCAACGCCGCCAGGATGGGAACCGAGGCCGTGATGCTGGCGAAGTCGGGCTTCACCGCCAGCGCAGACATCCTCGAAACCAGGCACGGTTTCGGCGACGCGTTGTTTGGAGGCGAAGTCGACTGGTCCTCGATAGCCGATGGGTTGGGACAGCGATTCCGGCTCGTCGATCCGGGATTCGACATCAAGCGATTTCCGGCCCAGATTCACATGCAACGACCGATTGAGTCGGTACTCAACCTTCGGCAAAACGACGATCTCGATCCTGACACCGTCGAGAGTCTCACTGTCTATATGCGCGGCGCTGGCCACTCCGGCCTGATCCCGAGGACAGGGCTCGACGGCAAGTTCAGCGTCGAGTATTGCGCCGCCGCCGCGCTGCTGGACGGACGCGTGGGCATCGACACCTTTACCGACGAGCGACGGTTCGCGCCGGACATGGAAGCGATGCTGCCTAGGGTGAGCGTCGTCTCAGAGCCGGATCGCGACGGCGCGGAATCCGTGGCTGTCCTCAAGGACGGCAACACCGTGAGCGGAACTTGCATCGAGTTCCTCGGTTCCATTGGCAACCAGATGAACCCTGACGAGCGCCACGCCAAGTTCATGCACTGCGCCGAGATCGTCTTGCCCGAGCACGCGGCCCTGCAACTGTCCGGCACTCTCGCCAACCTCGAAGACGTTGGCGACATCTCGGACTTGATGACGCAGTTGGTCGTCGACGCTTCTTGATGGAATCATATCCGTTCAGCGAAGAGACCTACGAAGCGGAATGGGTGATCGAAGGAATCCTGGCACGCGCTCAACGGCCCGGCTACCCGGTCGATCGACCGCCTGCCGAGACCGTGCATCGCTGGGTCGACGCCGCGCTGGAGCTCGGTGTGCGGAGCGTCATCTGCATCCTCGATCACGACCAGCTCTCGCACTACGATCACGTCGGGCTTGCCGAAAACGGACTACTGGACCACTACTTCGCTCGGGGTTTCGAGGTCGCGCACGTCCCCGCCGACGACTACAAAACGCCGCCGCTCACGAACCCCGAGCTCGACGAAGTCTGGATTGCGTTCGAACATCTCGAGAAGCCAATGCTGGTGCACTGCTCCGCCGGACGCGACCGATCCGGCGCAGCCATCGAACATATACGGGCGCGGCTGAGTGAGGTCGCAGACTGATTTCGAAAGGATCTACGCGATGGCATACGTGGCGGAACGTATCACAACGGACCCGGAACAGTGCGGCGGCCGACCATGCATCCGCGGCATGCGGATTCGTGTTACCGACGTTCTCGCTCTGCTCGCGAATGGGTTGGCACTCGATCAAATCCTTGAAGAAATGCCTGACTTGGAACCGGAAGACATCCGAGCTTCGCTCAGATACGCCGGCCAAAGAATGAACCGGCCGATTTCGACCGATTGAGGTGGGCACACACCGCTCAAATGCGGCTGTGTATCGTTCGGCGACGTGATCAGCTCGTAAAACCGAAAGGGCCCGCCCACCGTTCAAGTGCGCGGGCCCTTTTTCATTCGTCGCTCAAGTCCCTTACGTCCCTCGGTCACTTTGCCGAACGCGTCGTCGCTACTTCGCGAAGCCCAGTCCCAGCGCGTCTAGCTTCGCGTCGCTGGGTCGTGCCGTCGTCGTGTCCCAGTCGGCGGCCTCCATGTACTCTTTCTGCAGCGTCTTGATGTCGACATCGACTCCCCGGAGGTTGCCGGATTCCATGCCGCGAACCATGCGAGGGGAGTAGTCGAACTCGGCAGGGTTGAGGCCCTCGCGGAGGTTGAACATGTGTCGCAAGGTGCCGATGCGCTCGCCGGCTTCGACGCACCGGTCCGCGTCCCACTCTTCGCCACTGATGACCGTCATGAACTCGGTCAACAGGTTCAGACCATAGGTCATGTAGCCGAACTGGCAGATGCCTGCGGAGTTGACCGTGTGCATGAGCGCCGACGTGATCCGGTGGGCGTCGCCCTTGCCGGTGTAGTCGTACTTGTCGCCGCGTTCGAGGTCCAGTCCGCCGGGAATTCCGCCCTCGTGTCCTTGGGTGTGGCGTCCGGGTGTGGCGTCCATCGTGTAGGTGGTCGCCAGGGCGGGCTCTAGGCGAGGATCGTGCATGGGAAGTTCTTGACCTTGTACGTGGATCGCGTACTCTTCCGAGCCCCTGCCGATCCTTTCGGCGGCGACTTTCACGCCGTCCGCGATCACGTCGCCGAAGCCTTCACGCAGCGCCAGCTTGTCGGTCATGGCCACGATCGACTCGACGTTGCCCCAGTTCATGGGAATGCCGTCGGTGTCTTCGAGCGTGATGATGTTGTTCTCGAAGCACTCGATGACGAATGCGATCGTGCAGCCGGCGGAGATCGTGTCGAGGCCGTAGCGGTTGCACTGCTCGTTCGCCTTGATCAGCGCCCCGATGTCGGTGCTCAGCGTCATCGTTCCGAAGGACGCGGCAGTCTCGTACTCGGGCTTGTGGTGGGCGACGCCCTTATACGGGCCTTCCGTCGCCTTCATGTGGCCGCCGCACGCGAGGCTGCATCGCCAGCAGCCGTATCGCTTGCTTTGCAGAGGCATGATGTTCTCTTCTTTGTAGTTCTCGAAGCCTTCCTCGAAGTCGGCCATCCCGGAGCCGCCCCAGTTCTTGACCGGCGAGTCGCCGCTCATGGCGGACGGGCTGGTGAGTCCGAGCGTCCCAGTCTCGTGGAAGAAGTCGTACAAGCCCGCGTTGGCCTCTTTCAACATCCGTCGGCGAACATCCCGAGCTCGGGAAATGTTGGGGATCGGAACCTGGGCTTTGCCTTTGACCACGACGGCTTTGAGCTTCTTCGAACCCATCACCGCGCCGACGCCGGAGCGGCCAGCCGCGCGCCCTTTGTCGTTCATGATGCAGGCGATCAGCGACTGGTTCTCGCCGGCTTGGCCGATGGTCGCGACTTGCGTGCCTCGGCCATGGCGCTCTATCAGGATGTCCTCGGTTTCGTTGCTGTCCATGCCCCAGAGATCGGACGCGTCGTGGAGGGACGCTTCGCCGTCTTCGATCAAGAGATACGTTGGCTCCTCGGCGATGCCCGTGAACAGCAATCCGTCGTATCCGGCGAACTTCATGTGCGGTCCGAATGTGCCGCCGCAGTTGGCGTCGCCCCAGGTTCCGGTGAGCGGGGACTTGCACACGGCGACGAATCGGTTGCCCTCGATGCAGGGTGTGCCGGTCATCGGTCCTGTGAGCAGGCCGAGGATGTTGTCCGGACCGAGCGCATCCACGTTTGGCTTCATGCGATCGTAGAGTATCTTGACGCCGATTCCGTAGCCGCCGATGTAGTCTCGAGTCAGTTCTTCGGACAGCGGCAGGTCCTCGAACTCTTGTTTGGTAAGGTCAACGTCGAGAAACTTGCCCATATAACCGTTTGCCACGACAAACTCCTTCTCGCGACTCCACCGCCACCACACATCGAACAACCCCAATCGCGACTATTTTCAGATTGGCTGAACCTTATCACCGCCGCTCTGGGCAGTCAATCACGCTGGCGGTCGGTTGGTGGGCCGTGCGTGTTAGACCGTGCGCATTTTTCGAGGAGAGACCGCCGACGCCAGCCAGGGAGGGGCTTTGCGGGGTTTACTGCGGTGGCGTTGTCGGGCCTAGGCGAGCCGGTAGGATTCGCTCAGAAGCCTGGCGATCACATCGGCCCACAAAAGAACGCCGACCACCGCTAGGATCACTTCTCCCTCGCCGAATCGTGCGTTGATAAGTGTTCCGCCGGACTGCTGCCGCCAGTAACGATTGAGATCTTGTTGGACACCCTACAGGATGGATATCACGACTGCCACCGACCCGATTTCAGTCACGAGCATCCCGAGGGCGGCCTTGTAGGTCGTGCTGAGTTCCGAAAAGACAAACGGAGCCCCATTCAGTACAGTGAAAGCAATCATTAACCCCACCGCTCGGCCGGCGCTGATCGTAGTCGCTTGGCCCGCTTGCAGCATCAGCTCCCGGAACACTCGCATGTGAGCGCGGATGCGGAACAGCGAATAGACGGGGACGGTTCCGATGGCGGACGCGTGCCAAACCGGGAAAGCTACTTCCTGTGTATGGTCTCTGTACTGCTTCCAGGTCAATACAACCAGTAAAAGAGATACAGTCCCCACGAGAGGATGGACATCAAAACAATCTTGTCGGGAGAAGTCCCGTATTGCGACACCGACGCGGTTGGGGCGTCCGGCGGCGCCTCGTTCGGTTGGTAGAGCATGTTGGGGGGGCTACCGGTAATCTCCATTCCACATGAGGTGCAGAAATTCGCCCTGCCTTGCATTTGCGTCCCGCAGTTGGAGCAATTGCCAACGACAGTCATTGCCGGTCGCCCCTATCCATTGTCAGGCCATGTCATTTCCAGATCGTCGCTGATGACTCCTATTCGGTTGAGCATCAAGACTCCGGCCCGGATCGCGACGGATTATCCTCGCTTCGGCGCCCCGGCGTCAACTTTCATATTCCAATGCAACAGAGGCGACCCACCCCTCTCGGTTCGCTTCGTCACGTCTTTTCGCGACGCGGACAGGTGGCGAATCCTGCTGGCCCAATTCCAGTTACCGCGATAAGCGTCTCAGTCTGTGTTAGCGCCCGACGAAATTCGGTTTGCGCTGCTCCACGAATGCCTTCGCCGCCTCTTTGTTGTCCTCGCTGCCCATGGTCATGTCTTCCAACGCCAGACCGAACTCCATGACCGAGTGGTACGTCTGCCACAGGATTCGGTTGATAGTTAGCTTGGTCCACTTGATCGCGAGAGGAGGACCGTTCACGAGCTCGGCGGCGAACTCCGTTGCCTCAGTCATCAACCGATCGAGTGACACGACGCGGTTCGCGAGGCCAATTTTGTCAGCTTCCTGGGCGTCGATCATGCGGCCGGTCATCAAAAGCTCCTTGGCTTTGTTGACGCCGACCAAGTGAGGCCAGATGAGCGCTCCGCCGTCGCCTGCCACGAGTCCGGCTCGCACGTGCGTGTCGCCGATGCGCGCCACGTCGGACATGAACACGACGTCGCACATCAGCGCCAGCGTCGCTCCGAGCCCGGCGGCGGGCCCGTTCACTGCAGCGATCAATGGCTTTTGAAAGTTCAGGTAATCTTGAATCAGATATTTCGCCTCGTACTGAAGGCCTCCGAAATTCCGGGGCGGGGGAGCTCCGTCGCCCTGGGACTCCGATCGCCGCGACATTCCGCCCAGGTCGGCGCCGGCGCAAAAGCCGCGTCCGGCGCCGGTGATGATCACCGCGCCGACGTCAGGATCTTCGTTCGCCGTGCGGAGTATCTCGCGCCATCCGTCCGCCATCCCAGGCAACAGGGCGTTCAGCCGGTCCGGCCGATTTAACGTCACGGTCGCGATCTTGTCCTTCACGTCGACCTGTATGTCCATCTCCGCGAATTTTCTGTAATCGGCCATGGCTGTCCCTCCCTGGTGTCCCGTGTTGCTGTCTGTCGTCCGGCGTCAGTGCAGGCTGGTGTCGTCCCGATCGACCGAGTTGACGGCTGCGGTCGCCCAATCGTGCGACTCGCCGCCGCAGTCGTGATCAAAACTCGTGTACGCGTCAGCCGCTGATGAGCTCGATGATCGGGAGCCCAGGCTATCATGGCGCCGAAGGATGCGCGAATCCGTGTTCGCGGCGACTCCGTTACGTGACAGGCTTGATCTTGGAATAGTAGTCTTGTATGCGCAGGCCGCAATCCGGTTCCGACTAAGGCCTCGCGACGCAGGAGCCTTTGCTGCGAATCGACTCGTCGCAGAAGCTCAAAACGACTGCGGGAAGAAGATGGACACCCACCGGACGAAGCACGAAATCATGATCGAACGACAGCGACGAATCCTAACCGTCCTCATGAATCTCGGTCGCGAGATTCGTTGGCTCGTCAGCCGAGACGCCAGAGTGAGAGGCAAAGGCCGCACAACTGTTGGCTGGATCATCGGTATGGCGTCCAAGCATCATCCCTCCGACAGCAGGTCCTGGGACACGTACTTCATCGAGTATGAGTTCCGCATCGACGGCAGACGGCACACACGCGAACAAAAGGTCAAGGACCACTTCGGTTGTCGACGAGACATGCCCATTCTGGTCCATTATCTCCCCGAGCACTTCCCGCCAAAGAGCGCGATCGCCGGAAAACCAGTGGAGCTGACGAAGCGCGAAGTGGCGAGCGAAGAAGCGAGCCACGCCATCCTGTTGGCAGATGGGGAACGCGCAACGGCCGTGGTCCTCGGTATCAAGAGACAGCGCTCGAATGATGGGCAAACGCGTTTCGGGATTACCTACGAATTCGCCGATGCCGACGGCACGTCGTGGGGCAACACAAGCTGGATCGACGATCTAGCCGGGCTGACCGCGGGCTCGCAAGTCTCAGTTTTGTTCTTGCCTGAGCGCCCAGAGAAGAATCAGCCGGAGCTGGTCGTAGAGGATGGGACGTGATCGGCTGGCCCCGTCGGCCTTCACGAGATCAGGCCAGGTGGCTCCGGGCGTTTTCATCAATAGCGCCATCCCTGGATCGTCTTGTTGACCTTGCCCCGAGATATGCCCCATTGATGATGAGGGATGGATGGTTAGCTATTTTAGTCCCTGACAGGGGCCTGCGCCACCGCGCTAACGGTTGAGGTTCCGATTTTGCCCAATTTGTCATAAAGGCCAATCGTCCCCACCGATATCCCGTTGTCAGCGCCATGATAGGAACTCTCAACGCCTATCCAGGCGCCCACAGGGTTGCGTTGCAGATAGAGCGACACGTCAGCGTTGATGAAATTCAGCCCGTCTGTTCCCGAATTCGCGATCGGGTTGGCAAAATCCGCCACCTGGGCCACTCGGACGAGTTGGCTTGTCGGCTCGCCCTCGATCAAATCATGGGTTTCTCGAACCCAAGCGCGGCGTCGGCTTGTTTCATGTACTCGATCAGCAGATTCGGATTTTCGGCCAGAGGAAATGCCGTCGACATCTATCGTTTGCCACATCGGAAGATGTTCACGTGATGAAGAACTTCCGGACAGCTTTTTCGGCATCGGTACGTCCGCTTCAGGGACTTGGAGGTCCCATTCGGGAGGGGACCATACTGTTCCCGAAGGGTTTTGGCTCCTCCGCAGCATAACCGCACTCCCCCGCGCGATTTCGATGACGCCCCTGTCGGGATTATCTGTTGTGATGTGGACATCGACCACTTTGATTCGCCTGCCCGCTCTTACGACCTCTCCCGTCACGATCAGTGGAGCCATAGGCGGCATCCTGAACAGGTCTACTGTGATCCTGGCGGCTTGCAACTCTTCCAGTTCTTCCAGGGTATTGTGATGGGTCTCAACTTCATGCGCGATCAAGCCTGCAATTACTCTGCCGTGCAGCGATTTTGGATCCCACGGGCCTCTGGCATGAATTGTTGGATGATAAAGAGATGGGTTGTCCTGGTCCTTTTCGAAAAACGCGTGCGTCAGTTGTGGTCCGGTCATTATCGTTATATATCTCACCAGTAGTTTCGTTGCGTGTAGGGTACTTGAGGCCGACCTATAAGCGCGAATGTTGCCGCACTTCGAAGACACGTCACGATCATTGCGGCGAAGAGAACCCCGTTGATGCACCCGACAAGAGACTGAGAACGACATGGTCAACATGACGCTCTTAGTCCAAGTGTGAACGGCGGAGAGATAATGTACCACCAGGGCGGCTCGAGAGCTGAGATGTGTGGCGCTTGAAAATTGTACCGCCCGTCACCTTCAATCAGGAACGACTCAACCTGACTGAAGGTGGATTGGATGTACAAGGTGGGTATGTACTTCCGTGTTCGCAAGGCTTGCTCCGTCGATGGGATGAGCGTTCGAGAGGCGGCGCGTGTGTTCGGCCTGCACCGGGATACGGTGCGCAAGATGCGGAAGTACTCGGTGCCACCGGGATATCGACGGGAAGGACCGGCCCGTCGACCGAAGCTGGACCCGTACACGGGAGTGATCGACCAGATCCTGGAGCACGATCAGAGCGTGCCGAAGAAGCAGCGTCACACCGCCAAGCGTATCTACGAACGGCTCAGAGAGGAGCACGGGTTCCCTGGCAAG
>PVBE012547311.1_pt1 | contig 24695 bp, 15 predicted proteins | sample 1631181 | NCBI WGS metagenome assembly PVBE01 (sample SAMN08397723, study PRJNA350692) | Marine metagenome, whole genome shotgun sequencing project. | isolation source: water | place: Pacific Ocean | collected 2012-04 | reverse complement strand
GGGCAAGGGCGGCGTGGTGCGGGACCCTCTGGCGCGCCAGCGGGCCATCGACCGGGTACTGGACTGGGCCCGGGGCGCGGGCTTTGGCGTGGGACCGCGGCTGGACTCGCCGGTGCACGGCCCCAAGGGCAACGTGGAGCTATCTCATCGGGAACGCGCTGGATGAGCTGGGCCGCTATGAGGACGCGGCGGACTCTTTCCGCCGGTCCCTGGACATCGCCGAACAAGCAGAACGACCGGATGATGGCGACATCGCCATCACCCTCACCGCCATGGGCCACAATCTGCTCCAGCTGGCCCAACCAGCGCAGGCGCTGAGGCACTTGCAGCGGTCGCTGTCGATCAAGCAGCGCAAGCAAGGCCCCGACGACTCCTCTGTGGCCACCAGCCTGCACTACATGAGCCGAGCGCTGAAGTTGCTCGGCAAGTACGACGAGGCGCTGCAACACGCGCACAGGTCCCTGCGCATCCTGGAGGCCACCCTTGGCCCAGACCACCCCTCCACCGGCGCCGCCTCAGCCGAGGTCGGCAAGATCCTCAGCCACCAGGGCAAGCACGAACAGGCGTTGACCCACCAGCAGCGGTCCCTGCGCATAGTGGAGACAACGCTCGGTCTGGACCACCCCTCCACCGCAATCACACTGGGCAATATCGGCATGACTCAGCTTGCGCAGGGTCGGCACCAGGAGGCCTTGAGTCACCTGCAGCGCGCCCTGGCCATCATGGAGGCCAAGCTCGGCCCGGACCATCCCCAGACCACCACCGCCATGGCCCCAACAGCCAACGCCCTGTACAAGCTGGGCCGACACAGCGAGGCCACTCAGATGGTCCGGCGGCTCCTGGAGGTGCTGGAGCGAACCCTGGGGTCAGACCATCCCAAGACAAAGGCGACCCGGGCGGCGTTGAAGAGAATGGAGAGCTGAACAGGCGGCGAACCCGGTCAGAGCTTACTTTTTTCCCCGCGTCCTTTTTTACGCCAACAACCGGCTTGGCGCCGGCGTCGACGAACACACCATTTCACCGCTCCCGCGACATAACCGCGCCTTATGGTGAGAGCAAGGTGTACAAAGCCACGAAACGTTTTGAGGACGGAACGTCGGGATCTGGGGGCGTTTCGTCGGTTGTGCCTCCGCAGACGGCACAAACGTGAGCGGAAGAACTCCGACCAGGAAAAACCATAGCGAACCACATAGCATGCATGTTCGCCTGGTCGCAATACGCCTGAAGAAACTGTCGCCAGGTCGGTGATTGTTGAAGTTGTTGAAACGGATACCAGTCATTCGCTCACCTGTGCATGCTGCGGGAAATTCGAGCAGTGTACCAACAAGTGGTGCAGGAAGTGCCGCTCTTCGCTGAGGGGTAGAGCAAGACCCACTGTACACAACGGATCCGTTTTGTAAGACCCCTGCCCGCGGAGGATACGGGTGTAGGGGTTCCAGGATGTGTGAATCCTGATCCGGGATTCGGTACCCGGTATGGCGGGCAGGCCAGCACCGCGGGGAAGGACTCGCTCAGCGGCGACCATCCCGACACGTTTGATCTCGCAATATGGAGCGCAAAGGCCAACGTCAAGGAGCTCAAATCGCATCCGGATGTTATTGATTACTTCTCGCGCTTCGCCTCTGAGGCTGGCTACGAATTGGATTGGAACAGGCATGATCGCATGGCCTCTGCACGCGTGAAGGTACGTGAACAGATCAAGTGGCACATCATTTTCGGTACTCTACACGCCCCTCTTTACGACGGCATTTTCCACGTTGTACCAATACCTCCAAGCCGTCCATGATACAGGACTTGATTTGCTTTCCTGTACGGGCAAATCCAAACAACCGGCCGGTTTCCCGTACCAGGTCTTCCACTGGCAGCGCGATGTTCTGACGCAAGACCCAGAGTGCGGCGACCGCGGCTTCTTCTGGGGCGATTTCTTGTGCCTTGCGCTGTTGTTCAGGTTGATCACCAGGGCGTCGGAAGGCGTCATACTCATTGGGATCCTGCCCAGGAGCCCAAACGAAATCCCCTTTGAAACGGACCTGAGAATTCTGCAGCACTCGCTTTAGGCGTCCCTCGGTTTTTTGTGTCACGCGTTTCATGTCATAGCTGGCCTGCACCCGGCGAGTCAGCAACTGCATATGGATTGGAGCCTCTCTGCTGATCACTTCCAGAGCCTTGTCCAACACGGCTTGATCCTGTTGGTAGTAGTTGTCAACCAGGCCCAAGAAACCGGGAGCCGGGACGTTTGGATATAGCTCTCCCGGTGGTTCTGCCTGATGCTCGGGGCCTACGCTTTTGGGAGCAGACGCGAACAGGGACTTCGGATTGAAGACGGCTTTCTTTTTCGGCAACTGCTCCTTGTCTGATGCAGACTCCGTCTCCGGTTGGACTTCACTCCATGCGCCGGTGGCATCTCGTTCCGGGGGTATCGATTGCGCGTGTCGTAGCGCATCTTCCACCTTGTCCAGCTCCCGCTTCGGGTCGTGCCAGTAGTCAGATGACCAGATGCGGTGGAGGCGCCACCCGAGACCCGTGAGCACTAACTCCCGCAACCGATCACGGTCCCGCGCGCAGCGTGCGGAGTGGTAAGTCGCGCCGTCACACTCCACGCCCAGGAGGTATCTGCCCGGACGCTCGGGGTCCACCACTCCCAGATCGATGCGGTAGCCAGAGCAGCCGACTTGAGCGTGTAATTCCCAGCCGCGTTCCTGCAGTCCCTGGCAAACCATTCTCTCAAACGGGGAATCATGCTGTCCTGCCTCACCGGGCACGGTTGCCTCCGCGATGGCGGCGGGCCCGCGGCGTGCGTAGTCCAGGAAGGTCTTGAGATTTCGTGCACCCTCGGAGCGTGTTCGGCTCAAATCGATTTGATCAGCTGTAAGAGTGGAAAAGACGATGAGTTGATATCGTGCGCGCGTGATGGCCACGTTGAGACGCCGTTCGCCACCAGTCCGGTTGAGCGGGCCGAAGTTCATGGAAACCGCGCCGGTCTTGTCCGGGCCATAACAGACCGAAAAGAGCATCACGTCGCGCTCGTCGCCCTGCACATTTTCCAGGTTCTTGATGAACAGCGACTCCAGTACGCCGCTGCCAAAGAAGGGCTCAATCTCGGGGTGCTCACGTCTCTGTTCATCGAGCAGCTCCTCAATGAGCCGCTGTTGAGCCATGGAGAAGGTGACGATTCCCAGTGAGCGGCGCCGCAGGGTTGGATCGCCGAGGCGGCGCATGACCTCACCCACCACCGCCGCGGCCTCGGCCTTGTTGGTGCGTGAGCGTCCCTTGTCGTAGTGACCGTCGGGTACGGGATGCAGTGACACCCCGAGACACTCTCGAGCGTTTTCGGCCGACGGAAAGGTGTGCAAGGAATTGTCGTAGTAGTGGTAGTTGGAAAAGGCGATGAGGCTCTCGTGCCGGCTCCGATAGTGCCATCCCAGGCGCAGGCGCGGGAGACCAGCTGCCAAACATTCATCCAGGATGCTCTCAAGTTCATCGATGTCACTCTCGTCCGGCGCCGTGTCCTCCACGAGGCGCATGAAAAAAGCCGTGGGCGGAAGTTGCTTGGTGTCACCCACCACCACGGCCTGTTTTGCGCGCCCTATGGCGCCGATGGCGTCGTGAGTGGGGATCTGCGACGCCTCGTCAAACACCACCAGGTCGAAGGGGGAGTAGTCAGTGCCCAGGTACTGGGCCACGGAGAGCGGGCTCATCAGCAGGCACGGCTTGAGCAAGCGTAGCAGCGAAGGGATGCGTGAGAAGAGCTTGCGCATGGGCATGTGGCGGGTCTTTTTTTGCAGTTCTCGCAGCAACACGCCGAGGTCACTCTGGGCCGCGACGCCTGCGTGGGGATCCGGTAGGCGAGATGCCAGCCGAGCCCGGACGACCTCACGACTGAGGCGACAGAGTGACTCATCGAGGTCCACGAAGACCTGTATGCGCCGCTGGTGCTCTGCAGAGTTGAATCCGGCGAGAGCGGGATCGGCGGTGGACACACGCTCGAGCCACCACTCGCCGTAGCCGCGCTCGAAGGCCCCTGCCAGTTGGTCCGTGGAAACTTCACCGGCGAGGTGGGCGCGCACCAGCGGCCCGAGGCTGCTCGCCCGCGCCTCCTGGCGCACGTGTGAATAGTGGCACCAATCCCTCAATGAGGTGGCACCACCAATCCAGGACTGCACGGCCCGGGCCACGCCATCGAGGTGGGCGGGCGCTTCGGAGCTGCCCCAGGCCAGCTCTTCGTCCAGCTGCAGAACCTTTCCCAGTTCTGCCTTGATCGCCTCAAAGCGATCATGGGCTGAGACATAGGCCTCCAGGGCCTTGCGCGCGGGACTCCCTTGCACGCCCACCGGGCTCTCCTCACCAGAGAGCAGCAGTAACCGTTTGCGTTGCCCCGGGGCCACATGGTCGAGGTCCCTGCGGGCCAGAAACTCGCCCAGCGAATGGCGGAACTGGTCCACCCATTTGACCAGCGCGTCGAGGGCGTCCCAGCGGAGCTCTCCTTCCCCTCGAGACCAGTGGGTACCCAGCGTTTGTCTCGCCTGGTCATCCAGTTGCCGTAGCGTCTCATTCTCGCGCGCCAGCTCCAGCGCCGCTTTCAGATCGCTGGTTACCTCCGCGCTGGCAGGGAGTTGCTCTCCCGGCTTGATGACTTTGCGAATCTTCAAGCGAGCAAAAAAGAGCATAAAAAAAGCAAATAGGAAGAAGGCCGTGGACCACTGCTTGAACCTCTGGTGGAGTCCTTGGACATCCAGCTCGAGTAGACCGGGGGTGTCGTAGCGGTGGTCCAGCTGACACCGGAGCGAGTCCCGCTGCCTGCCGTGTTGAAGCCAGCCCTCCACCCTGGCCTTGTTTCCAGACCAGTCGCTTTCCGCAAGGAGCCCCTCGGGAGGACCGGGGGTAGAAAGGAGCAACTGGGACATCTGTCGGTGCTCCTTCAACTCGGCAGCGCACATGGGGTAGGCGTCCGCCTGAAGAACCTTGGCGCAGTCCGGCAGGCGTCGAGCCAGCTCCTCGGTGGCCTCGCACAGGCGAGCCGTCATTGTCTCCACGCGGTCCTGAGCGCTGGGTTGCCAATCGGTAATCCCGGCGGCCCTGAATGGGTGACAGGCAGCGTCCCCCAGCGGCAGTGCTGCAGCCTGCAAGCGGGCCACGGTCTCCTGTAGTTCGTCTCGCCGTTTCCCGTCCATGCGGTCCACCTCTCCGAACGAGAGGCGCACCCGGGGGCTATCCCGCAGGCTGATCAGTCGCGACGTTACCTCAAAGGCTGTCTCCCCGCTGACCCGCGGGCGATGCATGGACTCCACGTAGGTGTTGAGTTGTCTCCGGACGTGCTCCAGCTTCCCGGCCCGCGCGTCCCAGTCCGCTGGCGCGAGCGCGGCCAGCGCATCCCAGGACTGGCCCAAGCGCTCCAGGACTTCCCGTTTTCGCGCCTTGTTGGAGTGAAGCTCCAGACAGAATTCACCAAGTCCGACCTTCTCCAATCGCCGATGGACAACCTCCAGGGCCGCCATCTTCTCCGAAACGAAGAGGACCGTCTGCCCCGTGGCGAGGCACTGGCTGATCAGGTTTGCGATTGTCTGGGACTTGCCGGTGCCGGGCGGCCCCTCGAGCACGAAGGTCCGCCTCGCCTCCGCGGCGAAAACTGCAGACAGCTGCGTGGAGTCTGCATCCAGTGGGCAGAAGGTCTCCTTGGGGTGCTGGTCCCGGTCCAGCCGTTCAGGCCGTGGAAAGGAATCTGAGCCGGCGAAGGGCTCCCCTCCAGCGCCCGAGAGGTGCTGCACTACCGGGCTGCGGAGCAGCTCGTTGGCCCCGGCGTCCAGATCGCGCCACATGAGAAACTTGGTGAAGGAGAAGTGACCGAGGAAGGCCATGTCCTCCACGTGCCAATTGGGGATGGAGAGCACCGCCTCACGATAAAGGCGCAGCACCAGGGGCATGTCCACGCCGGCGTCATCCTGGGGCAGTTCATCAGCCAGCTCGGGGATCTCGATCCCAAACTCCTTGCGCAGCTTCTCCAGCAGGGTGATGTTGGCCTGCGCCTCCTCATCGATGCGTGCCAGCCGGAACGGATCACGAGCCGTCTTGCGGGAGAGCTCCACCGGCAACAGGATCAGCGGCGCAAGTCTTGTTTGTTCGCTCTGGGAGTTCTCACGCCAGGACAGAAACCCCAACGCCAGAAAAAGGGTCGAGACGCCGCTCTCCTCAAGGCTCAAACGAGCGGCGCGAGCGATCTCCAGTTGGCGACGTTCCAGCTCCTTCGGCGTCAACGTGCTGTGTAATCGTCCCTGCTGGAGTTGCTCCTCCAAAAAAACTGCCTGGGTGTCTTCTCCCGTTCTGGCGTCCAGTAGGTGACGGTATCGAGGATCCTCGCCAGCCAGCAGTTCTGGCTTGGGGTGGATCAAAAATGTCCGGCCCAGCGCCAGCGCGTCCTCAAAGCGAGGGATGTCCGGGCAGCTCAACGGGATCGTTTTCTTGGTCTCCCGAAAGTTGAGCAGACGATTGCGCAATGTCAGATCCAGCAACCGTTCCTTCCAACGGGCCAGGCGCTGGGAACCAGGCGCCGGAGGCTCCTGCTCTGAAGAGGGCACTTCCACATGTGCGCGCGGTGCCGCTGCGCCAGGCGTGTCCCGTGAGTGCTCGGGGGCCACGTCCGGTACGACCTCGTAGGCCCCTGCCTCAACGCGAGCTGGCAGCGGACGGATACGTTCTGCCCGGGCGGCCTTGACACAGATGGCGCAGCCGAACTGATCCGCGTCCGTGAGGTACGCTTGTGCCTCCTTTTCCGCCCGCTCAAGAGAGACGCGAGGACGCGCCACCATGGTCGTGGCGTCGAACAGGAGTACGCCATCGAGTTCCGTTACTTTGAGCAGCTGTAGCGCGTCGTCGGTCCAGGCCCAGGGTGATTGGTCCTCGGACAGCCAAACCCCCGGGAAGGCGTGTCCCTGAACCAGCACCAGCCAGGGGTGAAGTCCCACCTGCTCCAGACAGGCTGCCACCAGCACCGTCAGATCCAAACAGGTGCCCATGCTCTGCTGGAGCACAAGATCGGGGGTCCGGATCTTCTGCCCCGTCTTTTCAAAACTGGCAGGAGGGTTGACGTAGCTGATCTCCAGTTCCTGGATCGCGGTGTAGAGGGCGCTGACCATTGCACGGACCTGCGATGGATCCTGGCGTTGATAGCCCGATAACGACGGGTCACCTGTTTGCCGCTGAATCACCGTGCGAACGTGGCCCAAAACAGTGGCCACCGCTGGATGGTTTGGTTGCACAAAGGCGGCGAGGAGCTGAGGCAGACTGACGAGTCCGTTCCACTCGTTGTGGGCGAGGAGGTCAACCTCATAGGCTCGGTGCAGCGCAGGATCGCCTCCAGCTAACAGTTCGAGCCAGAGCTGGGCAGGTTCTCGTTCTTCGATGCTGACCAGGCGCTCCAACCGCAGGGGAATATCTATCCGAGACAGGTTGTAGGTTTCGCCGGGTCCCAATGATGTCAGGCGCGCTTCCCAGGGTTCACTCGCACCTGGTTTCAGCTCCAGCCTGACAAGGATGTCGTCCAATTGGTGATTGGTTCGGTTCGTCACCCGTACGGCCGAAACGAGAGGAACGGCATTGTGCGCCATGGCCAGGTTCAGCGTCTTGCTTGATTCCACCTTCGCCGAGAGCAAGCCCGTGTCGAGGCTGACGGCCTCTCTTGGTGGGGGCAGGTTCTCTACGGGGCCATCGAGTTTGCGATGTTGACCACTGTTGCCTGACCGATCCGAACTCATCTGTCACCCCCAATAGAGGAGCATTATTATAGGATTTGGGTCTATTCAGTACAACCGCATCGGCATGGGCCCGCAAGAAACTGTTCTCGCTGGGAACAGACAAGAGAGACGTTGCAGTTGGAATTCTGAACTTATCTACGGCGACAGCCGATCGAAAGAACAGATTCCAGACCTCGGCGGAACTTCTCCCCCCCGCCGGGGGCTAACTCAAAGTGAACGACATTGAGTAATCAAGGGCGGCCAATGTGGCCCCCGGAGGAGTTTTGCTATTCGAGTGACGAGAACGATATTCGGGGCAGCGCTTTGCCTCACAGTGTTTTTGGGGCTGCCGGTCTGTCAATCGGTCGCCGTCGCCGACGTGGCCATCCCCAATCGAGTGGTTACGTTCCCGGAAACCGCGTGGCAAAGCGATGGCGACGAGGAGGGCAATGCGGGGGGCAGCTCGCCAGGCGGTAAGCCCGCGGCCGTCACGCGCGACGGGGGCTCGCTGGAGATCATGGCGGGCGCTGTCACGCTGGGATTGCTCGGCTTGCTGGGCGCAGCGTTTTTGTTCGCGCGGGGTCGCTCGGGGGCGCTGGTCGCGAGCTTTTCATGCGAGGGAACGGAAGAGACGTGAGGAAGACAACCGGCGCCTGCATGAACCTGCGCTGGTCGCTGACTGCGCCACCGAGTGGTATGACTCGTTGGTCTGCAGGCAGGTGTCGCTGGTGAGCCCCTCGGAAACTCTGCAATGGAGGCTAGCCGATCTGGTAGACCTCACCCCTGCTGAACGCCTTGTGTGGGATCGCCCGCTTCTTGCCCGTTTTGCTGTAGCCGTTCTTCTCCATCAGCACGCATACCGCGGCCCCGATGAACTGCTTGTCCGTGGGGCCGAGGTCGCCGGCGATGGCCGCCGCGCAGTCCTTGGCCACCCCGGCGACGGCGGGGAGGGCGAGGTCGTCGTTGGCGATGGACGCCTTGACGAAGCTCGCCGGGCTCATGATCAGGTCGAAGAAAACCTTGTTCTCCGCCTGCGCCCTGTTTCGGTAATGTGGGAACCGTGCGACGAAGTCATCGAGTGTGGGGACGCTCACGTTAACCGACCATTTTCTTATGTGCGACATTACTACCTCCATGTATTGGACATGCAATATATGTAGGTTACCGTGGCTGGGTTGTCAAGGGAAACAAGCCCGCCATGTGTGGACGAGGTAGCGTCGTCACCCTGGCCTGAGCCGCGGCGCCGCCAAGACGCGACGCCCGATCACAGCATCAGGCCTCCGCTGCTCTGCAGGGTCTGGCCCGTGATCCAGGACGCGTCGTCGCTGGCCAGAAAGATCACGGCCTTTGCGATGTCCTCGGGCTGGCCGATGCGGCCCATGGGCGTCTGCGCCACCATGCCCTGGATCATCTCGTCGGGGGCGCCCTCGGACATGTCGGTCTGGGTCAGGCCCGGAGCGACGGTGTTGACGCGCACGCCCTGGGGGCCGAGCTCCACGGCCAGGGCCGCGGTGATCCGCTCCATCAGGATGTCCAGCCGACCGAACTGCTCCACGGCGTAGGCCACGGCCGCGGCGGCGCTACCGCTTCTGCTCGAAGATCGACACCGAGTCGCAGCCCCGCCGAAAGGCGCGGATCAGCCGCAGCTGCCCCTCGTTGCGCAGGCCGTATACTGCCCTGTTGAACTCGTCGGAACGCTTCAGCTCGTAGCCGAAGTGGCCCACCATGGGGCAGTGCCAGCGGGCGGTGACGAGGAGCAGGTTCGGGTGCCGCCCCATGGTCTCCGGCAGCATCGACATGGGGATGATGCGCGTCTCGACCTTGGCCGTGACGTAGCCCAGGTCGGGGGCGGTCAGCACGTCCACCATCCAGCCGTCGCCGACATAGACCATGCGTTTGCCGGCCGTGCGTTGTATGTAGCGCGCGGCGTCTTGCTGCACGTAGGCCATGTGGCGGTGGTTGAGGTCGTTTTCGGTGTTGATCTTGACCAGGCCCGGCGTCCAGGTGGTCAGCGACAGCAGCCCGAAGGGGACCAGCACCAGCGCTGCCAGGCGCCTGCGTTCGAAGAAGTGGATCACGGCGTGGGTGCCGTAGAGGTAGAGCAGCGGGAAGAGGTAGAGGTAGTAGCGCGACAGCGGGAAGTAGTCTTTTTTGCTCCCCGCCGGCCCGCAGTTGAGCCAGTAGAACAGAACCGTGAAGGCCAGGATCAGCAAAAACAGCGTGGACGCCGCGCCCGGCAGGCCGTGGCCCTTGCCGCGGCGGATGAGCAGCGCCGCCAGGCCCCCCACCAGGATCAGGCGGTACTCGTCGAGGAAGATCCGCTTGACCAGCCAGTACAGCCCCCACCAGGGGAAGGCCGCCTCCGACATGAACCCGGCGTTGGTCGGCCAGAGGTACCAGCCGAAGACGTGCTTGTTGACCAGCATCCACGCGCCGAACACCACCAGGGGCCAGAGGCAGATCAACGGGTCCAACAGCAGCCGCGGCCGGAAGCCGTCCTTGATGGCGTGGTGGATCGCGGCGCCCACGGCGTGCACGCCCATGGCGCCGAGCACCACCAGCGCGGTCTCCTTGGTCATCACGAACAGCGCCGCGCCGATCAGCCACGCCAGCCGCTGGCGCCGGAGGTAGTAGTAGACGCAGGCCAGGGTGAACGCGGTCACGGGCACCCCGGCGACGAACTGCTCGGTCATCACGTAGTACAGCGCCGAGCAGTAGAGCAGCGCCGCGGCGACGTAGGCGGTGGTGGTGTCGAACAGCAGCCGCCCCAGCTTGATGGTGTACAGCAGCGCCACGGCCGAAAACGCGATGATCTCCAGCCGCAGCAACATCACCTTGGGGCCGAACAACGAAAACAGCAGCCCGGAGATGAGGTAGAGCACCGGCGGCTTGTAGGAGCGGTACTCGATGAACGGGTCGAGGCCGTTTGCGAACACCGCCTTGACGCCCTCGTAGTAGGTCAGCTCGCTCCACCAGACGGGCTTGTCGAGGACGAAGGCCTTGGTGATGAACACCACCAGCAGCAGCAGGATCAGCAGCTGCAGATCGCTGGTGACGCTCTTGAGGCCGGCCCAATACCGCCCCGCCCCCCGGCCGAAACGCCGCAGCACGCCGCCCATCTCAGGGGCCGGCGTGCTGCAGGCCTGGCGTCTCCGACAGCTCAACGAGCCGCGGTCGCCGCAGCAGCGCGCGCAGATAGGTCTTGGCGAGGCTGACCCCGAACTGCAGGTACTCCGGGTCGCGACGCCACAGGGCCACGCCGACGTCGATCAGGTTCTGGGCCACGGGCGGCACCTTCCCCAGCATCCGCTCTCCGCCCACGCTCAGCAGCGCCCGCACCGCCCCGGGGGTGAGAGCTGGCACCAGGCGGTACAGCGCGCCGTAGGTGTCGAAGGCCCGATCCGCCTCGTCCGCGTCACCCCGGGCGCTGGTGTAGGTCGGCCCGAGCCCCTCGCGGACCCGCTCCGCCGTCTCCTCGTCCAGGCGCCCCTCGGCGATCATGTGCTCGAAGATGGGGGTCGCCGGAAAGAAGGAGAGGCTGTAGACGAAGATCTTGTTCAGCCGCCCCTTGCCGGCGTAGTACTCCGCCGCCTCGCGGTGGTCCGCGTCGCCGTCGAAGGGCGTGAAGATGTGGTCCACGTAGTAGGGCAGGCCCGCGCGGTCGCAGATATCCAGCGTGCGCTCGAGCTGTTCGTTGGTCTCGCGTCGATCGAAGACCTCGCGCCGGGTCTTTTCGTTGCGGGTCTGGATGCCGAACTTGACGCGGCGGCAGCCCATCTCCCGGAGCAGGCGCGCGCGGTCCTCGTTGAGGATGCTCACGTGTCCCTGGCAGCGGAAGGGCAGCCCCACCTGGTCGATGTACAGCGGCGCGAAGCGCTCGAGCCAGCGCATGTTGTGCCCGAAGACGTTGTCCATGAAGGCCACCGCGCGCACGCCGTACCGCTGCCGGGCCCAGCGCAGCTCCTCGATGACCTCCTCGGGCTCACGCAGGCGGATGCGACGGAGTCCGCCCCCGTAGACCTCGTTGAGCATGGCCTGGGAGCAGAAGCTGCACTGGAAGCAGCAGCCGCGCCCGGCCATCACGAGGTACTGGTTCCGCATGTCAGCATGATCGCGGTACAGATCCTTGGCCGGCCAGGGCAACGATGAGATGTCCTGGCACAGCGGCCGGGGCGGGTTGCGCACGACCTCGCCGTCGGGTCGGCGGACCCAGATGTTGGCCACGGAGGAGCCGTCCTCGCCCGCAGCCAGCGCGTCGACGAGCTCGACGATGGCCTCGTCCCCCTCCCCCACGCAGAGCATGTCGACCACGGGTTGCTTGATCACCCGCTCCGGCAGGCTGGTGGGGTGCACGCCGCCGAAGATCACCGGGGCGTCACAGCGCGCCTTGACGGCGGCCGCCAGGGCCAGGGCCCACTGGTAGGTGTCGGTCATCACCGAAAACGCCAGCAGGTCGGGTCGCCACTGCGCGGCCTGGTCCACCAGCACCTCGCGCCGGTCGAGGGCCTGCCCCAGGCGGCTGGTCTCAAAGACCAGCTTGTCCTGGAAGAGGGCCGGGTCGTGGCACAGCGCCACCCGGTGCCCGGCACGCTGCAGGCCAGCGGCGAGGTACTCCACGCCGAGGCTTTCGCACCCCATGGTAAAGAAGAGGACTCTCATATCGAGTGTTTGCATATCCCGACACCCGACAGCGTCCAGGTCGCAACCGATACCTGTGCCGGCAGAAAAAAACAGCGCCCCCGCCAGCGAGCGCTGACAGGGGCGATGATCTGTTGAGCGGATCGTGGTCTCGGTGGCCAGGATGAGATTCGAACTCACACTCGCCTGGTTTTGAAGCAGGTGCCTCTACCGGTTGGGCTACCTGGCCGATGGTGGAGAATGTGGTGCCTGGGAAGGGAGTCGAACCCTCACTGGCCAGCTCCTCGGGCTGGTGCCTCTGCCTGTTGGGCTACCCAGACGTTATCGGGCAGACTGGATTTGACTCCGATGTGAACTTTTCCACCCGGCTTTTTGGGTGGAAAAGTTCGGATGGAGTGACGGAGGCCAGCTTGCTGGCGTAGTCAACCAGCGACCCCTTGACCCCCAGTCAAGTGCGCTACCAGACTGCGCCACTGCCCGGCGCTCCCGGTGAGATTCGAACTCGACACTGGATGGGTTTTAAACCCACTGCCTCTGCCAGTTGGGCTACAGGAGCGTGCTGCTGTGGTAGCGGTAGCTGGCATCGAACCAGCTTGCGCGGCGTATGAGACCGCTGAGATCGCCAAGACCTCCCTACCGCCAAATGGTGCCACCGAGAGGATTCGAACCTCCAACCTCCTGGTTCTAAGCCAGGCGCCTCTTCCTGTTGGGCCACGATGACAAGCACCCCCGAGAGGAATTGAACCTCCACCCGCACGATTCGTAGTCGTGTGCACTTCGTTATGCTACGGGGGCATCGGTGATCACGGCTGGAATCGAACCAGCGACCTCCTGCATGTGAACCAGGTGCTCTTCCATCTGAGCTACGCAACCATGGTGGCCGATGAGGGAGTTGAGCCCCCGCCTACTGGGTGTAAACCAGGTACGCTTCCGTTACGCCAATCGGCCATGGTGACCGCGTCTGGAGTTGACTCCGATGTGAACCAGGTGCTCTTGCCATCTGAGCTACGCGACCATGGCACCGCCACGAGGAGTCGAACCTCGATTTCCGGTTCCGGAGACCGGCGTCCTTCCTTTGGACGATGGCGGCATATACCCCGACCAGGAATCGAACCTGGATCCCACGGGTAGGAGCCGAGTGCACTTCCGCTTATGCTACCGGGGTCTAATTTGTACCTCCGGAAGGAGTCGAACCCTCATCTGCCGGGTAGAAACCGGCGGTCCTTCCATTTGAACGACGGAGGCCTGGAGCACCACCAGGGAGTTGACCAAATGTGAAAAATTGCAGCCGGCTTTATGGCTGCCATTTTTCAGGTTTGGCGACGGGCGAACCTGCCAGGAACTTTTGGAGCACCACCAGGGAGTCGAACCCTGCCGATCCGGGTTGCAGCCGGACTTACTCAGCCAGAGCTGTGGTGCATGTGGCAGGTCAGCAAGGAATCGAACCCTGTCCGCCGGATTTGGAGCCCGGATGGTCGCCATGACCTCTGACCCATGGAGCCCTGGCTGGGAATCGAACCCAAATCTCTGCCGTACCAGGGCAGCGTCCTCTCCAGATGGACCTCCAGGGCAAACCAAGGCACCCGTACGGGGAATCGAACCCCGACAGCCAGGGCGAAAACCTGGCGTCCTACCTTTGGACCATACGGGCATACATCGATAGTGGGTGATGATGGACTCGAACCACCGTTATCTGGGTTACGGCCAGGTGCTCTACCGTTTGAACTAATCACCCTGAACAGCCACATAGATAGCTGGTACCCGTACGGGGAGTCGAACCCCGACCCGTTGATAGAGAGTCAACCGTCCTGCCATTAGACCATACGGGCATGTATAGTTTTTTTCGGGCCCCCACTCGGAGTCGAACCGAGCTCTCTGGTGTACAAGACCAGCGCGTCGCCGTTTACGCTTCAGGGGCATCGGTGGCCTCGACTGGAATCGAACCAGCACGTCCTCGCGGACACCGGATTCTGAGTCCGGCGCGTCTACCTAAGTTTCGCCACGAGGCCAGATGTTATGAAAGACTATCGGGGCAACAGGAATTGAACCTGCGACCTCTGCGACCCGAACGCAGCGCTCTTCCAGGCTGAGCTACACCCCGGTGCGCGTGACCGGAATCGAACCGGCGTCTCCTGGGTGGAAACCAGGGATTCTGCCCTTGAAATACACACGCATGGTGTAGATGACGGGATCCGACCCCGCGACCTCCGACATGGCAAGCCGGTGCTCCTCCAGTTGAGCTACATCTACATGATTGCGGGACCCGGAGTTGCACCGAGGCTCTCCAGCGCATGAGGCTGGCGGATTACTACTTTCCTATCCCGCGGCGGGGATGACGAGGATCGAACTCGCCTCACCGGATAGACAGTCCGGCTGCATCACCAGATGCATACATCCCCATGTATGAGCGGAAGGAGGGGGAGTCGAACCCCCAAGTCTCATCGATCACCTGTTTTCGAAACAGGCCCCGTCGCCAATCGGGTTGCCCTTCCATAGAACCCTATCGGTGGAATCGGTGGGACTCGAACCCACGGCCCCCTGTCTGCCAGACAAGTGCTCTTCCAGCTGAGCTACGACCCCATACAAGAAAACCAGGGTGACTGGCGGGAATCGAACCCGACTCTACGAGAGCCACAATCTCGCGTGCAGCCTTTACACTACAGTCACCATGAACGTCCGCCAGTCTTGGCGGGAATTGACTCCGATGTGAAATATTTCCAACCGCAGGAGCGGAGGCCGAAGGCCGAAGCCCGTAGGTTGTAATTTTTCAGATGGAGCGACGGAGGCTGCGCAGCAGCCGGAGTCAACCCGACTCTACGAGAGCCACAATCTCGCGTGCAGCCTTTACACTACAGTCACCATGAACGTCAGTTGTTTTACACAACAGACACAATATAGTCGGGATGGTGGGAGTCGAACCCACACAACTCCTGCTTCCAAGGCAGGCGGCTTAGCCATCAAGCCCTCATCCCGGTACCCTGGGTGAGAATCGAACTCACGTCCTCCGCTTTATCAGAACGGTGTGCATCCACTTACACCTCCAGGGCATGGCTCCGACCGTGGGGATCGAACCCACCTTGACGCTGGTTAACAGCCAGCCGCGATCACCAGATACGCTAGGTCGGACTATGGTTCCCCCGGCAGGAAGTCAACCTGCATCGTCCCGGTTCAAAGCCGGGCGGCTTCCCGGTTTGCCCACAGGGGAGAGCGGTATGGAGACGGAGGGAATCGAACCTTCTTCTGCGCATTTTCAGTGCGCCGCCTTGACCACGTTGGCAACGTCTCCAGATTGGTGGGCCCTGCAGCTCACACCTCTCGGTGTGGAGCTGCTGCTCTCATGGGAGCATTTGGCCCACCGGACCACGATCCACTATTCAATTGCCAAGGTTCGACGTCGAGCACCACGGTGCTAACGCGGATCCGGAGGAGGGATTTGAACCCCCATTGACTGGGTCAGAGCCAGGCGTCCTGCCTGTTAGACGACTCCGGACAGTTCAGTTTTGCGCTCGGTGAGGGCACCTGGAATCGAACCAGGTTCTCCGGGGTAAGAGCCCGGTGCTTCGCCTTCTAAGCTTTGCCCCCGATATGGGCCGGCTGGGATTCGAACCCAGACTCGCCGGATTAAAAGTCCGGTGTGCTACCGTTGACACCACCGACCCACGAGCTTCGCGGGGCGGTCCTGTTTGAGCCTGTTCTGCATCTGCGCCTCCTCCTCAATGGGTGACGAAGGAATCGAATCCTCCTGGCCATACGACCCGCCCGGTCTCCATAACCGTCCAGTCACCCGGAATGTGCGCATTAAAAAAGCCGCCGGGGAATTCCAGGCGGCTTTGGTGTTCTCGTTTACTCGAGAGCCTAGCCGCCTGGGGGCCTCCAATCGCGCCCTTCGAGGGTATTCAGCATGAGCTTGATACCGCAAAAGGGCCGCGAAGTGGTGGCCGCCGGATACATACAGTTCCCCTGACGCACGCCTGTTACGGCGGGGACTTTGGCGGCATGTTTGGCGGTCGAGGTTGTCATTTCGTTTCTCTTTGGTTCAGTGAGTAGCAGTGGCGATTTGTTTGTCAACGCCTGCTGCCTTGTTTCTTTAACTGACGCGCGGGCTGTTTTCTTCTGACGGCCTTTTTGGAACTATTTTTGTCGTCCACCACAACGGGGGTATGGCGCTATCGTCGTCCTCCGGGGTCGCCGCGCAGGGCTCGCAGAGCCAGGTCAGGCGAGCTCCGGGACGGTGGTGGACCCAGCAGCCGTCTGAGAGGTCGTCCCAGCTGGTGCCGCATCCCTTGTCGCATGCGCGCCGCGAGAGCAGCAACCGGACGACGCGGGCCTCCACGGAGCGGACCTGGCGTGCCTTGTTGATGTCGATCTTGGTCCAGGGCATGACTCACCTCCATTCGTTGATATGGACGGGCAGAGAAGGTGTGTCTGACGTAGCCGGCCGGTCGCCAGGGCTGGTAGAGTCTGCCCATGGATGCCCACGCTGAAGATGATCCGAGAGCGGAGTTGTTGACGTTGAGGGACGCGCTGGAGGAGGCCCGGCGCACCCTGAACCACCTCCACGTCATCACCGCGGACGACGCCACGGAGCCGGACCGCTCCATGCGCGGATGCACGCGCTGCCCCTCCTGCGGCAGCGGTCAGCTGCTCTTCGCCGCCGAGGTGCTGGACCGCGCCGAGGGCTTCTTTCGCGAGGCGATGGCTCTGCACCAGCCGAGCAAGTGGCGCTTCAAGGGCGCCGGCAAGTTCCAGGCCTGGATCTGCACCGGCTGCGGCCTGACCGAGTGGTACGTCGCCACCCTCACCGACGTTTTCCTTGACAGCAAGCGGCACCGTGAGCGTGGGGTCGCGACGCCCGTGGTGGTCGAGCCGCCCGTGGGAGCGCCGCCCGAGGAGGCGCGCCAGTGCCTGCGCTGGCTACACGAGGCCGAGACCCGACTGCGCCGGTCAGCCGCGGCGCTCATGGCTGAGCGGATCAACGGAAACGGCGTGCTGAACCGCTCCATGCGCCACCGCCGCTGCTGCCCTCGCTGCCGCTGCCGCGACCTGCTCCACGCCGCCGAGGTGTTGGACCGCGCCGACGGCATGGTGCGCGCCGCCATGAGCATTTCTCAGCCGCGCTGGCACAAGACCGATGGCGCCGGCGTGTTCCAGGCCTGGGTCTGCACCGGCTGCGGTTTGACCGAGTGGTACGTGCCGCAGCTGGACGGGGTGGACACGGACAGCAGCCTGATCGAGGTTCACCAGTGGCAGCAACCACGAGCAGCGCCCCGCGCCCTGCCGCCGGCGGCCCCGGTATCTGTGGCTGACGAGGCACGATCCGCGGACCGGGACCTGGCCCGGGGTCTTGCCGCGGTGGGTGAAAACGTGACCACGCTGCAGGAGCTCCTGTCCGCGCTGTTGGCCGTGGCCACTGCCACGCCCGCGCCACTGCGGCGACTGCAGTGCTGCCCGGCGTGCGGCCATGGCGAGGTGCTTCACGCCGCCATGGTGCTGGACCGCTCGGAGGTCGGACGGAATCGCATGACCCTGGTCCAGCCCTGGGTGCTCGGCATGGATGGCGCCGGGCCCATGGAGGTCTGGGTCTGCACCGGCTGCGGGCTGGTGGAGTGGGCTGTCACCGATCTGACCGGAGTCAAGCCCGACGGCAAGAAGCTGCGCCTGGTTCAACGGGACGACGGCGGCGCCTCTCCTTATAGGTAGGCCGCACACGCCCCTTGACGGCACCACTTGATGGCCCATAGTTTCGGGTCCAGGAGGAGACAATGTCCGACGAAACGACCTATGAGCTGTACTACTGGCCGGTGCTCCAGGGGCGCGGCGAGTTCATCCGCCTGATCTTCGAGGAGGCCGGCGCGCCTTACCGCGACGTTGGGCGCCTGCCCGAGGAGGAGGGTGGCGGCGTCAAGGCCATCCTCGGCTACTACCAGGGCGAGCAGGGCGGGCAGCCGGTCTTCGCCCCGCCGGTGCTCCGGGCGGGGGACCTGGTGCTGTCGCAGATGCCGAACATCTGCCTCTTCCTCGGCCGCCGACTGGGCCTCTGCCCCGAGGACGAGGGCGGCGCGGCCGTGGCCAACCAGCTGATGCTCACGGTGGCCGACCTGGTGGACGAGGTGCACGACACCCACCACCCCCTCGGGTCCTCGCTCTACTATGAGGACCAGAAGGACGAGGCGCTCAAGCGCAGCCAGCTCTTCATCGACCAGCGCCTGCCCCGCTTCCTCGGCTACTTCGACCGGGCCCTGGCGCACAGCGGCGGCCCGTTCATCCTCGGCGAGGCGCTTTGCTACGTGGACCTGGCCCTGTTCCAGGCGCTCACCGGCCTGCAGTACGCCTTCCCCGTGGCCTACGCCCGCCTGATGGAGCAGACCCCGGCCCTCGACGAGCTGCGCCAGGCCGTGGCGGCCCGCCCGCGCCTGGCCGAGTACCTCGCCTCGGACCGCCGCCTGCCCTTCAACGAGGACGGCATCTTCCGCCACTACGGCAAGCTGGATCACTAGCTCACCTTGCCAGCCCCCACATCGTGATTACCTTGTTCGGGCCTCACGCTGACTGACCTTGCCGCGTGAAGGCAGCAGAAATCCCATTGTCGGACGGGCGACTCTACAGGTGCGCCCGGGAGGTGATCCATGAGCGCACAGGAACAGACCTACAGCCCGATCCCGCTGGACCCCATCGCGCCCACGCCGTCAAAGGCGAAGGGCTACTCCAGCGAGGTGGCCATCCGCCGGGCGGAGAAGCTGGCCAAGCTGATGGACGACGCCTACCTCGATCCGCTCATCGGCCTGGCCCTGCCCGGGGCCGGAGATCTGATCACCCTGGTGCCGAGCCTCTACATCTTGCTGGTGGGGTGGCGCAGCGGCGTGCCCAAGGTGGTGCTGGCGCGCATGCTGCTCAACCTGACCCTGGACACGCTGGCCGGCAGCGTGCCGGTGGTGGGCGACCTGTTCGACCTGGGCTACAAGGCCAACAAGCGCAACGCCGCCCTGCTGCGAGAGCGTCAGGGCGACGGCGGCAGCAAGCCCACGGACTGGCTCAAGGTCGGCGGCGCGCTGGCGCTCTTCGTTTGCGCCCAGCTGATTCCCATCGCTATCCTCGTCGGTGTGTTGACTGCGATTTTTTCGTAGGACTACTATGCCGTGAAAATCGACAACAGGTGATTCATGGCAGAACAGTTCATTTACCACATGCGCGACCTGCGCAAGGTGGCCCCCAACGGCAACGAGATCCTCAAGGGCGTCGACCTGTCCTTTTACCCCGGCGCCAAGATCGGCGTCATCGGCGGCAACGGCGCGGGCAAGTCCACGCTGCTGCGCATCATGGCCGGTGAGGACGAGGAGTTCGGCGGTGAGGCGTGGCTGGCCGAGGGGTTCACCGTGGGATACCTGCCCCAGGAGCCTGAGCTGGAGCCCGAGCTGGACGTCATGGGCAACGTGCGCCTGGGCGTGGCCGAGACCCAGGCCCTGCTGGACGAGTTCAACGAGGTCAGCATGAGCATGGCCGAGCCGATGGACGACGACGAGCTCAACGCCACGCTGGAGCGCCAGGGCGAGCTGCAGGACGCCATCGACGCCGCGGGCGGCTGGGAGCTGGAGAGCCACCTGGACCAGGCCATGGACGCCCTGCGCTGCCCGGCGAGCGACGCCGACCCGTCGCACCTCAGCGGCGGCGAGAAGCGCCGCGTGGCGCTGTGCCGGCTGCTGTTGGAGAAGCCGGACCTGCTGCTGCTGGACGAGCCGACAAACCACCTGGACGCCGAGTCGGTGGCCTGGCTGGAGCACCACCTGCAGCAGTACCACGGCACCATCATGCTGGTGACCCACGACCGCTACTTTCTGGACAACGTCACGGCCTGGATTCTGGAGCTGGACCGCGGCCACGGTGTGCCCTTTTCGGGCAACTACTCCAGCTGGCTGGAGCAGCGCAGCGAGCGGCTGGCGAAGGAGGAGAAGGCCGAGAGCGCGCGACGCCGGGCGCTGCGGGACGAGCTGGACTGGATCCGTGCCTCGCCCAAGGCGCGCCAGGCCAAGAGCAAGGCCCGCGTGCGCGCTTACGACGACCTGGCCAGCCAGGATCTCGAGCAGCGTAAGGGCCGCTTCGAGATGCGCATCCCGGTGCCGCCGCGGCTGGGCGACCTGGTCTTCGACGTGGAGGGCCTGCGCAAGGGCTACGGCGACCGGCTGCTGATGGACGACCTCACCTTCAAGGTGCCGCCCGGGGCCATCGTCGGCATCATCGGCCCCAACAGCGCGGGCAAGACCACGCTCTGCCGCATGCTGGTGGGCCAGGAGCAGCCCGACGGCGGCGAGATCCGCACCGGCGCCACGGTGGAGATGGCCTACGTGGACCAGAGCCGCGAGGACCTGGACCCGGACAACTCGGTGTGGGAGGAGATCTCCGGCGGGCACGATGAGATCGAGCTGGGCAACGGCCTGATCAAGAGCCGGGCCTACGTGGCGGCCTTCGGCTTCCACGGCGCGGACCAGCAGAAACCGGTGGAGGGGTTGTCCGGCGGCGAGCGCAACCGCGTGCACCTGGCCAAGCTGCTCAAGAGCGGCGGCAACGTGCTGCTGTTGGACGAGCCGACCAACGACCTGGACGTGGACACCCTGCGCGCGCTGGAGGAGGCGCTGCTGGCCTACTCCGGCTGCGCCCTGGTAGTGAGCCACGATCGCTGGTTTCTCGACCGCATCGCCAACCACATCCTGGCCTTCGAGGGCGACTCCCAGGTGGTGTGGCTGGAGGGCAACTACCAGCAGTACGCCGAGGACCGCAAGCGCCGCCTCGGCACGGACAAGCTCTTCCCCAAGCGGATCAAGTACCGCAAGTTCAGCCGAGGCTAGGGTTCCAGCTCCACCAGCGTGTCGTGCATGGTCGGGCCCTGGCCGACGTCGGTGACATCTGCCCGGCGCAGCTGGTTTACCCCCTGCAGGTCGCCGGCCCAGGCCGCGGGGTTTAGCAGCAGCACGTCCGGGCGGGTGTGCTCGTCGGCCCGCAGCAGCGCGCGCACGCGCCCCACGTCGCTGACGACCCACGCGCGCTGGCCGTCGCGAAGATCCCGGGCGGCCAGGGCCTCGGGGTGCAGGCGGGCCACCGGCTCGGCGGGCACGTCCTCGGGGTTGATCTGGGCGTTGACCATCTTGAGGGTCTTGGTCGCCATCAGGTGGAGGCGCTGGCCGGGCGCCGGCGCGGTCAGCGCGTCCACCCTGGTGATCAGCTCCACCTTGCCCGACGGCGTGCCGAACTCTCCGTCGGTGAAGGGCACGGCCGGGGCGAGGGGGTTCTCCATGGCCCCCTGGCGCAGGCGCTCGGGGGTGACGCCGTGGTCCGTGGCCAGGTCGCCCAGCAGCCGCCGGGCCCAGCCCTCGTGGCTGCCTGCCAGATCTTTTCCGAAGCCGAGGCGCCGGGCCAGGGCCTGGTAGATGGCCGCGTCGGGGCGGGCCTGGCCCAGGGGCGGCACCACCGCCTGGTTCACGCCGATGTGGTGGTGCCCGTAGGCGACGACCACGTCCTCCTGCTCCAGGTAGGTGGTGCAGGGGAGGAACAGGTCGGCCTGCTCGGCAGAGGCGGTGATGAACTGATCCACCACCACCAGAAAATCCAGCGAGGCCAGGGCCTGGCTCACCCGGGCGGTGTCCGGGCAGGTGGCGGCCGGGTTGGCGCCGGCGATCCAGCCCACGCGCAGGGGCGGGTCCGCCTCGAGCATGGCCTGGCCCAGGCGGGGCAGCAGCACCTTGCGCCCCTGCCGCGCGCCGGCCTCGCGCAGCACCGAAAAGTCGGTGCCCGCGTATCCGGCCGAGGTGTCGGTCTGGGCTCCGCCGCCGGGCACGCCGAGGTTTCCGCTGATGGCGGCCAAAGCGTCGATCAGGCGCACCGCCTGTCCCGCGTAGGGCCACCACGAAGGGCCGAGGCCGATGAGGGTGGCCAGGGGGCGGGTGCCGGCGTACAGCTCGGCCAGCTCCTCCACGGCGGCGAGCTCCAGGCCGGTGGCGGCGGTGACGTCGGCCAGGGACACCGAGCGTACCAGCCGCCGGTAGCCGTCGAAGCCCTGCACGTGGTCGCGGACGAAGTCGTGGTCGTGGGCCTCGCGCTCCACCAGCAGCTTGCCCACGCCCAGGGCCAGCCAGCGGTCGCTGCCCGGGCGCAGGGCGTGGTGGCGGGCCGCCTTGCGGGCCGTGGCGCAGCGCACCGGATCGATGACGTGCATGGGTGCCCCGGCGCGGCGGGCCTCGGTGACGAACGCCATGCCGTGGGGCCGCGTGACGTCGATGTTCTTGCCCCAGACCACCACGGCCCTGGCGTTGGCCATGTCCCGCGGGTCGTGGGCACCCAGGCCGCCGAGGTCCAGGTCCTGGGCCGCGTGGCTCGCCTCCACGCTCAGCCCACCCTCCACGGTGGTGGGGCCGCCGAAGCGGGCCCAAAACAGCCTGCCCAGCGCCTTGGCCACGATCCCCTTGATGCCGGAGTAGGAGACCTCCAGCACCGCCTCGGGGCCGTGCTCGTCCCGGCAGCGGGCCAGCCGCTCGGCGGCCAGGTCCAGGGCGTCGTCCCAGGTCAGGCGCTGCCAGCCGGCCTTGCCGCGCCGCAGAGGGTGGAGGATCCGCTCCTCGCTGTAGAAGCGGCGCAGGTAGCGGTTGCCGCGCAGGCAGAGGAACCCGCGGGTCACCGGGTGGTCCTTGTCGCCGCGGTGCTCGACGATGCGCCCGTTTTCGACGGTGGCGATGACGCCGCAGGAGTCGGGGCAGTCCCGGTTGCAGGTGGTGCGCAGCGTCGTTGGCACTGCCCGGTTATCCTCGCCGCCGGCGCCGGGAGAAGATGACGACCACGGCCAGCACCAGCAGCGGGGTCGTGCTGCTGCCGGAGGCCTGGTAGCAGGAGCAGCTCCCGTTCTGGTCTCCCCCCTGGTCGGCGTCCTTGCCCGGGCCGGCGCCGTCCTTGCCGGGGCCGGGGCCGTCCTTGCCCGGACCGGGGCCGTCCTTGCCGGGGCCTGGGCCGTCCTTTTTCGGGCCGGGGCCGTCCTTTGGCGGGCCGGCGTCAGGGCCCTTGCACGGGGGCAGCTTGCGGGGCCACGGCCGGCTGCCGCGGTCGTAGAGGTGCTTGGTGATGTACCAGTCGGTCATCTTGGCTGGCGCCTTCCACGTGCAGTCCGGCTCCAGCAGCCCCTTGACCACTGCGCCGTTGGACTGCTCCCAGGCCTTGACCCCGGACCACAGCTTGGGCGTGTCCTTGGAGGAGATGTACCAGCAGTGGGACGAGGCCAGGTTCGGATCCTTGCAGTACCCCTTGGCGTAGTTCCAGTCGTCGGCGAAGAAGTTGCTGTGCCCCACGCCGGCCACCTCGTGATAGGACCAGTACGGCTTGCCCTTGAGCACCTTGTTCAGCTCGCGGTTGATGGCGATGAACTGGGAGTCGCTGCTGCCGATGACGTTGTAGATGTAGCGCTTGTTGAAGACCCCGGCCTTGGCCGCGTTGAGGATCGCCGTGGGCTCGGGGAAGATGTTGTGCTTGCGCTGCAGCGCCGTGGCCGTGGCCATGGCCACGTGGACCTTGTCCGGAAAGAGCGTGGGCATGCGCAGCGCCACGTAGCCGCCCATGCTGGAGCCGGCGGCGATGACGTAGTTGATCTTGAAGCGGGCGGCCAGCTCGTTGAGCAGCTCGCCGATGTCCTTTTTGGCCGCCGCCGCCGCCGCCGCCGACTCCTTCTTGCCGTCGCCGAGGAACGACGCGCCGCACTCCGAGCCGACGCCGCCGCGCTGCCAGTGGCCGACGAAGATCACCTGGTTGTCGTTGGCCACCTGCCGCAGCATGCGCGGGTCGGCGATGGCGCTGTCCCCGGCGCACCAGGCGTGGAAGTGCACGAACAGGGGGTAGGCCTTGTTCTTGTCGTACTTGTCCGGGAAGCGCAGGTAGTAGCGGTCCTTGGCGCCGTCGTAGAGGCTCTTGAACTGCACCGGGTAGCGGGCGTCGGTGCCGGTGCAGCGCCCCTTGACCGTGTTGCAGGAGTAGGGGTCGGGGTACTCGGTGGCGCCGCGAGCGTCGGCAGCCAGCGTCAGCAGCAGCAGCGCCGCGGGCAGGGTGGTGTTCGGTGCGAGTCTCATCCTGCTCGACTATACCTCCACACGGGCCCCGACGCACGGCCCGGTGATATACTGTGGTCGCGGCGTATCATATCCGGCGCCCGGGTCTCGTCATGGAAGGTATGAACAAGCTCCAACAGCTCGATCTCGTTCTCACCTAGCGCCAGTAACACACCGCGCACACCTTGCTCTTCGACGACTCTGTCTACTGTGATATCGAGCCCCATCATGTCTCGATAGAAGCCGAGCGCCGCGT
>PVBE010853096.1_pt1 | contig 24700 bp, 22 predicted proteins | sample 1631181 | NCBI WGS metagenome assembly PVBE01 (sample SAMN08397723, study PRJNA350692) | Marine metagenome, whole genome shotgun sequencing project. | isolation source: water | place: Pacific Ocean | collected 2012-04 | reverse complement strand
TGATTTAATTTTATTAATCAAATATTTTTTATTTAACTGATAAACTGAATTTGAATCAAAATTATTATCATCCTTAAAATCTAGTGTATTTACTCTACTGTCCTCTTCAATAGATTTTAAATTTTCCAGATTATTCTCACTATTTTTTTCTAAACCCAAATACATATTTTCTGAAGATTTAATATTAGTCGTTTGAAATGGGTTATAATTTTCATTAACATCTATTCCAACACCTTCAGCTACTTTCTTATTTCTATAAGAATATGGCAACTCCATATTTTTATCATGGTTAAAATCTAATATAGGTGCAATATTAAATTGCCCAAGGCTATGTTTTATAGCAGATCTTAAGATTGCATAAATTGAATGCTCATCATCAAACTTTATTTCAGTCTTAGTAGGATGGATATTTATATCAATAGATTTTGGATCAACATCCATAAATAAAAAATATGATGGGTTATATTTTAAATCAATTAAACCTTCAAATGCAGCATTTACAGAGTGATTTAAATATGGACTTTTTATAAATCTATTATTTACAAAGAAAAATTGTTCTCCTCTAGATTTCTTTGAATATTCTGGTTTAAAAACAAATCCATTAATTTTTAAAATTTCAGTTTCCTCATTTACTGGAACTAATTTTTCATTAGACTTTGAGCCAAAAATGTTAACTATCCTCTTCCTTAGATTACTTTTTGGAAGATTAAATAGTTCAGAATCATTATTAATAAAAATAAATCTAATTTCTGGGTGAGCTATTGAAGTTCTATGAAACTCGTTAATTATATGTTTTAACTCAACATTATCGGATTTTAAAAAATTCCTTCTTGCAGGAATATTGTAAAATAAATTTTTAACTATAATTGAAGTACCAATTTTGGAAACTATAGATTTATTTTCTACTATTTTACTTCCATGAATTTTAATAATTTTACCTAAATCATTGCCTGATTTTTTTGTTATTAACTCTGTATGAGAAACAGCTGCAATACTTGCTAAAGCTTCGCCTCTAAATCCTTTAGAGCGTATATTAAATAAATCCTTAGCAGATTTAATCTTTGAAGTAGTATGTCTTTCAAAACATATAGAAGCATCATTAGAGCTCATCCCTATACCATTGTCCACTACTTGAATTAATAACTTTCCAGCATTCTTTATGATCAGACTAATTTCAGTAGCTTTTGCATCTATAGAGTTTTCTAATAATTCCTTTACAACAGATGCTGGCCTTTGAACAACCTCTCCAGCAGCAATTTGATTGGCCACATTATCCGGCAATAAATGAATTATGTCTTTCACCAATTAGTATTTTTGTTAAATCAAAAAAATCAATAAGAATAAAGCAATTAATATTGTCAAGATAATAATCAATCTTTTTCTTACTGAATTATCGCTCCCCCTTTTATAATCTTCAATTGCATTCCTAAATTTTATTCTAAAACTATTATTATCTCCAATAGTAGATCTATATTCATCAAATTTTGATTTAATTTTTTTTGGTTTTGCGTGAGTTCCAATATAAGTTTTCTCTTCAGAAAACCTTCCGGTATAATTATATTTTTTATTTTTTCTTAAATTAAAAAGCGCCATAGTGTACTTATGAATTTAAATAAATTTAACAAATATCCTAATAAAATCTAATAGTTAGATAATAAATTTTCAAGGGAATAAACACTATTTAATGCAAGCCATTTTTATTGCAGCCACTGCAGACTCAATTCCTTTATTTCCATGTTTACCTCCTGACCTATTAATAGATTGATCGATATTATGATCAGTTAAAACACAAAATACTATAGGAATATCATTAATTATATTAAGCTGAGTTATTCCACTTGAAACAGAACTACATATATAATCATAATGATCTGTTTCCCCTTTAACAATACACCCAATAGCTATTAAAGCATCTACATTTTTATTTTGCATTCTTTTACAGCCATACACTAATTCAAAGCTGCCAGGTACTTCTATTTTTTTAATATTAGCCTCTTTAACTCCGTATTTAATTAAAGTCTTATATGCACCATCAAAAAGATTATTCGTAATATTTTTATTCCAGTTAGAGACTACTATACCAAATTTCATCTCCTTAACTTTTGATACATTATCAGGTTCTAAATCAAAATTATTATTATTTGAAGCCACCTTTCTTAATTTGACAAAGCTTTCGCTTTAGCTATAAATACGTCAATATTCTCTGCAGAGATACTATTTGGGAAATCAGACTTAATTCTGGAGAAATAATTATAAGACTTTTTGTGCTTACTTAATTCCATTGAAACATGAGCTGCCTTTAATAAGTACATTGCAGTAGTATAATCATTTGTATTTATATTAATGGCTTTTTCATAATAATCAAGTGCATCATTTAATTGTTCAAGTTGAGCAAAACAATCACCAATAGATCCTTTTGATAGAGAAGATAATATTTGATCATCTGAATCAAATTGTGAAAGATATTTAATAGAATTCTTATAGTCCTTTAATTTTAAATAAGACATACCTGTATAATAATTTGCTAAGTTTGAGGCATTGGTTCCTGAATATTCATCTATTATCTGTAAAAAACCCATCTTTCCATCTGAACCATTTATTGAAAGTCTATATATAGAATCATTATTTTGATCAAGAGCTTGTTCATACAACCTTTGAGCTGTAAACATTTTATTCATAGATGAAATATCTTTAGGCTCCTTTATATATTTAATATAAGCGAAATAACCTAAAACTACTATTGCAATAAAGCCTACAAGTCCAAATATGTATTTTTGATTGTCAGCTACCCATTTTTCAGTTTTAGATGCCCCCTCATCTAAAGTGTTAAAGACATTTGCTGTAGCAGACTTTTTGTCTAAATCCTCTATCTTATTAGAAAAAGGGTTCTTCTTAAATCCTCTTTTTTTATAAGTTGCCATAAATTTTAAATATTCAAGCGGTAAAAATAAAATTTTTATTCGTAATAAAAGGATAAATTATTTGTTATTTTTGAATGAATAGATCAAATATTACTACCACAAAATCTTATTATTATTAATAAACTATTATGTTATTAAAAACATTGACACTAATTAATTACAAAAACTTCGAGAACAAAACATTTGATTTTGATTCAAAAGTCAATTGTTTTGTTGGATTAAATGGGGTTGGCAAATCAAATATTCTAGATTCTATTTATCATTTATCATACGGAAAAAGCTATTTTAATCCAATTCCATCTCAGAATATAAGACATGGTGAGGAATATTTTATGATAAATGGATTGTATTCAATTAATAAAAAAGAAGAGAATATCATAATTTCATTAAAAAAAGGTGTTAAAAAGATAATTAAAAGAAATAATAAACTATATAAAAAATTTAGTGATCATATTGGTCTAATTCCGTTAGTAATTATTTCACCAACAGATAGAAATTTAATTATTGAAGGAAGTGAAACGCGAAGAAAATTTATTGACAGTATAATATCACAGGTAAATAAAGATTATCTAAAAAATATTATAGCATATAATAAAATTCTAGTACAAAGAAATTCACTTTTAAAGTATTTTGCTAAAAACAATACATTTGAATCAAATACAATTGATGTTTATGATATTCAGTTAAGCGATCTATCTAAAAAAATATATGAATCACGAAATAATTTTATGAATGATTTTGTCCCTATTTTCAAAAATAGATACAAAGCAATATCAGAAAATAATGAAGAAGTTGATATTGTATATAAAAGTGATCTTAATGATAGTAACCTTATAGAATTATTGAAAAATTCTATCCAAAAGGACCTTATCTTACAATATACTTCTAAAGGAGTGCATAAAGATGACTTAGTATTTTTAAAAAATAATTTTTCAATAAAAAAATTCGGTAGTCAAGGACAGCAAAAATCATTTCTAATTTCCTTAAAACTTGCTCAATTTGATTTTCTTGAAAAGCAAAATAATAGTCCCATTTTGTTACTTGATGACATTTTTGACAAATTAGATGACAATAGGGTAAAACAAATAGTTAATCTAGTTAATGAAGACAAGTTTAAACAAATTTTCATTTCTGATACTAATAAGAAAAGAACTGAAAATACAATTAAAAGCGTAAACAAATCCTATAAAATTTTTGAACTTTGAAAAAAATTAGCTCATTTATAATTTTAATTATCATTGTATACTCATGTTCATTAGATAATGACATTGAAATTTTAAATGGGTACTGGGAAATTCAATCTGTAAAAAAGGAAGGTCAATTAATAAAAAAATATCCTTTTAATAATACAATTGATTTCTTTTACATAAAAAACCTTGAGGGATATAGAAAAAAGGTGACTCCTAAGTCTGATGGAAGATTTATGATAACTCTTCATCAAGCTAATCTTAACATATCAAAAGAAAATGGAGAATTTATATTAAGATATTTAAATAATAATAAAACATACTTTGAAAAAATAAAGAAGATTGACTCACAACAACTAATTATATTAGACAAAGAAGGTTATATTTATAAATACAACCGTTATACACCAATAGAGATAAAAAAAGATGGAGAATGATATAAAAATTGATAGCTTAATTAAATCCTTTATTAAAGAAAATAATCTAGAAAATGGATTAGAAAATGTTAAGGTAAGAGACTTATGGTATGAAATAATGAAAAATGGTGTTGCTAATTACACTACAGATATAAATCTAATTAATGAGACGCTATATATTAAGTTAAAATCTTCTGTACTTAGAGAAGAATTAAGCTATGGGAAAGAAAAAATTATAAAACTCTTAAATAAAAAACTAAAAAAGGATCTTATAAAAAAGATTGTTTTAAGATAGATTTTTAAAACATTTCCTCTTCAGAAAAATGAAATCTAGATTCAATTAATGCATTTTCATCGCTATCACTACCATGTATAGCATTTTCACTAATAGAAGTTGCAAATAGTTTTCTAATTGTACCCTCAGCAGCAGCTGTAGGATCCGTAGACCCAATAAGTGTTCTAAACTCATTAACCGCATCTTCCTTTTCTAATACTGCAGCTACAATTGGTCCTCTGGTCATATATGAAATTAATTCATTAAAGAATGGACGTTCCCGATGAATAGAGTAAAAATTTCTTGCATCTTCATTACTCATTTGAGTTAATTTCATTGCTACAATTCTAAAACCCGCTAAATTTATTTTTTCAAGTATTCCGCCTATATTCCCCTTTTCTACTGAATCGGGTTTTAACATTGTAAAAGTTCTATTTGTTGTCATCTATTTTTTTGAGTGCAAAAGTAACACTTTTTAATAAATACTAAATAAAATAAAAATTAACTTTATTGTATTATATCGTATATTCGCAAATTATGACTCAAAAAGAAATTCAAGAAATAAAAGGAATTTTATCAGAACCAAAAAAAATATCCATTATACATCATAAAAATGCAGATGGTGATGCTATTGGTTCATCTATGGCTCTAAATTCCTATTTAAATATTTGTGGGCACAAATCAAATGTTATTAGTCCAAATAAATTTCCTGAATTCTTAAAATGGCTTGATAATAAAAATCAAATTATCATATTTAATAATTCAAGTCAGGCAACTAAGCTTATAAATGATTCTGATATGATTTTTACTCTAGATTTTAATAGTTTAGATAGATGTGGGGACATGAAAGACTTAATTAGTAAATCTAAAGCTATAAAAATACTTATCGACCATCATGAAAACCCAAAGAAATATGCTAATTATACATATTCTGATACAAAAATTAGCTCCACATGTGAAATGATTTATAATTTTATTGGAAAATTAGGTGATAATGATAAGATAAATTCATCAATTGCAGAAGCTATATATACAGGTATAATGACCGATACTGGTTCGTTTAGATTTTCATCTACATCAAGTATAACACACAAAGTAATTTCAGATCTACTGGAGAAAGGTGCTAATAAGTCTAAAATTCACAACGAAATTTATGACAATAATAGAATTGAAAAGATTAAACTATTAAGTTTTGCGTTAAGCAAAATTGAAATTATGCCAGATTATAATACAGCTTTTATCTCATTATCTCAAAAAGAATTAAATAAATTTGATTTTAGGAAGGGTGATACAGAAGGAATTGTCAATTATGGCTTGTCAATAAGAAAAATAAAGTTTGCTGCAATATTTATTGAAGATATAAAAGAGAACATAACCAAAATTTCATTTAGATCTAAAGGGAATTTTGATGTAAATAAATTCTCTCGAGATATTTTTAATGGTGGAGGACATAAAAATGCTTCAGGAGCAATTAGTAGAGACTCCTTATCATCAACAATTATTAATTTTAAAAATGCATTAAAAAAATATAAATCTGATCTAAATTAATTAAAAATGAAAACTAGAATACCAATATTAATTTTTCTGTTGTTAAATATCTTTTTTGTCTCATGTCAAGACAAACATACTGACCTTGAAGATGGACTATTTGCTGAATTTATAACAACACATGGAACAATGGTCGCTGAATTGTTTTATGAAGAGACTCCTATTACAGTTGCAAATTTTGTGGCATTAGCTGAGGGTAAACATCCAGATGTTAAAAAAGTATTTGAAGGAATATTATATTATAATGGGATTATTTTTCATCGAGTTATGGATAAATTCATGATTCAAGGTGGTGATCCAGAAGGAACTGGGAAAGGTGGTCCTGGATACCAATTTTTTGATGAGATTACAAATTTAAAACATGACAAACCTGGAGTTCTATCTATGGCAAATGGTGGTGTAGGAACAAATGGTAGTCAGTTTTTTATTACAGAAGTTCCTACTCCATGGCTAGATGGAAAACATACAGTCTTTGGCCAATTAGTAAAAGGTCTAGAAATTCAAGATTCAATATCTAATGTAAAAACTGGAATTTCAAATAGGCCTATTACTGATGTTCTCATAAAAGAATTAAATATTATAAGAAATGGAGAAAAAGCAATGGAATTTAATGCTGTTAAAGTTTGGATAGAAAAAGAAGAAATTGAGAAAAGAAAAAAAATGGAGGAAGAAAAAAAAATGGAGGAAGGACTAAGAAAAATGGATTCTTTAGCTAAAATAGATCGTATAAAATTAAAGGACTATCTAAATAAGTCAAAAACAAGAAAATCTGGTGTTAAAATACATATAATAAAACAGGGTAAAGGAATAAAGCCAAAAGATGGAAATGTAGTAAAGATATATTATGAAGGCTATTTAACAAATGGAGTATTGTTTGCCACAAATAGAAAAGAAATTAATGAAAAATACGGTTATTACGATTTAGAAAAAGAAAATAAAGGTTTTTATGACCCTGTAAGCATGGAACTTAGTCCATCAATGCAACTAATTGAGGGGTTTAAAGAAGCATTATATACAATGAATGTTGGAGATATAATATACTGTTATATTCCATCAGAGTTAGCTTATGGTAATGAGTCTAAAGGAAATTTAATTACTCCTAACTCAGATTTAACTTTTATAATTCAAATGATAACCGCTGAGAACTAAGTCTTATGTGGAATATTTTTTAATATTTCTATTAGAAAGTTCCAAAATTTCTTAGTAGATGAAATAGATGCTTTCTCATCAGGTGAGTGAGCTCCAAGAATTGTAGGTCCAAAACTAATCATCTCCATATTTGGATAATGCGAGCCTATTATTCCGCACTCTAAACCAGCATGAATTACATTCACTTTAGGAGATTCATTATTTAGATTTTTATAACATTTAACAGCTACAGATAATATTTCTGAATTTACATTTGGCTCCCACCCTGGATATCCACCAGACAATTTAACATTAAAGTCTTCATTTTTAAAGATATTAGTAATTAAACTAGATAGTTCGTTTTTTGAATTTTCAACAGAAGATCTAGTCAAACATTTAATTAAAACATCCTCATCCTTTAATACAATATTGGCAAGATTATTTGAAGTTTCTACTAAGTTATCTATTGTTTTACTCATTGTAAATACACCATTCGGGCAAGCATCTATGCATTCTATAAATTTTTGATGATCATCGCTAGTAAGAACTTTAAATTCTCCATCAACATCAAATAAACTAATATTAAAATTTGGATCTAAATTATTATACTTTATTTTATTTAAATTGAAAAAATTAGTTATTTCTTGATCTATATCCGAATAATCATCAGTTTGAATTTGAATAACTGAAAAACTCTCTCTAGGAATTGCATTCCTAAGATTTCCACCAACAAACTCACTAATTCTAATCTTATATTTACAATTAAGATCGTTTAGTAATGAGATTAAAATTTTATTTGAATTTCCAAGCCCCTTATGAATCTCTGCACCAGAATGTCCTCCCGTTAATCCATTAATCAAAATTTTTATAAAAGTATTTTTTGAATTATTGTTATTTTCAGTAGTATAACTTTTATTAATTGTAATATCAACGCCGCCAGCACAGCCAATACAAATTTCGTCATCCTCCTCAGTATCTAAATTCAATAAAATCTCCCCTTCTAATGCATTATTATCAAGATTTAATGCTCCAGTCATTCCTGTTTCTTCATCAATAGTGAATAAGGCCTCTATTTCTGGGTGAGATATATTATTACTTTGTAAAATACTCATTATTGAAGCAACACCAAGACCATTATCAGCTCCAAGTGTAGTACCTTTAGCCTTTACCCAGTCCCCATCAATATACATCTCTATACCAGAACTATCAAAATCAAAATCTACATCATTATTTTTTTCATGAACCATATCTACATGCGACTGTAGTACAATTGTCTTACAATTATTCATGTCTTCAGTAGAAGGTTTTTTAATTATTAAATTTCCTATTCTATCCTTATAATATTTTAGATTTAATTTTTCAGCAAATTGAATTAAAAAATCAATAACTTTTTCTTCTCTTTTCGATGGTCTAGGAACAAAATTTAAATTTGTAAAATTATTCCATAGACTATTAGGATCAATAATTCGAATTTCATTATTCATATATGTTTTTTGAGATACAAATTTAATTAATAATTAGATTAACTTAACATCTATTCATTAACTTTATTTATGCTTAAATTTAAAAAAATATTAGCGTTAAGCTTAATACCTCAATATTTAATTGTACAATTTTTTTCTTATTATCCTGAAACTATTGAAACAGTATACTCTAATTTTCTATATGAATATATTTCAACTTTTTTAAGAAGTATTTCTAGTAAAATCCCATTTGCAATCGGAGATACATTCTATCTCTCTGCAATTATTTTCTTTATCTATTGGGTAATCACAAATATAAAAACTCCAAAAAAACTGTTTATTGAAATATTTGCTAGCATATCCGTTATATATTTTTTTTTTAATATAAGCTGGGGGCTTAACTATTATAGAATACCAATACATAAACAAGTTAAAACTAATAATTACTCATATGAAGATTTAAACAAGTTTACAACAGAACTAATTAAAAAAATTAATAAGCTGCATATTGAACTTACATTAAATGACAGCTTAAAAGTTGTTATCCCTTACAATTTTAAAGAAAACTCAAAAATAACTACTGATAATTATGTTAAGTTGGCAAAAAATAATATGAATAATTCAATAATTAGGTCCATAAAAAGTATATCAAATTTTACGAGTAATGATAACATTGAAAATATAAAAGGATCTATTATAAGTATTCCTCTGTCCTATATGGGATTTAGTGGATATTTAAATCCTTTTACACATGAATATAATATTAATGCATTAATCCCTAATAATAGTATGCCTATGGTTATGAGTCATGAAGTTGCACATGAAATAGGTTTTGCATCTGAAATGGAAGCTAACTTTATTGGTTATATATCCTTAATTAGTAGTGATGACTTATACCACCAATATTTTGGACATAGCTTTGCATTAATCCAGTGCTTAAATGAAATTCAAAAAAGTAAAACAGAAATCTATAATTCATATCTTGCTTCTACAAATAGAGGTGTATTGGAAAACTATAGAGAAATTTTTGAATTTTGGAATAATTATAATAGTCCATTTGAGCCAATAATAAAAAAAATTTATGACTATTTCTTAAAAGTTAATAAAGTAGAAGATGGGATTAGAAATTATAATCAAAGTCTTTCCCTAATTTTAAACTATAATGGTTTCTATAATGACTAGAAAAATAACAAGTGTTGCTAATTCTGAAATAAAAGAATATACTAGACTATTAAAAAAATCAAAATTTAGAAGGGAATCAAAACTATTCTTAATTGAAGGTATTAGAGAGTTAAATATTGCTATTAAGAATAATTATTCCATCCGAAAAATTATGTTTAATCCAACTCTTATAGATATAAATGAGGTTAAAAAATGTGTTGGAAACGAAATTGAATGTATTGAAGTGAATAAGAATGTATACAATAAGATTTCCTATAGAAGCAGTACTGAAGGAATTATAGGTCTAGCTGAAGGAAAAAACCACAAATTAGAAAAACTGAAATTAAAGTCAACCACTCCTTTAATTATAATTTTAGATGGAATAGAAAAACCAGGAAACATTGGTGCATTATTAAGAACATCTGATGCAGCAAAAATTGATGCTGTGTTTATTATTAACCAAAAAACTGATCTTTATAATCCCAATATTATTAGATCTAGTATTGGATGCTTATTTAGCAATCAAATAATTTTATCTAACACAAAAGAGACTATAGATTTTCTTAATAAAACTAAAATTAAAATACTCTCAACTTCCTTATCAGCTTCTAAGCAATATCAAAAAATAAATTATAAACAAGGGTGTGCAATAGTTCTAGGATCAGAAGATAAAGGAATAAGCAAAGAATGGTATTCAGAATCCAATGAGTTAATATATATCCCAATGGAAGGTGATATAGATTCTTTAAATGTCTCTAATTCAGGTGCTATAATCATATATGAAGCAAAAAGACAGAGAAATTTTAAATAATCATAAATCCTAAATTTTTATTAAAGCCTTTGTCTATTAATTTGTTTGTGGTAATTTTAGATTATGGCAGTTAAAGATATTGGATTAGAAAAAAAAGCATTAGCTAAAGAATATAAAGAACTACTTAAGGTAAGTTATCAAACACTAACAGGTGAAGATAAAAAACTAATTAGGAAGGCATTTAATTTTGCAGTAGATGCACATGAACATCAGAGAAGAATTTCAGGTGAAGCATATATTTTTCATCCAATTGCCGTAGCAAAAATAGTTGCTTATGAAATTGGATTAGATGCAATCTCTATTGCTGCAGCACTCATTCATGATGTAGTAGAGGATAATAGTAATTATACTATTCAACATATAAAAGAAACATTTGGAAAGAACATTTCTAAAATTGTTGATGGACTTACTAAAATATCTAACCTTGACAAAAAAGCTGACATATCACATCAAGCAGAAAACTACAGAAAAATGTTACTTACTTTAAATGAAGATGTTAGAGTTATAATAATAAAGATAGCTGACAGATTACATAACATGCAGACATTATCATCAATGCCTGTCGAAAAACAAATAAAAAAGGCTTCCGAGACACTTTACATTTATGCACCATTAGCACATAGGATAGGGCTTTATAATATAAAAACTGAATTAGAAGATTTAGGTTTAAAATACACAGATCCTGAAACCTATAATGATATATCAAAAAAGTTGATTGAAAATAAGAAGGATCAAGATAGTTATATAAAAAAATTCAACCAAATTATCACTGAATCTTTAAATAAAGAGAAACTAAAATATGAAATTAAGGGAAGATCTAAGTCTATCTATTCTATTAGGAATAAGATGATTAAGCAAGGTATTTCATTTGAAGAAGTATATGATAAATTTGCAGTTAGGATTATATATAAATCAAATAATAAAAATGAGAAATTTTTAGCATGGAAAATATACTCAATTGTAACGGATCATTTTACTCCAAATCCTATAAGACTTAGGGATTGGATATCTGCCCCAAAATCAACTGGATATGAAGCATTACATATTACTGTTGTTGGACCAAAAAGCAGATGGATTGAAGTGCAAATAAGGAGTGAAAGAATGAATGAAATAGCAGAAAAAGGTTATGCTGCCCATTACAAGTATAAACAAACGAGTGTAAAATCTGAAGATAATTTAGATGAATGGATAAATAAATTACAAGAAGCTTTAGAAAACCCTGAAACTAATGCAGTTGATTTTGTTGAACAATTCAAACTAAACCTATATGCGAAAGAAATTTTTGTGTTTACCCCTAAAGGTGAGTTGAAATCACTGCCTGTAAATGCCACTCCATTAGATTTTGCTTTTGCAATTCATACAGAAATTGGTCATAAAACTAGGGGGGCTAAAGTTAATGGCAAACTTGTTCCTTTAAATAAGAAACTTAAAAGTGGTGATAGAGTTGAAATTTTAACTTCAGAAAGAATTAAACCAAGTGCTAATTGGATGGATTATGCAACAACTGCTAGAGCAAGAAGTAAAATAAAATCTACATTAAATGCTGAAAAAAAGAATTTAGCTAAAGAAGGAAAAGAAAAATTAAGAAGAAAGTTGAAACAATTAAGACTAAAACTGAATGATAGAATGATTAATGAACTTCAAAAATTCTTTAAGTTAAATACCAGTCTTGATCTGTTTTATAGGGTTGGTATAAATACTATTGATAATACTATGATTAAGAAATTTGCATCATCTAGAAGTAATGTATTTATAAGCTATATTAAGGATAAGATTAGACGTAAACCGACTGAAACTAAAGCAGAAATTGAAGAAATAACAAAAAAGTATGATTTACTCGTTTTTGGGAATGATGAAGAAAAGCTAGATTATACAATATCAACATGTTGTAATCCTATACCAGGAGATAATGTTTTTGGTTTTATTACAATAAATGATGGACTAAAAATTCATAAAAAAAATTGTCCAAATGCATTAAGTATGCAATCAAATTATGATTACAGGATAATCAAGGCTAAATGGATTGATTCTACACAAGAAGAATTTACTGTTTTAATAGATTTAACAGGAATAGATAAGATGGGTTTATTAAATAATATTACAAATGTAATTTCTGAAAATCTGAATATCAATATTAGAAAATTAAATTTTGAAACTACTGGAGGAATTTTTAAAGGAAATATTACAATGTCTGTAAAAACAAATAATTTAGTCAATAAAGTTATTGAAAAACTTAAAAAATTAAATGGAATTGAAAAAGTTAAAAGAGTTTAAATTTTAACTAAATTAGCCATATGATTAAAGAAGCTAAAACAAATAATAACGAAATTGTAAAAAAAGTATTTACAAGTTTTCTAGATAAAAAAGGTTATAGAAAGACTCCTGAAAGATATGCTATATTAAATGAAGTATATAATACTAAGTTTCATTTCGATATAGAATCTCTGTATATAAAAATGAAAAATAAAAAATATAGAGTTTCCCGAGCTACTCTTTATAACACTATAGAACTTTTATTGAAATGCTCTTTAGTTAGAAAGCATCAATTTTCACAAGACCAGCAAGCTTCATATGAAAAATGTTATTTTAATAAGCAACATGACCATCTTATTTTGACAGATTCTGGAGAGGTTATAGAATTTTGTGATCCAAGAATTGATACAATTAAGAAAACTATTGAAGAAGTTTTTAATGTAACTATAGATAGTCACTCTTTATACTTTTACGGAAAAAAAAATAATAAATAGGATAAAATGTCAGTAGACTTATTGTTAGGACTTCAATGGGGTGATGAAGGAAAGGGGAAAATAGTTGATGTTTTAACAACAGATTATAAAATAATTGCAAGATTCCAAGGTGGACCAAATGCTGGTCACACTTTAGTCTTTAATGGTAAAAAACATGTACTACATACAATTCCTTCAGGAATTTTTCATAAAAATAAAATAAATATTATAGGTAATGGAGTAGTAATTGATCCTGTAATTTTACAAAATGAATTAAAAAATTTAGAGGCAGAAGGGGTTAATTACAAGAAATCACTACTAATTTCTAAAAAAGCACACTTAATTCTTCCAACACATAGACTACTTGATGCTGCAAGTGAAAAATCTAAAGGAAAAAACAAGATAGGATCTACCTTAAAAGGCATTGGACCAACTTATATGGATAAAACAGGAAGAAATGGGTTTAGAGTAGGTGATCTTGAATCTGAAAATTGGATGAATAAATACTCTGAATTAAAATCAAAACATAAAAGACTGATTGATTTTTATAATGTTACTCTAGAATATAATTTTGATGAACTTGAGAAAGAGTTTTTTGAATCAATAAAAAAGTTAAGAAGTCTTAATTTCATTGACTCAGAAGAATATATTTATCAAGAAAAAAATAAAGGAAATTCTATATTAGCTGAAGGTGCTCAGGGATCCTTATTAGATATTGATTTTGGAACTTATCCATTTGTTACCTCCTCAAATACAACTGCGGCAGGTGCATGTACAGGCTTAGGAATTTCTCCAAATTCAATAAAAGAAGTATTTGGAATTTTTAAAGCTTATACTACAAGAGTAGGATCTGGACCTTTTCCTACAGAATTATTTGACAGCGATGGTGAAAGAATGGGTAAAGTTGGAAATGAATTTGGAGCTACAACTGGAAGGCCTAGAAGATGTGGATGGCTAGATTTAGTGGCTCTTAAATATTCATGTCAAATTAATGGAGTTACAAAACTTATAATGATGAAGTCTGATGTATTATCAGGTTTTAAATCAATTAAAGTATGCACATCATATGAATATAAGGGTGAGGAGATGAAATATATGCCATATGATATTAATGATAACTCATTAAAACCAATATATGAAGAATTTGAAGGATGGGATAATGACATAACAAGAATTAATGATTTTGAAAAACTCCCTTTAAATCTTAAAAAATATATTTCATATCTTGAAAAAGAGTTAAATATTCCAATTACTATCATTTCCGTTGGTCCTGATCGTTTGCAAACAATCATTGTTTAAATATAGTTTTGAATTATAAATTTTACATACTTAGCTTTATTTTTCTGAGTCTAAACATAAATAATAGACTTTTCTCCCAAGAAAATACTAATCTAAGAATAAAAACTGCAGGATTTTTTGATAAAGACAATGAAAAATTTCCTAATGCAACTGTGTTAACAAGGGATAATTTAGGTCAAGTAGTTATTACCCATGAAGGGGTTAAAATGTGGTGTAATCAGGCGTATTTTTATGAAGATAGAAATTTCATTGAAGCATATGGAAATGTTATTTTAAAACAAGGAGATACTCTTGATCTAAAGAGCAATTATTTAGAATATAATGGAGATAGTAAGTTAGCATATGCAAAAGGAAATGTAATTCTAAAAGAGCCTACATCAACGTTATATACTGAATCTCTGTTTTTTGACAGGAATATTCAAGAAGCATATTATAATAATCATGGTAAATTAATAAAACAGCCATCTGATACAATTGTAAGTGAACGTGGAAGATATTTTATGGATTTAAAAAAATATAGGTTTAAAGAAAAAATCAATTTAAAAACAACTAGACATGATATATATTCAAAAAAATTAGACTATTTCACAGAAAGCAAATTGGCATATTTTTTTGGACCCACTAATATTCTCAGTGAGGATACTAAAATATATTGTGAAATTGGATACTATGATACAGATAATGATATTGGTTATTTCATTAAAAATGCCCGGATTGAGTTTGATGATTCAGAAATAAAAGCAGACAGCATCTATTTTGATAATAAAATAAACTATGCTGCAGCAACTAATAATATTAAAATAACTGACACCATAAATAAAACTACAACCACAGGCCATTATGCTGAGGTATATAAATCGATTGATTCAATGTACATAACTAAAAAAGCATTACTTGCTTCATATCAAGAAAAAGATTCAATTTATATTCATAGCGATACAATTCTAATGACAGGAAATGAAGAGAATAGAATTATAAGGGCATATAAAAATGCTAAAATCTACAAATCTGATTTAAGTGGCAAAGCAGACTCAATTCATTTTAATAAAAAAAATGGTTTAGCGCAATTAATAAACATTAATCAACAATTAACAAATCCATTCATAAAAACCAAAAAACCAATTTTGTGGAATTTAGAAAATCAAATAACTGGTGATTCAATTCATCTTCTTTTTAATATAAATAATAATCAATTGGACTCATTATTAGTTTTTAACAATGCCATGATAATAAATAAAGACAGCCTAGGAACGGGATTTAATCAAATTTCAGGTCAAAAATTATATGGGAGTTTTATCAACAATGAACTTAAAAAGATTGATATTATAAAGAATGCTGAATCAATTTATTACCTTAGAAATTCTGAAAATGAATTAGTAGGTATAGATAGGTCGAAATCTGGAAAAATAAAAATCTTGTTAAATAATAATTCAATTGAAAAGTTTAAAAAAATAAACCAGATCGATGGGAACACTTATCCTGAAGATGATTTTTTAGAAGAATTAAAATTTTTAAAAGGCTTCTATTTTAGAGAAGAAGAAAAACCTAATAGCATTAAAGATTTATTTAGAGATGACCCTAAATTAATTATGACAAAAATCAAAAGTCTACAAATAAATTAATCATAATAATAAAAAAAGATTTTTTAAAATATCAAGCTCAAACTACCCCTACACCTTTAGCCATTGAAGTCTCACATGCTAAAGGTTCATATATCTATGATAAGAAAAACAAAGCCTATTTAGATTTCATTGCTGGAGTTTCAGCTTGCAGCCTTGGTCATAGTAATCCCTATCTAATAGATTCAATTAATAAGCAAATTGAAAAATATATGCATGTTATGGTTTATGGAGAATTTATCCTAGAACCATCAATTAGGTTAACTAAACTTATAAGTAAATTGTTGCCAACAAATCTAAACTCTACATATTTGACAAATTCAGGAACAGAAGCAATTGAAGGAGCTGTAAAACTTGCTAGAAGATACACCCGACGAAAAGAAATAATTGCTTCAACAAAGGCATATCATGGAAGCACAATGGGAGCATTAACCTTTATGGGGCTTAAAAATCGTCGTGATCCTTTTGGGCCATTAATTCCAAAAGTAAAATTTATAAGATACAATCAAGAAGAAGACTTAAGCAAAATTTCAAAAAATACAGCAGCAGTAATGCTTGAAACAATACAAGGTGGTGCTGGTTTTATAACTCCAAAAAACAACTATTTACAAAAGGTAAGGAAAAGGTGCAATGAAGTTGGTGCTCTATTTATTTTAGATGAGATTCAATCAGGTATTGGAAGAACAGGTAAAATGTTTGGTTTTGAGCATTACAATTTTATTCCAGACATAGTAGTATATGGGAAAGGATTAGGTGGAGGATTACCTATAGGAGCATTTACTTCTAATAAGAATGTTATGGATAGTTTACATAAAGATCCAATAATGGGACATATAACAACTTTTGGAGGAAACCCTGTGATTTCTGCTTGTGCATATGCAACCTTAAAAAAAATTTCCTCATCTAAAATAATGGAGAATTGTATTAAAAAAGAAAAATTGATTAAGTCACTATTAATTCATCCACTAATAAAAGAAATTAGAGGCAAAGGGTTAATGTTGTGTTTGATTATGGAAAATTCTATAGTAGCTAATAATTTAATTCTAAAGGCCATAGATAATGGTTTATTATTATTTTGGTTATTAATTAACAAAAATGCTGTTAGAATAACCCCTCCACTAACAATCTCAAATAAAGAAATAGAAAAGGGGTGTAAAATTATTATTGATATTCTTAATAAACTCATTTAAGATGTTAATTAGTTTGTTAAGAAATAAAATTTAAAACAAACATACTGACTGCATTCTGCATTAATTTTATATATAGAGATATTTTCTATATGGATATAAATGATGTAAAATTCTCTGTCGACAGATTCGAAAAAATGATTAATGATAATTCATTACTTTTTTTTGATTCATTTGAATTTGAGAGTATAGTTACCTATTACTTAGAGAATGGTAAAATTGAATATGCTAGAAAGGCAATCGATTTATCATTAACCCAACATCCTGCCTCCTATAATCTTATTTTATTAAAAATTGAATTATATCTTCATGAAGACAAGATAAATGAAGCTGATGAACTGTTGAACTCAATATTAACTAATGAAAATTTAAGTGAAGAAGTATGTATAGTTAAGGCAAATATTTTATCTAAAAAAAAATTACACCATCAAGCCATAGAATATTTAAACAAAATTTTAAATATGACAGAAAATAATAATGAGATATATTATTTAGTTGGAATTGAATATTTATTTCTTGAAAATTTCTTAAAAGCAAAATCAAATTTTATTAGTAGCTTAAACTACAACTCATCAGACCATGGAACCCTATATAATATTATATATTGTTTTGAAATGCTAAATAAAAAATCTGAATCAATTAATTTCTTAATAAAGTATCTTGATAAAAATCCATACTGTGAAATATCCTGGTATAATTTAGGCAAACAATATCTGTTACAGAAAAAATATAAAGAGGCATTAGATTCTTTTGATTATGCAATTATATCAGATGAAAATTTTACTAGCCCGTATATAAACAAAGCTAAAATCTTAGAAAAATTAAACAAATATGAAGAAGCCATAATAATTTATAAAAGATTATTATCTATAAATAAAACTTCTTCATATGCTATGCTAAAAATTGGTCATTGTTATGAAAAGGCTGAAGATTCAAGTAATGCATTAGCATATTATTATAAATCTGTTCATTATGACGCATCAATGGATAAAGCTTGGTATAGGTTAGCCCAGTATTTTTTAAAAAACAAAAGCTATAAAAAGGCAAATGATTATATAGAGAAAGCTATACGAATAAACCAAGAAAAACCTAAATACTGGAAATTATATTTGAAATGTGCTTCACTAATTTCAGCAAAAATTAGTAGCTTAACACTAATTTTTATCATAAACCTTATTGTGAAAAAAAACTTTTCATATTATTTAATATTAACTCTAAAGGGAATGGCTATGGGTGCAGCTGATGCAGTTCCAGGAATTTCAGGAGGAACAATAGCTCTATTAATGGGAATTTATGAAGAATTAATTAATACATTAGGCAGTATCAATATATCTCTTTTAAAGGATCTAAAAAGTAATGGATTCATTTATTTTTGGCAAAAACTTAATGGAAATTTCTTATTATCGGTTTTAATTGGCATAGGAATTAGTTTAATTACATTTATTCAGATAACTGCATATTTATTTGATAAATACCCCATTTTAATTTGGTCATTTTTTTTAGGACTAGTACTAGCAACAATATATGTAATCTATAAATTAATAAAATCATGGAATTATGCCAATCTAATGTTTGTTGTCGTTTCTGCATTTTCATCATTTTACTTAAGTGAAATAAGTATAATAGCTAATATTGACATAGGCCTTACATATATTCTTATCTGTGGAATTATTGCTGCATCAGCTATGATTATGCCTGGAATCTCTGGTGCTCTTATACTAGTTATATTAGGACTCTATTCTACAATGATTAATGCAGTTAATAATTTAGAATTTGATAAAATTATAACATTTACTTCAGGAGCTATAATAGGACTCTTAAGTTTTAGTAAACTAATAAAATGGATGTTTAGTAAAAACTCGTCACTCACCTACTCTATTCTTTTAGGTTTTGTTATTGGTTCCTTAAGCAAAGTTTGGCCTTGGAAGTCAGAATTAGGACAAAACATTTTACCATCATCTTACATTGGCGAAAATTATCTTTTTTATTCAATGATTTTAATTTCAATTGGCTTTTTATTAATTTTTTCAGTAGAAAAAATTCAAAAATTAAATAATTGAAAAAATCTAAAAATTTATATTCTTCATTTTCCATACTAATTAATGGAATTCTGATGGGGACAGCTAACAAGATACCAGGAGTTTCTGGTGGCCTTGTTGCAATTGCTATTGGATTTTATGAAGAACTTGTTTTTTCTCTAAAAAAGATAGATAGAAAAGCATTACAATTCTTGTTTTCTGGAAAATTAGCAAGGTTTTACAATCACATTAATGGACAGTTCTTAATTCTTATACTTTTGGGTATAGTAATTAGCTACTTTTCAACATCAAAATTACTTGATTTCTTATTAGAAAGATACGAGATATATGTATGGAGTTTGTTTTTTGGTCTTGTTGTTGGCACTGTTTATCACCTAAAAAAGAAAATAAATAGTTGGAGTAGAGGAAATATAATTATTCTCCTTTTTGGAATAATAATAGGTGTAGGAATAAGTATAATGAATCCAGCTAATGAAAATGATAATTTAATTTTTGTATTTATATGTGGGATGATTAGTGTTTCTGGAATGATTTTACCAGGTCTCTCTGGGTCATTTATTCTTATACTAATGGGGAATTATGTTCTTTTACTGGTAGATTCGGTGAATGCATTATACGATTCTATTTTTGAAATGATAAATGGTGATTATTCTTTTGTTGATAATATTGATAGAATGAATAAACTAAAGATAATTTCAGTGTTTGCTGCTGGATCAATGGCAGGACTAATTATATTGTCAAATATTCTAAGTTTCTTTATAAGGAAATATGATCAATTGTGTTACTCGATAATTCTTGGATTTATAATTGGTTCACTTGGGGTTATATGGCCATGGAAAAATGATGTAGTTGAAAGTGGGGAAATAGTAAGATATATCCCCGAATTAAGTCAAGAAACACTTGCAGGGATATTATTTATATTAATTGGAATTTTTTCAGTGTTTATTCTAAGTCAATATGATAAATCAAAAAATTGATTTAAGAGTAAATTACTACTGTTTAACTATTTTAAATATTTCTAAATCACCATATTCAGATTTTATTTCAAGAATATAAATTCCTTTTTGAAAATTATGCATTAGCAATACATTATTAATGCCATTAATCATATTTGAATACAATAATTTTCCAGAAATATCAAATATGTTTATATCTAAATTTCCTTCAATAGTTGATACTATATTTAAGATTTCATCAACAGGGTTAGGAAATATAATAATGGGATTTTTATCAATATTTAATGCTAATTGATAAGCTAATTCAAAATTAGGTATGCCATAACCTAAATAATAATCAGGATATTGAAATTGAGATGCAGTATATCTAATGATATCCATTATCTGATTATTTCCCAATTTTGGAAATGCCTGTAATAAACACGCAACAGAGCCAGCAATAATTGGAGAGCTATAAGAAGTACCTCCACCTTGTACAAGATTATCTGAAGAATTAATTAAATATGTTCCTGATCCCCGTGCTGATATATCAGGTTTTATTACTTGTTGAAAATTGTTTCCCTGTGAACTAAAAGAAGCATAGTTTCCCAACCCATCAACAGCTCCAATTGAAAACACACCCTTAGAATCAGCTGGGGCAATAACACCATTGACTGAAGAATTTCCGGCTGAATTAACTAGTATTATGCCCTTTTCATAAGCAATATTACAACCCCTAGTGATAAATGCTGTAGTTCCGTTCATTTCTTCTTGAGAATAACTGTAATTAGAGTTGTCATAAGTTCTGTACCCTAGAGAAGTATTGGCTATATCTATGCCTAAGCTATCGGCTCTTTCCATAGCTTCAACCCAATAGCTTTCTTCAACAGGATTTTCTGAAGAAACATCTTCTGTTCTAAATAAATAAAATTCAGCATCAATTGCAGTTCCATAAAATTGATCTTCAATATATCCGGCAATAATACTTAAAACATTTGTCCCATGCGAATTACCAGTATAATCAAACAAATTTTCAGTTCTATCAACAAAGTCATATGTATATTTTATGTTTCCTGAACTCCTCAATCTATAAAAACCTTCCATTGTATCAACATTTCTAAAACCCGCATCAAATACACCTACTGAAATATCACTTCCAGTAAAGCCAAGACTGTGTAGAAAATCCAAGTTAATCATTTGGATTTGATCAAATGGAACTCTATTGTTTTGATCATAATTTATTTTCTCGAATTTATCTTCAATTCCAGTCTTATTGATTCTATTATTAGATCGATTTGCATATTCTATTCTATCAACAAAATCTAATTTTTTCAGCTGAACAATTTCCTTATAATCACCACGAACATGCAGGCAATTAAACCACTTAGATTTTGAGAGGACATTCAATCCTTGAAAATTATCAATAGTTTCTATATACGATTCATTAATAGGCACATCTCTAAAGTCTATTGGAATGTTCTTTGAAGATTTCATGTCTATAGATTTTTGACTTAATATAAGTATGGGATTATCTATAAAATATTCGAAATTAGGTTTATCATTTAAATAAACCCATGCATCTTCTAATTGCGAATAAGCATAATTCTGTAAAAAAAAAAGAATAAATAAAAGTCTAAAGCCCATAATATTATGAAATTACTCCTGAACCAATTAATTCATCATCCAAATACCATACAACAAACTGTCCTTTAGAAATAGAAGACTGTGGTTTGTCAAATAAAACATATATTCCTTCATTATATTTAAATAATCTCGCTTTTTGCAATGGTTGTCTATATCTAATTCTAGCCATTACAATCATAGATTTATTTAAAGACAATTTTAAATCTTCTCTAACCCAATGTTCGTCATTAGAGTCAACTAATAAAGCATTTCTATATAATCCAGGATGATTTTTCCCCATACCAACATATATAATATTATTTTTTACGTCAGTTTGTAAAACAAACAATGGTTTTCTAGAACCTCCAATTTTTAACCCCTTTCTTTGACCAATAGTAAAATAAAAAGAGCCATTATGTTTACCTATCTCTCTTCCATCATCAATTTTATAGTTGACACTACTTACACTTTTTATTAATTTTTCCTTGTCTGTTAGGGAATTATTAACCGTTTTTTTATATAAATCACTAGAAGAATCTATTTCTATAATTAGTCCTTCTTTAGGTTTAAGTTTCCTCATCAAAAACTCAGGCAATTTAACTTTACCTACAAAACATAAGCCTTGTGAGTCTTTCTTTTCTGCATTAACTAATCCAATATCATTTGCTATCCTTCGTACTTGTGTTTTTTTTAAATTTCCAATTGGAAATAAAATCTTTGATAATTTTTTCTGATTAAGTTGACAGAGAAAATATGATTGATCCTTGGATAAATCTACTCCAGAAATTAATCTATAAATAGTGTTTTCTTCCTTTTTCTTCCTACTAATTCTTGAATAATGCCCCGTAGCAACAAAATCAGCACCAAGATCCAAAGCAATTTTCATAAAAATGTCAAATTTTATTTCTCTGTTACAAAGAATATCTGGATTTGGCGTTCTTCCGCTTTTGTATTCTCTAAACATATATTGTATTATTCTAGTATTGTATTCCTTACTAAGATCAACAGTTTGAAATGGAATATTTAATCTTTGTGCAACTATCATTGCGTCATTACTGTCATCTAGCCATGGACATTCATTAGATATAGTAACGGATTCATCATGCCAATTCTTCATAAATAGTCCTATCACATGATAGCCTTGTTTTTTTAATAAATACGCACTAACACTAGAATCTACCCCTCCAGAAAGAGCAATTACAACTTTTTTCATTTTATAAAATTACAAATAATGGATAAAGTTAACTTATTCTATATATGAGTCATTGCAGGGAGTCAACAAAAATTGATAATGAATCAATAAACTTTTTATTCAAATCTTTATTTTTTATGCCAATTTTCTCATCAAAATTATCACTAAAATTAGGTAAAGAAAAATTTGCTATCTGATTAGGATTTCCTCTAGATATTCTATTATAAGCTATTTTAAGAACAGAAGAAGCTCCATTTGAACCATTAGACGTTGCCATTAAAAACATTGGTTTATTATACCATACTATTTCTTCTATTCTAGAAATCCAATCAAAAATATTTTTGAATGCAGCAGTATAAGCGCCATTATGTTCTGCAAATGAAATAATAATTCCATCTGCTACCTTAATTATCTCTTTAAAATCATAAGCCTCCTTAGGAATTCCATTAAGCCTCTCAAAATCTTCACTATAAATAGGCATTTCAAAGTTGTTAAGATCTAAAATAATAGCATGAGAATTATCTATTAGCTGAGCTGTATAAGTAGCTAACTGCTTGTTCATTGACTTTGAAGATGAGCTTGCACCAAAAGCTACAATTTTTTTCAAGTTGATATAATTTTATAATTACTACTTGTTTTGATTTCTTTTTTGTTTTTCTGCCTCTTCCATTAACTCTTGCATCTTTCTTTGAAAACGGTTTGGTCCTTTTTGCGGCTTTGCCTTATTTATCTGAATTTTTTCACGAATTTTTGTTTCATCAAGAATATAATTCTTAATAACAAACATTATACTAATTGATAAAATATTTGAAATGAAATAATATAAACTTAAACCACTTGCATAATTATTAAAGAAAATTAACATAAAAAGCGGTGAAACATACATCATATATTTCATCATTTTACTCATATCCGGCATACCTGCCTGTGGTGGAGGCTGAGATGCGGTCTGTTGACCCATTGTCATTTGCATATAAAAGAATATAGATACTGCTGCCAATATTGGGAACAAACTGACATGATCTCCATATCCCCATATTCTAAATGGAAGTTCTAAAACACTATCATATGCTGATAAATCTTCAGCCCAAAGGAAACTTTTTTGACGCAAATCAAATGCTGAGGGGAAAAACATAAATAATGCATAAAATACAGGTATTTGCAATACTGC
>PVBE010535145.1_pt1 | contig 24702 bp, 21 predicted proteins | sample 1631181 | NCBI WGS metagenome assembly PVBE01 (sample SAMN08397723, study PRJNA350692) | Marine metagenome, whole genome shotgun sequencing project. | isolation source: water | place: Pacific Ocean | collected 2012-04 | reverse complement strand
GCACCCTGGTCATCGACAGGGCCGGTGTGCGCGAGCACCTCAACGGTGTCACGGGCTACTCGGGCCTGATTGGAACGATGGCATGTGACGCCTACGGTGACTGTTCTTCATCGAAGATCACCGTCATCCAAAACATCGACGTTGCCGACTACGAGGCCTCAACAGCCAACGTCGTCTACGAATACGCACCCCTGGGCTCCACCCAGGTCGGCGACATCGCCACAGCAGATGCTGCGGCGGTAGTTGAGGGCCCGACGGAACTGAAGATCGCTTTGATAGTTCTCGGTGTGAAAGAGGAGCCCTGGTACGCGACATTCATCGATGCGATTGGGAGGGCCGCTGATGCCAGGCCCTACGGGCTGGAGATAACACTCGACTCCTTTGAGGGCATCCCTTACGCCGATGGCGAGCGGATCATTCGTGAACTGGCAGCTTCAGGCGAGTACGGCATGATCCAAGCCCACAGTACGTACTCAGACGGTGTAGCTGCCGTCAAGGATGAGTTCCCAGACATACTGTTTGGCTATGCCGGTTCGGGAAATGAACCACTGGGTGGCAACGCTTACTGGTTTGATGTGTTTATCCATGAACCCTCCTATCTGGCTGGAATCATTGCTGGCATGATGACCGAGACCAACAAGATCAGTGGAGTGGCTGCGTTCCCCTACCCGAACGTCAATGGTCCGTTGAATGCCTACATAGCCGGTGCCCGGTCGGTGAATCCAGACATTGAAGCGACCGCCACCTACATCGAGAGTTGGTTCGATCCTGTTACGGCCAGAGAATCGGCAGCAGCACAGATCGCAGCCGGATCCGACATGATCTACATGGAGCGGTTTGGTCCGCTGGAGGCCGTTGAGGAAGCCGACGGTGTGTACGCATTCGGCCACTTCAATGATCAGCACAGCCTTAATCCCGACCTTGTCTTGACTAGCCCCATAGCACTATGGGACCCGGCTTTCATGACGATGGTCGATGCCTGGTGGGCCTACAAGACCGAGGGCACTCCGTACGATGGTCCGATGGAGCGGATTTTGTTCTACATGCCCGGTGGTGGATCCGGCCTCGGCACCATCAGCGATAGCGTGCCAGCTGACGTTCTTGCCATAGTCGAAGAGACTCGCGAAAAGATCATGTCAGGAGAACTGGTTCTGGAGATCAACGCTGCTCCCATCGAGGGGTAGGGAACTGAGCCGTTAGAAACGAGTTGGTGCGGGTGTCGACCGAAATCGTGTCGGCATCCGCACGCGCTGACTCGAATCACACCGCTTGAGCAACGAGGTAGGCGATTTGTCAGAAACTATTAACTCTGGCGTACCTCTCTTGCGAATCGACAACGTCACCAAGCATTTCCCCGGTGTTGTTGCCAACTGTGAGGTGTCCATTGATATCAGCCGTGGAGAGATCCACTGCCTGCTCGGAGAGAACGGCGCAGGCAAGACCACCCTCGCCGACATCCTGTACGGCATATCACGGCCTGACGAAGGAGCAGTATTCTTCAAGGGCAAGCCACTAAGCGCCAGGTCGCCCCGCGACGCCCTGTCAGTTGGTATAGGCATGGTACACCAGCACTTCGAGTTGGTCACGCCGATGTCAGCCCTCGAAAACGTCGTCATCGGTACCAAAGAGGATCCGCGACAAGCGAGACGCCGCCTTGAGGAGCTGTGCGCTACCTATGACATCGATATCGACCTTGACCTCGAGACGGGGCGCCTCTCGGTCGGCGAGCAGCAGTGGGTGGAGATTCTCAAAGCACTGTACGGCGGAATCGATCTCCTCATTCTGGATGAGCCCACCGCCGTTCTCACACCCCAGGGGGTTCGGAAGCTCTTCACGTTCCTCGACGAGATGAGAAAAGAAGGCTTGGCCATCATCTTCATTACCCACAAGTTGTGGGAAGTGATGGAGGTTTCAGATCGCATCTCCATCCTGCGACGCGGCAAGCTCGTTGAAACGGTCAACACTGCCGACACGACGAGTGGTGATCTGGCCAAGTTGATGGTTGGACGTGACGTGGTACTGGACATCGACAAAGGGAAGGCGGCACTTGGCAAGACAGTTATCGAGATTGACGACATCCACGTCGAGCCACACTCGGTCCGCGGGTCACTACGCGGCGTATCGATGCACCTGAAGGAGGGAGAAGTCCTCGGTGTCGCAGGGGTTTCCGGCAATGGCCAAAGTGCTCTGTTCGATATTCTGGTTGGCGTCAGACAGCCCACGTCGGGTGCTATTCGTCTCGATGGAGCCAGTATCACAGAGCTCACCCCAAACCAGATAGCAGCACATGGTGTGGCAGCTGTGCCCGCCGACCGCATTAACCAAGCTCTCATGATGGACTTCGAAGTCCAGGAAAACCTCATCCTCGGCCGCCAGCGAACGACGGCCTTTCAGAGCCGCGGCTTCCAGAGTAATAAAGCCATTGCGGCATTTGCGGAACAGGCCATCGAGGACTTCGAGATAGCAACCCCTTCGGCCCAGAACATTACACGAGTCCTCTCAGGTGGCAATCTCCAAAAGATTGTCCTGGCCCGGGAGCTCTCCACCGAGCCCCGAGTGCTAATCGTGCATCAGCCAACCCGCGGGCTCGACGTCAGCGCCAGCGAGTATGTCCGCCGCCGCCTCATTCAGGAGAGAGATCGCGGAGCCGCTGTGTTACTAATCTCGGAAGATCTTGATGAAATCTTCAACCTAGCGGATCGAATCGCCGTCATCTTCGAGGGTGAGATCATCGGCGAACTCGATCCGCAGGACGCCACGTATGAGAAGGTCGGCAGGTTGATGGCCGGCCTCAAAGATACCTCCCCTGGTGAGGGCTCCGAGTCGTGAATGCTCAAGAACGCTGGTGGAGCCTTCGAGAATGGCGACTCGAACGGAAACTGCATGTAACGAAGACAAGAGAGGCACTCGCCTTGCTGGGAGCCATTTTCGCAGCGATCGTTGTGAGTAGTGTCCTAATTCTCCTAACTGGCGTCGGGATCGCTGAAGGGCTGAATGCCCTTGTTCAAGGAGCGGTTGGATCACGGCGTGCCACTCTCGAGACCCTCGTACAGGCAACGCCACTTATCTTCACGGGTTTGGCCGCGGCCGTCGCCTTTCGGGCACGGCTCTGGAATATTGGTGGTGAAGGTCAATTCTTTGCCGGAGCGATGGGCACCTTCTGGGTAGCACACACCTTCGGTGGGCTCCCGGCTGTGCTGTTGATTCCAGCATCCTTGCTCGGCGCTGCGGCACTCGGTGCGGCCTGGGGCGGCATTGCCGGATTCCTGAGAGCTCGGTATGAGACCAACGAGATCCTCGTGACGGTCATGTTGAACTTCATCAGTATTCTGATCCTGTCGTATCTGCTCAGTGACCTCTGGAGGGATCCCGACACCTACTACTACCACTCTGAACACATCTCAGATTCGGCCTTCTTGCCGAGACTTGTCGGTAACAACCGGTTGCATTGGGGATTTGTGATCGCACTCGTTGTCGTTGTCATAGTTCAACTTCTCTTGACAAAGACCCCCTTGGGATTCGAAATCCGTGCACTTGGCATCAACAGGAACGCTGCCAACTACAAAGGCATCAGCATCCCGGTAACCACCGTCACCGTCATGGCAATCAGCGGAGCTCTGGCCGGCCTGGCCGGATTCTCTGAAATTGCCGGCATCCACCACAGACTCCAACTTGACATTTCTAGTGGCTACGGATTCACCGGGATAATCATCGCCCTGCTCGGTCGACTCCACCCCTTCGGTGTAGTTGTAGCAGCCATCGGGTTTGGTGCTCTCGTGAATGGTTCGACCAACATGCAGATCGCCACGGGAATACCAGCTGCCCTCGTACACGTGATCCAGGGACTGGCACTCGTCTTCGTGCTGGTCACAGCAGTCGCCGTTCGCTACCGGATTCGGAGGGTTGCCCATAGTGGATGACATCCTCACCGCCGGCTTCCTGATCTCTGTATTGGCAGCCGCAATTCGTATCGCTACGCCGCTTCTCTTCGCTGCTCTCGGCGAGTTGGTGGCCGAGAGCACGGGTGTGTTGAACCTGAGCCTTGAAGGCACCATGACATTGGGAGCATTTGCAGCATTTGCTCTCGTGAACGAAACCGGCTCTCTGCCGCTGGGGCTGGGAGCTGCCGTACTCGCAGGAGCTGTGATCGGTCTCGCTTTTGCCTTCATCACGGCAACCGTCAAAGTGAATCAGATCGTTGCTGGATTGGCGTTCAATCTTCTCGCCATTGGTTTGAGCTTCTTTTTGTTCCGCAGTGTGCTGACCGAGGTCAAATCCAGCACAGAAGTCGCCAAAATCGAGACATTTCCATTTCTTCACATCCCGGGCTTGTCCGACATCCCATGGATTGGAGAAATCCTTCTCTCACAGCAGGGGCTAACATACGTCGCCCTGCTGTCAGTTCCCCTTGTGTGGTTGCTGTTAACGAGGACCCGCTACGGCCTCGAATTGCGCAGCGTCGGACACAACCCGGAAGCATGCGATATGCGTGGGATCAATGTGACCGCCAAGCAGTATGCGGCAGTGATTTTTGGTTCCATAATGGCAGCCATCGGTGGAGCGTTCCTGACGATCGCGTCGACAGGCCTCTGGTTTCCCGATATTGCGGCGGGCCGTGGTTGGATCGCTCTTGCTCTGGTGATTTTCGGAAATTGGCGAGCATCGTGGATACTGTGGGGGGCGTTGTTCTATGGTTTTCTCGATGCATTTCAGCTCTCCTTGCAAGCCATCGGTGTTGATGTCCCCCACCAGTTGCTCTTGGCACTGCCGTTCGTGCTCACGATCGTCGCCCTAGTGGTCAACCGTGCCCGATCTGGCGAACCGCTGTCGATCGGCCAGCCCTATCACCGCGGTGAACGCTGATACAACCAGGCTCGTCGGAATCGGAGACCATGCAAGCCGATCGGTCAACTGTCTCTCTGCTGGGGTCGTGGGCTGGAGATGTGTTGCCTATGTTCCCGACTGAACATTTGGTCTAGTTGGGTTGCTTGACCGTGACGACTCTGTTGGGATGATGGCGTCAACTAGGGGCCTCACGTCCCCCCAACACACTTGTCAGTACACGCGTCGAGTGCGAGCCGTGCAGGGTGTTGGAGGGGGCGGGTTGTGTGGGCGAGGCGCCGGTAGGGGCGGAGTTGCCGGCACCAGCGCTCCGATGCGAGAAGCCGGTCACGACCGTGCAGTCGTCGCCTATCTAGCCTGATTACACCTGATCGAGGTGGCAGATCGCCGGAGTTACCTCCAGGCTTGATGCCAAACCTTTGTTGACAGGTCGTGCCCGAATCGGGCTTCGGTTGCTTCGATTAGCTGGCCGGCCAGGAGGTTGTGATGGTCGACGAGCGCCCTCAAATCGAGTCCGAGGATCTGGCCATCATCTACGACGACCTTCCCGTTGATGACAGACAGATCGACCCGACTTGGTTGACAGAAGATGAGTGCGGCGACCGGGTCATGGAGGGCGCCAGCGAAAGAAGGCTGGTTTAGGTCGAAGGCGACAAAGTCGGCCACTTTTCGTGGTGCTAACATCCCGATGTCGTCTCGGCGCAACACCTTCGCTCCCCCTAGCGTTCCCAGCTCGAGCGCCTGCGTTGCAGTCATTGCGTTCGCGCCGTGTTTCACCCGTTGTAGTAGCATCGCCGTACGGGCCTCTGCCAGAAGGTGTGAGCTGTCGTTGCTGGCACTTCCATCGCAACCGAGACCTACTCGGACGCCTTGTTCGAGGTATTCCTTCACGGGCGCAATCCCTGATGCGAGACGCATGTTGGAGCTCGGGCAGTGAGCGACGCCGGTGCCCGTGAGGCCCATGAGTTTCACCTCTTGGGTGTCATGTCGGACCGCGTGAGCGAACCACACGTCCGGTCCTGTCCACCCGTTATCCGCCGCGAACTGGACAGGGCGTGCGCCATGAACCTCAAGGCAGTAGTCCTCCTCTTCTTGGGATTCATAGCAATGCGTGTGAAGGCCTAAATCAAGCTTTCGAGCAAGGGCGGCACTCTCTTGGAGAAGCCATGGGCTGTTCGAGAACAAGGACACTGGTGCGAGGTCGATTCGGGTCATTGCTCCCGGCGTCGGGTCGTGGAACGATTTGGCGAGATGCTCACAGTGAGCGAGCACTTTCTCCTCATCTTCGACCAGGTCGTCCTCGGCGATACTGCCATCAGCCCTGCCTACGGTGATACTTCCCCGACTCAGGTGAAAGCGCATTCCCATCTCCGATGCCGCGTTGATCTGGGTCTCGAACGCCATGTCGTTGACGAACACGTATGAGTGGTCCTGAGCTGTAGTGCATCCGGAAAGAAGAAGTTCCGCGATGACCAGTCGAGTGCTGACATCGTTCATCTCGTCGGTGAGGCTCGCCATCGGCCTATATAGCTCGAGGAGCCAGTACCAGAGTGAGCGATTCTGCAATGAGGGGACGGCCCTCAGCAGTGACTGAAAGAAGTGGTGGTGGGTATTGATTAGGCCGGGGATCACGATCTTCCCGGTTGCATCGATGGTGTGAGCCGCGTCTGGAGGCTTATTGTTGGCGTTTCCAAGAGCTTCGATCACGTTGCCGCGGACAAGGATCCAAGCATTGGTCAGAACGCGGCGGTCGTCGTCCATTGTCACCAGGACATCGATATTCCTTACCACCAAGGAATCTGGTGGACCACTGGTCATCTCAGTCCCTTCGGCAAGTTGGGATCCCAATGCCACTAGGCGCTGCAGTCACAAAGTGCAAAGAACTGCCAGTGATTGCTCAGTCACATTGAGCTCGATTCGGCGCTGACGGTAACACCATTTCCTCTGTTCTTCCAAGCTTCGTTGAGGATTGGGATCCACGGCTCGGACAGGACCGTGAAAAGTTGACAACGCCCTGTTGCGGACCGATGATTGAGCCAAGTATTGAGGAGATCAATGTCAGGAATCATTTCATTTCAGGCTAACGGGGAACCCGTTTCCGTCAGTAGCGGCCACCCTCATCTACTTGCTGCTCTGCGAGAAGAGTTAGGTATCACCTCACCCAAGGACGGGTGCTCACCGTCGGGACAGTGTGGCGCCTGTGTCGTGCTGCTCGACGGCAAGGCCATCTCAAGTTGCCTTGTTTCCCTCGAGAAGGTAGCAGGGCGCGAAGTCACGACGCTTGAAGGGTTCGACGTGACTGAGCGTGATCGATTGAGTGCTGCCTTCGCAGCCGCCGGTGCCGTACAGTGCGGCTTCTGTACGCCGGGGCTCCTGGTGCGAGCTAAGGCTATTCTTGACCAGAAGGGTCCAAAGGGTCTCGATCGCAAGACGGTGACCGGTCGGCTTGGAGGGCACCTCTGTCGTTGCACGGGTTATACGAAGATTCTCGAAGCGTTCGACCTAATTGTGTCTGGTAGCCCCGAGTTGGAAACTCCGACCGGTATTGGCAAGGACGGGATCAAGTACGAAGCCCTCGCCCTTGCCCTCGGTGATCGCGGCTATGTCGACGATCTTCGTCCGGAGGGGCTCCTTCACGGTGTGCTTCGGCTCACCGATCATGCCAGGGCCGATGTCTTGGGGATCGATACGACGGCGGCGGAGGCAGCTGACGGAGTCCTCGGCGTGTTCACTGCTGCTGACGTGCCCGGCGAGCTCAAGGTGGGCCTGATCCATAAGGACTGGCCTGTCTTCATTCCCGTCGGTGGCCGCACCTCTTACTACGGCGACGTGTTGGCGATCGTGGTGGCCGACACGAAGGCACAGGCACAGGTTGCTGCCAACCTGGTCGAAGTCGAGTATGAGGCCCTTGAACCCTTCGCCTCCGCGGCTGCAGCGCTGACGTCTGACGAGAACGCTGTCTGGGGCCTGACAGGCAACGTGTTGTCGAGGTCTGCCTACGTGCGGGGTGAGACCGACGTGGCATTGGAAGAATCTGCACACACGATCCACGAAGTGTTTCAGACTCAGAGAGTCGAGCACGCATTCCTCGAGCCGGAGTCCACGCTCGCGGTTCCTGATGGCCGTGGTCGGCTCCACGTGTACTCGGGTGGCCAGGGCGTGTGGGACGATCGAAACCAGATCGCCTCAGTTCTAGGTATCGACCAGGGCCAGATCACCGTCGAGTTAGTCTCCAACGGAGGCGCCTTTGGCGGCAAAGAAGACTTGTCCAACCAGGCGCAGACCGCTCTCGCAGCCCACCTACTCAAAAGCCCGGTGAAGTGCACACTTACTCGAGAGCAGTCATTTCGGATGCACGCCAAGCGTCACCCAATAAGGATCGAAGTCTGGGCGGGGTGTGACGCCGAAGGCATGTTGACCGCACTGCGTTCACGAATGATCGGTGACACGGGCCCGTATGCCTCGGTAGGTGGCAAGGTCCTCGAGCGCGCGGCAGGCCACATGAGCGGTCCATACGTGGTTGACAACATCGATGTTGAGTCGATTGCAGTCCGCACGAACAACCCGGTCTGTGGTGCCTTCCGAGGCTTTGGGGCTAATCAGGCTCAGTTCGCGATGGAGGGGGTGATTGACCGCCTCGCTGATGCCGCCGGTATCGACCCGTGGGAGATGCGATCTCGCAATGTGATCTTTCCCGGTGCCGTCTGGGGGCCGGGTCAGATCATGGACGATGGTTGTCGCGGAGCCCAGGAATGTCTTGAGGCGCTGAAGCCATCATATGAGGCTGCCAAAGAGGCGGGCAAGGCGGTCGGATTGGGCTTTGCCCTGAAGAACTCAGGCCTTGGGAACGGATTTTGTGAGGTATCCAATGCAGTCATCCGATTCGAAGAGAACGGCACGATCGAGGTGCGTCACTGCTGGACCGAGATGGGTCAAGGGGTGCACACCGTGGCGCTTCAGGTGGCGGCTGAGGAGCTAGATGTCGATCCGAACCGTATTTGTGTCATCGTCGACACAACTCGGGAGCTGGGGGCCGGCCAGACCACCGGGTCTCGCGGCACGCTCATGGTTGCGGGTGCGGTGTCCGCCGCCGCCCGCGTCGCCAACAACCGGAGCCAGCAGACCGGCGTCGATCACCATGGCAAGTACGTTGTTGACTGGACCGATGCCCTTGATGATCCTGTGGAACACCCGACCATCCACTCCGCCTTCGGTTACGCCGCACAGCTAGTGGTAGCCGATCCTGAGACGGGTGAAGTCGAGAAAGTGGTAGCCGCCCACGACGTTGGACGCGCCGTGAACCCGCGTCTGGTTGAAGGCCAAATCGAAGGAGCTGTGCACATGGGTCTGGGTTTCGCTCTCACTGAGGAGTTCCCCACTGACGATCAAGCCCGTCCGGTCAAGGCCACTCTTCGAAGCCTGGGAATCCTTAGGGCGAAGGACATGCCCGAGGTCGAACCCATCATCGTGGAGGTTTCCCAGCCGAGGTCACCCTACGGAATCAAGGGGGTTGGCGAGATTGGCCTGGTTCCTACAGCTGGAGCGGTTGCGGGTGCACTCCGTGCAGTCGATGGCCAGTGGCGTACACATCTGCCAATGCGCGTCTATCAACCAATAGAGAAGTGAAGTAAGAAGTCTGCGGTGCCCGACAAGGCTGCCCTTCCGATCTTGAAATGGCTCAGGCCGCCGATGTGTGGTCCGGAACAGAGGTACGGGCGTTGGCCGGTGTCGGATTCACCTGCCGCTTGTCGACTAGATGAATACCACCGGGACTGGGTACGCGCCAGGCGCGCCTGAACGTCGACATCGATCGAGACGGCAGTGTCGTCGGACTGTATTGGGGGGGGGAGGGCTATTGCGGAGCTTTCCTCCTGCTGGCCAGTTCATAAGCAAAGGAATCTTTGAAAAATATTATCACTTCTAGTAATATTCGGTCTCCAAAAGCACTAGTAGAGATAGAGATATGAGAATCCAAACTACGTTGACTTCGAGTGACACTACGGTGGAAATTGGATCTGGCCGTAGGTTCGTAATCATCGGAGAGAGAATTAACCCCACCAATCGCAAGAAACTCGCCGCGATGCTCCAGGCGATTGAAGACGATGCCGGCAATCAGGGCAGTGCCGAGTTCAAGGAAGCTGCTGCGTATCTCCAAGCAGAAGCCGTGCGTCAGGTCGACTCCGGTGCAGCTGTGCTCGATGTGAATGTCGGTTACGCGGGAGCCGAGGAGCAAATCCTGATGCCCCTTGCCGTGAGGATTGTCCTCGAGGCCGTCGACGTGCCGTTATCCATCGACTCGCCGAGCCCTCAGGCCGTCGGAGCCGGGTTGAAGGCATATGTCGAGGTCACTGGCGGTGGGAAGGCTCTGGTCAACTCCACCACTGCGGAGCCGGACCGGATGGATCTTGTGTTGCCGCTTGTTGCAGAATATGGGGCGGCTGTTGTCGGACTGGCTCACGGTATCGACGGGATCCCCGACAACGCGGATGGCCGGATTGCCGCTGTAGAGACGATTCTCGAAGAGAGCTCGAGTTACGACATCCCGGCCGAGGATCTCCTAATCGATGCTTTGACCCTAACGGTGGGTGCCGACCACCGAGCCCCCGGTGTGTGTCTCGAGACCACGCGACGTGTCTCGGAGGAGCTCAACCTCAACACCACCAGCGGCGCATCCAACGTTGCCTTCGGATTGCCGGATCGACACCGGATCAACCTGTCTTACATCCCGATGCTCATTCAAGCCGGCCTCACCAGCGCGATCACCAATTCGAACGAGGAAGAGGTGGTCGCCACACTCAAGGCCACTGACATGCTCAGTGGTAACGATCCATCCTGCCTGAACTGGATCAAGTACCAGCGATCGAAGGAAAAGGTTTGATGGGGGACAGGAAGCAACTAGAAGGACGGTGGCGAGGTGATATAGAGAAAACGCGACCGCTGGGAGCCGATGTTGCGCCAGCTGTGAGGAACATCCGCAGGATACGTGTATCCGTCACCACAGTTCAGCAGTACCGGATCGTGGTCTAAGAGCGTGATTTCAATCGATCCTTCAAGGACGTAGGCCATCTCCTCGCCGTCATGGACTAGGTCGCATGGAGACGCGGATTCGGGCTCGGCACTGACGAGATTCACCTCGAAATTGTGATCGGGTCCTTCAACGAGGAAGCACACCGTCACCCCTGGTGCTAACTCGTAGCTGTGTTTGGAGTCTCCTCTAACCAAGCTGGTCTCGGCGGGTGCCATTGGCTGCAAGAGAGCTTGCGCCGAGGTGCCCAGTGCTGCAGCAATATGATGCAGCGCTAGCAGGCTCGGCATCGCTTTACCGTTCTCCAACTGGCTGAGGAAGGGCTGCGACATCCCGCATCGGTCTGCAAGTTGCTGGAGGGTCAGACCCGAGGATTGCCGTCGGCTACGAAGCGTCTTGCCGAGACCTGTCGCTAGCTCGGGGTGGTCGACCGAAGGTGGGAAGGACACTGTCGGTAGCTCATTGGCGGGTTGTTGGGAGGTCATTGTGCTTGAGGATATCAATAGTCTTACCCCTGCCGCAGCGGCTGCTACGAAAGGCCGCTCCTACTACGCACCAAAGGCGATCAGGACTACTCCGGCAACGACCAGCAAGGCGCCCGCCGTCATGCGCGCAGTTACCCGTTCGATGTTTCGCAGCAGCACCAAAGAGAGAACCACGATCACCAGGGGCTGTGCGGCGATGATCGGTCCAATCCTCGATACGGTGCCGATCTCGAGCGCTTTGAAAAGCGTTAGCAACGCTATAGCGATGAGCACTCCCGCGCTCACCAGCCACCCCCAGCCTGGACCCACGTGCATTCGTCTGCGCACCCACGGTACCGACACCGCCCCGACCGCTAGCACCAGCACCATCGTCACCGTGCCCACTAGGGCCCCGAACGCCGGATCGGGAATCTCAACCAGACCCGACTTGCGGAAGAGGTCGGCGGATGCAAACCCAATGCCGGCTAGTGCTGGTAAGGCCAGCAACGTCCAGCGCCGGCCAGTCACTGCTACGGCCTCTTGCGAGGTTTGTACCTCAGATCCAGGACCCACCAAAACCCAGATACCCGCGACCACTATCACAGCTCCGAAAATCGAGCTGATGGTGACAGTCTCGGAGAGAATGACGACTCCTCCAACGACCGCGATCAGCGGATATGCCGCTGTTTGGACCGGAACCGCTATTGAAGGCCCCAGCCGATCGACCGCACTCAGCATAGAGAAGCGGCCAACTCCATCGCCGATAAAGCCAGCAAAGACAAACAGCAAAACGGCTCGAAATGTGACTGTTTCGGGTTGATCAAAGAGTACGACGGATCCCAAGATCAGGCTAGCTACCGCGGACATGATCATCAGCGCTGTGACGGGACTCGTGTTCTGCATCCCCCGCTTGGCATTCACACTCGCGGCCGCGAATGAGATGGCAGCGACGGAGGCAAGAAGAATAACCACGAGGCAACCTAACCAAAGAATCCCAAGCCATCTACGGTGGCTGCGACTCCGAGCGATCTCACTTGGAGCGTAAGCCCTCTGCTGTATTTGCAGACAAGGTGTTTTCGAGGCGACGAGCCGGACGAAAATGCGGCCAGTTGAACCTAGGTGCCCTTAGTGGGGGGTACACGAGTACACCCCTTGAGCCGATGCCAGAGCAGTGAGCCAAAAGTTCCAAACCAACAACACCAGCAAGCAATGATGACCCGGGCCACAGCCCGTCCGCGGGCTTCGGCAAACTGACTACTTGTCTTCCCGGTGGGTGCCATGCAGGATAGGAGCGAGCATCAGATGGGCAAACCCCACTCTTGAAGCTGGGCCTTGACGTGGTCGTACATCCCGATCCACTCGTCGGTGATCGTCATCGTTGACATGTCGTAAAGCTCGTGGATTGTTTTACCAGATGGTGGTTCAGCCATCCTTGGCTCGTATTCCGAGATGCACTTAAGAGCGATTTCATTGGCCTGTTCGCGGCTCATACCAGTGGCAGCGCGCGTGGCCTCTCCCATCATCCTGGCCTCAAGGCCCGAGATCATGTCAATGTCGTCACCACCGGTGACTCCACTGGGACCAGGCCCCGTGTGCTGGCCGCTACTCACTGCCACAATTCCGTTGACAGCAGCTTCGTAGAGGACGTCTTCGGTGCCAGCACGGGCATTGACGAACACATTCTGACCGATGGGGAAGACACAATTTCGAGAAACCGCTTGACCGATGACGCTCTCCGCCCACAGGGTCTGGGGATGAGTGGTTGCACCGTTCTTCAGATCCATGTGGACCGGATGATTGACGACGATCGTAGCATCGTAGGCAACTGCTGCCATCAAGGTGGCGGCAGTCCCGGAGATGGCGGCCCCTTCGGCCGGGCCGGCCCAACCCCCAATCATGGGAGCTAGCAGAGTGGCGATATTGAGTCCGTTCTCGAGACCGGCCACAGCCCGGCTGAGACGATCATAATCCGTCTTCATCTCGGTAAGGATCGCCGCGTAGATGAAGTCATTCTTGCGAAGGCCGCGCTCCTCGTTGATCACCGCGATGGCGGGAGGAGAAGTGGCGGATGTGCCCGGCGCTACGAACAACGGCTTACCCGGCCTGCCAACCCGCCGAATCGCCTCGCGGATCCACCCGACCTCTTGGATTGCACCGTGTACTTCCAGCGGCGAAAACGGCCTCACCTCCCTGCCCTCGATATAGGCAGGGTTGGCATTGGTCACCATGTCGTTGGTAGGTTCCATCGCGTACATCATCATGAGTTTGGTGTAAGTGTCGCCCTCACTCACACTCGACCCAGCGGCACCACCAAGAACAATCGATCGGGTGGAACTCTCAGGCTTTCTTGCCTCAAGACACACCTGGTCTCTGCCGCTCCCGAACCACAACGGCATTTTCAGGTTGCTCAAGCACCGCAATATTTCGTCTTCGCTATAGCGGATCACCTTTTGAGTGTCGAGCACCCACATCCCGGTTTCAACTGCAAATTCCAAACCAGCGGCAAACAGACGATCTGCCATGGAGTCATCGGAAGGAATAATTTCCTCCCGGTCGTACTTGATTTCATACTTCTCCACCAAGCGGCGAATACGAGGCAGGATCGCAATGTCAAAATCTTCCTCGTGGACTCGCTTTCCCATGTTGAGTCGTTCCATTGTGTCGAAATAGAGTCCTGGCACAATTACTCCTTCAGATAAACTGAGACCGAGATGTCCGATCCGGCAGTGACGTTGACATGCAGCATCTAGGCCTCGATACCCACTAGGCGATCGCAGAGATCGACCCCCTCAAAGGCCGTGTCGGCGTAACCGTCAGCGCCAATCCTGTCGGCGTAGGCTTGGCTGGTAGGGCCGCCGCCAATAATGACCTTGTACTTGTCGCGTACCTCATCATCATGCATGAGCTGGATGGTGTCGCGCATTAGTGGCAGGCTGGTGCTCAAGAGCCCGGACATACCAATGATCTGAGCCTCCTCTTTCTCTGAAATGTCAATGAAATCGGTAAGAGGCACATCCCTTCCGAGGTCGATGACCTCGTATCCATTTACAGTAAGGAGGACCTTGGCGATGTTCTTGCCAATATCGTGAATGTCTCCTTTGACGGTACCGATGACTACCTTGCCCTTGACGGTGGTCTCCCCCGCAGCAAAATGGGGTTCCAGAACAGCGATCGCGCCCTGCATCGCCCTAGCGCTAAGGACCATCTCGGGAAGAAAGAGCTCCATCCGACCAAACCGGTCACCGACCTCTCGGATCCCGGGGGTAAGGCCTTGCTCGATGGCGTCAAGCGGTAACATTCCGGCCTCAAGGGACCGCTCCGCCGCCGCGACACATCTCTCGTCATCACCTTCAACGACGGAGTCATGCAACTCCCTCAATATCTCAGAATGGTTCAAACTAGTAATAATTATCTCCTCTTCACTCCACATCTAAACCAATTGTTGCGCGCCATACTATCGAGAGCACTCGATATCGGCCGTCTGACCTCTGCCGCAGACCGTGCAAGTTGTACTAGACCACGGTTCACTGAACATTGATGCCAATGTTCGCATTGCAACCCCGCGTTACCTACCCCTCGAAGGCCGCCTCGTTGATCTCCAGAACCAGTTCTCCTGACATGATCTTTTCGCGAGTCTCTTCGACAATGGCAAGGACGTCAGATGGCACGCTGTCGCTGATGACGCCGAGGCCGGATCCACCACCGGGCATGTAGAACAAGATCCGCTCCATCGGACCATCGTACGGAGTGTCCTCAGTCTTGTAGGCCCACCAGGCATTGACCAGCGTCATGAAAGCCGGGTCCCATAGTGCTATGGAGCTAGCCAAGACAAGGTCGGGATTGAAGCTGTGCTGATCACTGTAGTGGCCGAATGCGTACACACCGTCGGCTTCCTCAACGGCCTCCAGCGAACCGAACGAGTCCATGTAGATCATGTCGGATCCGGCTGCGATCTGTGCTGCTGCCGATTCTCTGGCCGTCATAGGATCGAACCAACTCTCGATGTAGGTGGCGGTCGCTTCAATGTCTGGATTCACCGACCGGGCACCGGCTATGTAGGCATTCATCGGAGCATTGACGTTCGGGTAGGGGAATGGAAACACCCCACTGATCTTGTTGGTCTCGGTCATCATGCCGGCAATGATTCCAGCCAGATAGGAGGGTTCGTGGATAAACACATCAACCCAGTAAGCGTTGCCACCCAGTGGTTCATTTCCCGAACCGGAGTAGCTAAACAGTATGTCTGGGAACTCATCCCTGACGGCAGCCACACTGTCTGAGTACGTACTGTGGGCAAGGATTATGCCGTACTTGCTTGAGGCTGCCAGATCACGAATGATCCGCTCGCCATCGGCGTAGTCGACGCCCTCAAAGATGTCGAGTGTTATGTCCAGCCCGTGGGGCTTGGCATCAGTGACCCTCCCAATCGCATCGATGTATGTCGCGTACCAGGGTTCCTCTTTCACAGAGACAATTATCATTGCGATCTTCAGTTCCGTCGGATCCTCGACTGCCGTCGTAGCAGCCGGAGCCGCCGTGGTAGCAGCAGCAGCCGCAGCAGCAGCAGTAGTAGCCGGAGCCGCATCATCAGCCGCATCGTCACTACAGGCGCCTGCTACCAGGGACAGTGCCAACAAGAGCATCACTGGTCTGATCACTTGTTTAAACATTTCGTAGAGCCCTCCAACTTCCGTTTCCTCTATGACAATGGTCCCCATCTGCCTGCTACCGAAACTAGTCGTGCCCGTATTGATGTTGCAAATACGAACTATTCTGAATTGAGACAAAGACCGTCGGATTGGATTTTATCAAGAGGATGTTGTATGGAACCAAGATATCAACCAGTAAGGACGCGAACCGCTCGCTTGACCAACGCTCCAATGGCCTCTTGGCGGTATGCCCTATCAGCTTGGGCATCGTCAGTTGGTTCCGGTAGATCAGACCGTACTGCTTCCTCGACTTCAACGCCCATGCGATCGCCAAGCTGCTGACCCGACATTGCAGCCTCTACAGTCCGAAGCCGAACGGCTGTCGGCGCTACACCGAAGGCGGCCACCCTCGAGTCTACAATTGTTCTTCCCTGGAGATCGACACGAAGAACAAGACCCGCTACAGCAAAGTCGCCCGATCGTCGGGCGACTTCGTCGACGATCACCCTTGTGCTATCGGTGTCAATGGGAAATCGCGCATTGACCATGATCTCGTCGTGTTCAATCTCCGTTGAAAAGGCACCTAGGAATAGGTCTTCGGAAGACACGAACCGGCGACCTCGAACGCTCTCTAGGGTGACCTTCGCCTCTAATGCCAGTGCAACTGCAGGTAGCTCTGCTGCTGGATCTGCGTGGGCCAAGCTTCCGCAGACTGTCCCACGATTTCGGGTTTGAAGGTGCCCCACGTGACGAAGTGCTTGCGGCAAGGCCCGACAGGTTCGCAGAACTAGACCATGTTGTTCTACCACTCGTTGTCGCACTCCGGCACCGACTACAAGTTGTTCCTCTTCTTCGAAGACCGTATCAAGTTCCGGTATCCCGCCGATGTCGATCAGTACGTCAGGTCGAGCAAGCCGGAAGTTCATCGCTGGGATCAAGCTTTGGCCACCAGCGAGTACTGCCCCCTCTTCACCTGCAGATGACAGAATCTCCAACGCCTCCGATAGCGACTCTGGTCGAACGAAATCGAATAACGGCGGTTTCACAAATGACCGGTTTCGGTAGTGCAGGACCCCTGCAAACGGAAGTAGAGAGTTGTCACTCTGTGGCCCCTCGCCCCCAGGCAGCCTTTACCGCAACAACAATGTTGTGGTATCCGGTACACCGACAGAGATTCCCGCTGAGAAGCTCTCGGATCTCGGCGTCCGTTTCGTAATCTGCTGGTTCGGCTTTACTAAGCGTCATGAGAAAGCCAGCTGTACAAAATCCGCATTGCAGGCCGTGGTGTTCGTTGAACGCTGTTTGCATCGAGGACCATTTCCCGTCTTGAGCAAGCCCTTCAACAGTCGTCACGGTCGAACCGTCTGCTTGGACGGCGAACATCAGACACGAGCGGACGGCAAGATCATCAACGATCACGGTACACGCGCCGCAGACCCCGTGTTCGCATCCAACGTGTGTGCCAGTCAGCCCTAGATCATCTCTCAGAACGTCGCTGAGCAGCTTCCGGTTACTGACAACCAAGTGTTCTCGAACACCATTAACAGTCACCTCGATCTCAGAGGTCGACTTCCTCGGTCGCTCAACATTCGAAGTAGAACCCACTGATGTCATTTGACACTCGGTCCGAGCGGGTCAGAGCCTCGCCGAAGTGCAGCACGCACTCGACTTGGTGTTATTGGAGTCTCGTCAATTACCACTCCAAGATCATGCAGCGCGTCTGTAACAGCTGCTGTGATAACAGCTGCCGGGCCGATCGTGCCACCCTCTCCTACACCTTTCAGACCCAACGGCATCTCCGGGGCTGGGGTCTCAAGGTGATCTACGTGTATCCACGGGATCTCCGACGCTGTAGGCATGGAGTAGTCCATAAATGAGGTCGACATGGGTTGTCCGTACTCGTCATAGCGAATGTCTTCGAAAAGAGCTCCCGCGATTCCCTGTGCAACAGCGCCGTGCATCTGGCCGTCAACAATTTGCGGATTGATCATTGGGCCACAGTCGTGAAGGGCGAAATAGTCCAAGACCGTGACTACACCTGTGTCCGTTTCAACTTTCACGACACAGGCCTGAGCACCGTTCGCCCAGGATGCCGCCCCGTTTATTCGACCCATCTCATCAATCCGGTGTTCAAGGTTCACCGGGTCATACACAGCAGTCTCCTCTAGTCCAGGTTCGATGTCGTCAGGAAGGTCGATGGTGCGGATCGAAGCGACTAATCCAACATCGGCCCAGCTCACAAACGATGCCGGTGAGCCCTTCACCTGGAAGCCTCCGTCCCCAATGACCAAGTCTTGGTCACTCGCTTCCAGTAGATGTGCGGCGATTCGGACTGCTTTGTCTCGAACTGTCTTCGCTGCTTTGAGAATCGAGCCGGCAAGATAAACCGCCCCACGGCTCCCCCACGCCCCCAACCCATAGGGACATAGGTCTGAGTCACCCGTCTGGACAGTCACCATTTCAATCGGGATACCAAGGGCATCCGCAGTTAGGACTGCAATTGCAGTCTCAGTCCCTTGGCCTATGGACGTGATTCCGCTCGTCACAAAGGCCCCCCCGTCGGGCTCAATTCGGATACTCGACGCATCGTGGGAAGTCCAGTGTCCGGTGGTGCCAAAGTACGTTGGTGCAGTTGGCTCAACGTATTGACAGAATCCCGATCCGATCCGGACATTGGGTTCGTCCTGGTACTCGTTTCGGCGGGCTTCAACGGCGGGTGTCAGCCGTTTGAGAATTCGTTCAAAGCCTTCTCGATGACTGCCTGAGTCAATTCGAGCTCCTGAGGGTTGAAGGTACGGCATGTCAGAAGGATCGAAGATGAGTTCCCGGTGCACATCTGCACGCTCGAGACCTGTCTGACGTGCAATCTTGTCTATTAACTGGGTTACAGCGAAGATCGCTTCTGGAGCTCCAAATCCTCGGTAGGCCCCGCTCGGGGTCTTATTAGTTACTACGCACGAAACACTTGTCGCGTAGGAGGGAATTTTCAACCCTGCTGTTACCGAGGCTCGGGCGACTAGAGCGGTGGCCGTTCCGCTCATAGAGATTTCGCCAGAGCCCACATCACAGACGAGATTTGACCGTAGGGCGGTAATCCGCCCAGTTGTTTCATCGTATGCAGCCTCTAAGTCAAGCAATGTCTCTCGGGCATGGACTGCGGACACCATGTGTTCAGTGCGATCTTCGATCCACCGAACTGGTCTTCCAAGCTTCACTGCAAGCCACGGAATAATTACTTCTTCTGGATACTGGTGTGTCTTAGCGCCAAAGCCTCCACCAACATTTGGGACAATAACTTTGATTTTTGATTCTGGAATATTCAAGAGAATTGAAATGGTACTTCTGAGAATGTGTGGGCTTTGTGCCGATGACCAGACAGTTAGTCTTCCTCGACGATATTCTGCGACAACACCCCGTGTTTCCATCGGGCAAGGTGACTGGCGTTGCATTCGATAAGTACCACAAACAACTGGTCCTTTAGCGATCAACTCATCTACTAGATCATCTTGATCAGGAAAATCTAATAAATAATTTGATCCCCACTCTTCGAATAATAATGGTGCATTTTCTGCCAATGCATCCTCGACACTCATCACAACTGGAAGTTCCTCGCAGTCAACCTCAGCGAGTTCCAGGGCGTCCTCAGCCTCATATCGGTCCCGCGCCACAGCTACTGCCACCGGAGTGCCAACGTACCGCAATCGGCCGTCGGCCAGGGGACTCGTTGTGACAGCCTGTTGATAGTCGATCCAGTCGGGATACCGAGCTATCCCAGGAAGGTCATCATGAGAGCCAGCAAACAGGACACCTGGGAATTCTCGAACAGCATCTAGGTCTACCGATTTAAGCTGTGCGTGAGCACTGTGACTACGGAGAAATGCAGCCTCAACTAGTCCCGGAAGCCGTATATCAGCAACGTACTCTCCCCGACCTACGAGAAGATCATCATCTTCCCGTCGGAATACTTGCGCTCCCATGTAAGCAGGAACGAACTCAAATCCCGGGTTAAATTCAGGTCCACGTTTGTTGGTCTGCATCCCTATAACTTTTCTATCCACTAATGACGACAACTGAAGTTAACAAATCCTAGGAACTAATTTCATCTGAACGACAATAGAGGCTCCCGCCTGCCATGGACGACACTATTGCATAGATACGGCCGATTCCTCAAGTACTACCTGAGACGGTCCGTGCCTTCTCTAGGAGGAGTTCCATCGACGTACTCGGCCTTGCTGTGTCTTCGCGTGCTAGTGCAATATCCATGGGGTCTAGTTGTATAAACTGCAATTCTGCTTGACTAACGATTTACATAATTTCGTGTGGTTTCGCGGCGTCTAACGGCCTGCGAATGGTGTCTGCCATCCGTGTACTCAGGACCATCTATTGTTGTCCTCATGGTCAGAGCTGTGCTTACCAAAATCCGTCATGGATAAGGATCGCCTCATCGGCAAGATGCGGGCCGCTGACTTCGATACTGCGCTTACCACTAGCGAGAACGGCGCGGCAGCCAACCCCCGTCATTGTTGCATTCTCTGACTGCTCACCGTCCGCGAACGGTAGGAGGTCTGACTCGCTCATCCCGTAGACGAGACGGTTGATTCCACCCCAATACATCGCACCCGCACACATAGCACACGGCTCACAACTGCTGTAAAGGGTGGCCGTCGCAATTTGTTCGCTAGACAAAGTCGTTACCGCGAGCCTGACGAGGTTGGTCTCGGCATGGCCGATCAGATCACCTGTGGTAACCACGGAATTCTCGGCTTCTACGAGTATTTCGCCAGAGGGCGAAGCAAGAAGGGCGCCGAAGGGGTGGTTGCCGTTCTCACGAGAACGTTTCGAAATTGCAATCGCTTTCCTAAGCAGATCAGTCTCTTGCTGGTTCAGAGTGGGCATGTCGAAGACCATACCCATTTAATAGGTGCCCGCCTACTCGGAGCCTCACGTGAACGGTGGTCGCGTATTTTGCGAACGACCCACCGAGTGGGTGAGGCAGTAATGGCGAAGTACATCCCCATCAACGTGGAATACATGGGCTCTGCGGGCAAAGCCCACGACACCGAGGAGGAGCGTGACGCCCAGAATCTCCGCGGGTCGAGCCTGTCCGTATTGAAAACGATCGCGCCGTCTGAGACGGCCCTGGATCCCATTCCGGAAGAAGACGATGACGAGTGGGTGGCGCACCTGCCAGGTACGAAGAAATAGAGACCGCTTTGAAGACGGGAAATCCGGTGTGGACCCTTTGTGGCAAGCTCCTCTACGCCCGCAAGTCCCAGGCTGTCGCCGCTTGTCGGGCCTGTAAAGAGGCCAGGCCTGCGGACTATCGGTATGACCCGGACTTCTGGTCAAAGGTCGACTAACCCTGTCTGAACGACTTACTCAATGATCACTCCGGCGGCTACCGGATCGAAACCCTTCGGCCTAGAAAGGTCTCTTACCCTCCATCATCCGAACGTTCTCCGCACAGCGGGCTGCGCCAACTTGGATTCCAGAATCTCGGCCCGCAAGGTCGGCCGAATCGTCGCGGTAACCCACTGATGCATTTGCCTGTGGAAGATAGAGAACTTTTCCCCGATCGGACGTTGCCCACCGGCCATGTTGGCCGACCCCGCTCCGCACGTTCTGTACTCCAGCACTGGAATGAAGAGGAAGAAACCCCACCCAACTAGAGCACCAAGCAGTCCTGCGAGCAGGTTAGAGATCGTCCAAGAGACCTGTCCGCCGTGGCCCGACGACACCGCACCCCCGTCGGGGAAATCAAAGAACTTCCAGAATGTGCGGCAAATCGAGGCGAACAGTAACCAGAATAAATAGCCGCCAAAGGGCACAACAAGCACGATTTGAACTAACTCACCCAATGGTCGCTCCTGGTTCGATCGTGTAGCCGTTGACTTCCACGGCCTTCACGTTACGGGCCGACCAGCAGGACTGCCAGATCGTCCTCTAGGCGTCGGGGTTGATATTCCAGTTCTCGAGCCAGTACCGAAGTAGTTCGTTGCTCTTCAACTCCGATGGACACTTGCGCTTCACCCAGCCGTAGGCCCGGTTTGCGAAGTCGCCAACGTCCGGCCAGTCATCCTTGACCCCGCCCCAGATCTGAAGTGGGGACATGCCCTTCTCGAGGTCCGAGCAGTACGCATCAGCGAGTGACATCCAAGCCACGGTAGTTGTTGCCGATTTCACGTATTCCTCCACACGATCGGCGATTGCTGCCTGACTCATGTCCAGTTCAGGTTCGCTGCTGCCACAAGCAGTCGCTAGCAGCAGGCACGCCATTACCACCAACACCATCCGCACCTTCACGCCCCCACCGTAGGGGAGGACCTTGTGGCCACGCGCCCCATCAAGATCGCCATCGTTGGCGACGACTCCCAACTGAAGAAAACCCTGAAGCGTTCCAGCAAGCAGTTGGAGGGCTTCGGCAAGTCGGTCGCCAGGGTTGGCCCGTCTCTTTGAATCGGTCTTCTCACCTGTCCACAAACTGTCCACGCGCCATCGGCAAAAAGGGGGACACGGGCGCTTGTTCCCCTCCTGGCGCCTTGGCGGCAACCAATGTTTACGTATCGAGGATGGCTCTGACAATTCTGAGCCGGTCCTCGTCGGTGACCCTGGGCGACATGCGGACACTGGCCAAGCCGCGGGACGTGTGAACAGTCGTTGTTTGGGTGTCGTCGGTGCTAGTTCGGTGTTTTCTGGCGTGGGGGCTTCGGATGAGGTCCGGGGTGTTCCAAAAGTCTTCGGTTCCGCCGGCTAGTCGCCATGCGTCAGCCAGGGCCGATACACGTTTCCACGTACCGGCATAGGTGACAGCGGTCCGTTTACCTAGACCGAATCGTTCGGCTGTGGAGATGATCTCCTCAGCTATCCGTCGCGCCGACTCGGCGTCGACGGCGATTTCGGCGGTGTTTTCGTCGAGGCCAGTGGCCCGGTACGCCGCTCCGATCGTGGTTCCGGCCACGTTGCGGTAGGACCGGGTCCAGTCGAGTGCCCGGCCGGCGTTGTTGATGACATTGGCCAGGTCCGCTGCGGTAACCATCGTCTGGTTCATAGTCGACACAATATCACAGTTGACGCATTTCCAATAACACCTTTACACCAAATCTAAATTAATCCCTGTCGTGTTGCGTTCACCGCTATATTTGGGTTAAGGTGTCTGCGTGAAGAAATTGTACAAAATCGCCGAGGTCGTCGAAGAACTCGGCGGCTGCGTGTCGGTGACGACGATTTGGCGTCGCTGTGTCGACGGCTCGATTCCGACGGTGCGGATTGGTTCACGGTGGCTGATCCCGGCCTGGTGGGTCGACGATCTCGGTCGCCGCCCCAACACCGACAAGGCCACCTGATGGCGACGATCAAGCAGCTGGCTGACGGCCGCTGGGAAGCGACCGGTGACGCGGTTCGTGGCCCAAACGGTGAGCGCCGCCAGTTCAGGCGTCGCTTTCCAACCAGGCGTGCCGCGACTCTTGGAGCAGCCAAGCTGGCACTAGAAGCCGAAGAAGCCAAGAAGTCCACCTCTAATGGTCTGACGCTGTCAGCGCATTGCGAATCGTGGCTGGGTGGGCGCCGCGGGAACCTCGCCACGAAAACCTGTTCGGGCTACGAATCCGTCTTCTCAAAACATGTTGCTGGCGACCCGATCGGCGCCATGGCGCTCACCGACCTGTCACCAGCGGATCTGACGGCCTGGTTGGAACGCGTAGGCCGCAAACCTGGCCGTTCAAGCGAAAACCTCAGCCGACAGACACTTCTGCACGTGTACAGCTACGTGAGTGCGGCGCTCAACTCTGGAGTCGCCTGGGGCCTCTTGGACGCCAACCCGTTGCGTCTCGTCGAAACACCCAAGGTGACAGCCGACCCGTCCAAAATCAAGGCTTGGACGCCTGCCGAGGCCCGCAGGTTCATGGCTGCCGTGAAGGCCTCCATCTCACCGAACCAGCACCTGTGGTGGGCGACTTTCGGGTTGATCCTGGCCACCGGCTTGCGCCGCGGCGAGGCCGCCGGATTGATGTGGCGTGACGTGGACCTCGTTGCCCGGACGCTTCGCGTGCAACGGAATCGGCTCGCAGGCGAGACCGGCACCTCACCCACCAAAACGGTTCGAAGCAACCGGACCCTCGACTTGTCCGACGATGCGATTGGGTTCCTCACCGAGTTGGAGACGATTCGTGACGACGATGCAGCCTTTGTGCGTTCGGCGTCAACCGAATCCGATCTTGTCGTCGCGTTCCCCGACGGGAGCCCTCCCCGACCTGACACGTTCACTCAGCGGTTTCGCCGTGACTGCGAGAACCTTGGTGTTCCCTACATCACGCTGCACGGCTTGCGCCACACCTACGCCACGATCGCGTTGACCAATGGTGAACCGGCTCACATCGTGTCGGCAGCGCTCGGCCACTACGACGTGGCCTTCACCCTGTCGAAGTACGCGGCGTGGATTCCGCGGGCCAACGTCGAAGCAATGAACCGGATCGGCCACCACATATTCGGCACATCCACCACCCAGAATGTGACATCGAGTGTGACATGACCGACACTCGCGAAACCCGCTGCCCAGATAACAACCATCTGACCTGCAGTTTCTTTGTCGGGCTGGGGAGATTTGAACTCCCGACCTTCGGTCCCCCAGATCGATGCACCCCAAACCGTTGACCTGCGCAAACGCCCGGAAACGCCCTCTGGCCTGCTGTTCTGATTGATCACTGGTTCGCGCTAGTTCGCGTTG
>PVBE011521840.1_pt1 | contig 24708 bp, 20 predicted proteins | sample 1631181 | NCBI WGS metagenome assembly PVBE01 (sample SAMN08397723, study PRJNA350692) | Marine metagenome, whole genome shotgun sequencing project. | isolation source: water | place: Pacific Ocean | collected 2012-04 | reverse complement strand
TTTGCTCTCACCATCCAGAAGCGCCGGATCCAGACGCTCAGACCCGTGAGTATAACATGGTTCCCTCATCAACCGGACGGATAAAAACCCCTCTTCTCAAATTCTATCGGGATCCGGGCAGCCCTGACTACCCGGGCATTAACGAAATATGAAGTATGAACAGATATCTCAAGTGTGGGACTGTAGAAGCGAGTGCGGATGGGGTTCCGGAAATGATTTGGAAACGTCGTTCATGCGCGGCGGCGGCAACGTCGGAGAATCCGCGGCTCTCGACCGCCTGTGGACCTCCTTATCAGCAGAAGGGCCCATGGTCGTGGCAAGCGGGCTAAGCTTCGAGCCCGTTCGGAGACTCCCCACCACGAAGAGGAATTTCATGTACGACGCATTGCGAGAAGTCTGGTCCGAACTGACCGCCGCCGGGGCCCCCTTCGAGATCCAGGAAGTCGAAGTCGAGGGCCGGCCACTGAAAGTCTACGCGTCGGCTCCCCACTCGCTGAGAGAACTCTGGCTCGGCTCGGCGGTTCACGGCGATGCCGACTACCTCGTCTACGAAGACGAGCGCTGGACTTTTTCCGATGCCCACCGCGAGGTCGCATCGGTGGTGAACTGGCTCAGCGCCCACGGCGTAAAGCCCGGAGATCACGTCGCCATCGCGATGCGCAACTACCCCGAATGGTTGCTCGCCTACTGGGCGATCATCTCCATGGGGGCCACCGTCGTGGGCATGAACGCGTGGTGGCTGAGCGACGAGGTCGCCTACGCGGTCGAAGATTGTCAGCCCACTGCCATCATTGTCGATCGCGAAAGACTCGAGCGATTCCTTCCCCACCGAGACAAGGTGCCAAATTGCCAGCTGATCACGGTGCGCGTCGAGGGAGAACTGCCCCCGGATGCCGTGCCCTGGACCGAACTCCGCGCCCACGGAGGTGAGCTTCCGGATCTGAACATCGATCCCGATAGCGATGCCTGCATCTTCTATACCTCCGGCACCACGGGGCGACCCAAGGGTGCCCAACTCACCCACCGCGGCTGCGTGAACAATATCTTCAGCCTCGCCTTTGCGAACCTGGCCTTCGCAGCGGCGGGGCAACGGGCTGCGGGCGCCGATGCCCCGGCGCCCGCCGGCGATCCGGGGCCGCCCCCGCAGCTGAGTCTGCTCGTCGTCACCCCCCTCTTCCACGTCACCGCAAATAATTGCGTAGCCCACTCCGCCACCCTGGCCGGGGGCAAGCTCGTCCATATGTATAAATGGGAGGCCGGGCAGGCCCTGCAATTGATCGAATCCGAGCGCATCACGAATCTCAGCGGCGTTCCCGTGATGGCCCGGGAACTCATCGCCCATCCCGATTTCAGCAAGCGCGATACCTCGACCCTCAAATCCCTGGGCGGCGGCGGCGCGCAGTTGCAACCCGACCTGGTGCAAAAGATCGACGATCAGGTCAAGACGGCCCGTCCCAGTACCGGCTACGGGATGACCGAAACCTGCGGCATCATCACCTCCATCGCCGGAGACTTCTTCGTCGACAAACCCGAGAGCGCCGGCCCCGCCATGCCGGTTTTCGAGACGCGGATCGTGACGCCCGAGGGCGAGGAGGCCGCCCCCGGTGCCGTCGGCGAACTCTGGGTTCGGGGCTCCCAGGTGATTCGCGGCTACCTGAATCGCCCCGAGGCCAGCGCCGAATCCATCACCGACGGCTGGCTGCATACCGGAGATATCGCACGCATCGACGAGGATAATTTTATCTTCATCGTCGACCGCGCCAAGGATATGGTCATCCGAGGCGGTGAGAATATCTACTGCGCCGAAGTCGAGAGCGCCCTCTTCGACCACGACGACGTGGCCGAGTGCGCGGCCTTCGGGGTTCCCGACGACCGACTCGGAGAAGAGGTCGGCGTCGCCATCCTGCTCAACGAGAAGAGCTCAATCGGCGGCGAAGAACTCCGCGCCCATTGCGAGGGCCGACTGGCGCGGCATAAGATTCCCCGCTTCATCTGGATCCAGGGCGAGAGTCTGCCCCGCAATGCGAGTGGGAAATTCCTCAAACGCCAACTGCGGGATCAACTCGACCCCGCGGATGCCGTCTGAGCAGCGGCCATTCCCCGCTCCGAGATCTGCCCAGCCGCGTCAACGCACGTGGCGGAAGCAGGTCCGAATCTCGTCGATATAGATCTCGGGTTTTTCGAAGGCCGCAAAATGCCCGCCGGCATCGAGTTCGTTCCAGTGCACGAGATTCTGGAATTTCTTCTCGGCCCAACGCCTCGAGCATTGGAAGATCTCCTTCGGAAAAATGCTGCAACCCGTGGGCACCGAAACGGGATCGAAGGAAGCGGCGTTGAAGCTCTGCCAATACAAGCGGGCCGAGGAGGCCCCGGCTCCCGGCAGCCAGTAGAGCATCACGTTGTCGAGCAGTTCATCCCGGGTGAGAACATTCTCCGGATGGCCATCGCAATCCATCCACGACCAGAACTTTTCGATGATCCAGCCCGCCTGGCCGCTCGGTGAATCCACGAGCCCATAGCCGAGGGTCTGGGGCCGGGTACTCTGCTGCTTGGAATAACCCGAATCGAAGTCCTGGTAGTGCTGCATCGACGCCAGGGCGCGTTTTTCGACGGGCAGCAGATCCGACATGGTCTCGGGATCGGGCGCCACGACGGGCATATTGAGATGAATGCCCGCGCAGTGTTCGGTATCCCGCAGGCCGATATGATTCGTCACCATCGAGCCCCAATCCCCGCCCTGGGCCACGTAACGCGAATATCCGAGCTTGGCCATCAGTTGCGCCCAGGTGTCGGCAATCTTCTCCACCCCGTACCCCGCCTGCTTGGGCTTGTCGGAGAAGCCATATCCGGGCATCGAGGGGCAGACCACGTGAAAGGCATCCTCGGCACGCCCGCCATGGGCCACGGGATCCGTCAGGGGGCCGATCACCTTATGGAATTCCACCACCGAGCCCGGCCAGCCATGGGTGATCACCAGCGGCAGGGCATTGGCCTCGGGCGAACGCACATGGATGAAGTGGATGCCGAGTCCGTCGATCTCCGTCCGGTATTGCGCGAATTCATTCAGCCGCGCCTCCCGGGCCCGCCAATCGTATTTTTCTCCCCAATAGGCGCAGACCTCCTGGAGATAGGCGAGGGGAATGCCCTGGGACCAATCGTCCACCGTCTCGGCTTCGGGCCAGCGCGTCGCGGCCAGGCGGCGCTTCAGATCGTCGAGTTCGGCGTCACTGGTTTCGATACGGAAGGATTGGATGTCTGCGCTCATGGCGATCTCCTGATATGGATCCGGGAACTCTCTCCGGGGATGAATGTCTGAGTGGGCTTGCAGCCGGCCGTCGGGGCGGATCGATCGTTGACTCCGGGGCTGAAGGTAGAGGGATGAAGGTAGAGGGCTGAAGCTAGAGGGATGAAAGTAAAGGGCTGAAGCTAGAAGGATGAAAGTAGAGCGATGGAGTAGAGGACAGGGGCGGGCGACGCCCCCGAGAAGCCGAGAGCCTAGCCCGCATTCCGCCCCGGGTCGCGGGGCGAGAAGGTCGCGCGCGACGGGCGCTCCCGCGCCCGTCGCATCGGCCTTCGAGGCCCGGAAGCCCCCGGACTCACACAATGGCGCCGGACATCAAGCGAAGCGCAGCAGGAAGCTCGCCCCGCCCCGGGCGCTGCTGCCGATCTCCAGGTTTCCGCCATAGCTCGTGGCGATCTCCTGCACGACCGACAAGCCGATTCCCTGCCCGGCCGCCGAGCGATCCGCCCGTGCCCCGCGCTCCAGGATCCGCATCCGTTCGTCCTCCGCGATTCCTGGCCCGTCGTCGCTCACGTCGATTCGCAGCCCTGCGCCGTCGCGACCCGCCACAACGGCGATATGCTGACCCCCGTATTTGCAGCAATTGTCGAGGAGGTTGCCGAGCATTTCCATCAGATCCCCCTCGTCCCCGCGAAATTCGAGTCCCGCCGCCACCCGCACTTCGAATCGCGGAGCCCGCTCGCGATAGACCTTCGCAAGGGCCGCGCAAAGCCGCTCGACCACCGGCGCGATGGCCGCCGAACCGGCCAGGGGCCGCTCTCCACGACGCTGGGCCCGGCTCAGTTGATGGGCGACGATCTCCTCCATCCGCTCGAGTTCCCCCGCCGCGAGTTCGCGTAGATCCGCTTCGGGACTCGGCGATTCGAGGGCCCCGCGCAGAACGGAAAGCGGCGTCTTGAGACTATGGGCCAGGTTCGAGAGCGTGTTTCGATAGCGCTCGCGGCGTCCCTGCTCGCTGGCGAGCAGGTGGTTGAGGTTTTCCGTCACGCCCCGCACCTCGCGCGGGTATTCCCCCGCCAGGCGCTCCACCTCGCCCCGTTCCACCCGGGCGAGATCGTTCGCGAGTCCGCGCAGCGGACCGAGTCCCCAGCGCAGGATGAAGAATTGCAGGGCCAGCAGGATCCCCGCCAGCAGCCCGCCGCTGACGAGCAGACTGCCGCGATAGCCCGCGAGTTGCGCGAGGTAGGGTTCACGGGAATGCCAGATCTCGAGTACGAAGGGCACTTCTTCACCGTCTTCGCCCTCCCAGGCCAGGCCCACGCGATAGCGAAAGAGCACTTCAGCCCCCAATTCGGCTGGCCCGAAATCGCTCTCCCCCATGCCGAGATGCCGCTCGGGAGGGGGAATCTCGAGCAGCAGGGCAGAAGCGGATCGCCAGGATTCTGCGCCGAGCGCGCCCTGGGTCCCCGCCCCCCTCAGCCACGCATAGAGACCCGAACCGAGTTGTGCGTAACGCGGCTCGGAGAGCGTCGAAGACACGACGATCCGCCGCCCCTCGAGTTCCGCGGCCCCCAGGATCAGGTAGCTCTGCGCCTTCAGTTGCTCGTATTCCCCGGCCCGCAATGCCCGCCGGAAGGCGGATTCGAGTCCGTAGCCCGCCAGGCCGAGAAAGACCGGCAGCAGCAGGGCGGAAGCCAGCAGAAGTCTTCCCGCGAGCGAACGACCCATCACGGCTGCAGGGGCTCCAGCACGAAGCGATACCCCTGGCCCCGAACCGTCTCGATAAGTGCGAGTTCCCCGTCGGGATCCAACTTCTTGCGCAATCGGCCGATAAAGACCTCGATCACGTTGCTGTCGCGGTCGAAGTCCTGATGGTAGAGATGCTCGGTGAATTCCGTCTTGGAAATGACCTCGCCCCTGCGGTGCACCAGGTACTCGAGGGTATTGTACTCATAGCTCGTGAGTTCGATCTCCCGCTCTTCGCGCAGGACGCGCTTCGACCCCGTGTCGATGCGAAGGGATCCGAAGTCCAGCAGGGAACTCGCCTGGCCACCGCTCCTTCGCAGCAGGGCCTGAAGTCGCGCCTTCAATTCCTCCATATGGAAGGGCTTCGTCACGTAATCGTCGGCGCCGGCCTCGAGACCCGCCACCTTATCCTGCCAATCGTCCCGCGCCGTCAGGATCAGGATCGGAAAACGCTCCCCCTCGCCGCGCAGCGTGCGGATCAGCTCGGCCCCGCCGAGACCGGGCAGGCCGAGGTCGATCACGGCCAGGTCATAGGGATTCTCGCGCCCGAGTTGCAGACCCCGGGGACCATCGGCCGCCGTATCCACCGCGAAACCCGCTCGCGCCAATTCTCTTTCGAGTTGCTCGCGCAGGTGGCGCTGATCTTCGACGACGAGAAGGCGCACGTTATTTCCGCTTTCGCACCGACTCGTCCGGACGCTTGCGCGGCGGGGACTCGGCCTTGCCCGGAACGCGCTTCTTCGCCACGGGTACGCGAACGATCTTCAGCCTGCCCGAGTCCTTGAGAATCTTCACGCGGTACTCATCCCCCTTGCGTTCCACCTTCAACACGCGTCCGCCGTGCTCGGCCCGCGCGGCGGCGGCGGCGGCCGCGGCCGCATCATCCGCCGCAGCCGGGCCCGCGGAAGCCAAGAGCACGGCCGCGGCGGCCAGGGCGAGAACGACCTCGCGCATGCGATTCATGTGGGGCTCCTTCTGACCTCGCGATCCGCTCCGCCCCCACATCCCCGACGCGCGCGTCCCGAATCCGTCGCGACCGGGAACCCTGAAGCCTCCCGAACGACCCACCGAGCGGCTATTCGGACGGAAAGACCTCGACGACCACGCGAAGGCGCTCACCCGGATCGCTCGCCATCCGCGTCTCGTAGGTGCGGCCCTGATAACGATAGCGGACATCGTAACCCGTCAATTCCCGCTCCCAGCTAACCTCCTCCCGGGTCTCGCAGCGTTCTTCGTCCCGAACCTCCCGATATCCCCGCCGCTTGCCGGCCTCATGCCTGCGGGCCATGTCGTGACCGATGCTGCCCCCGAGAACGGCACCCACGATGGTGCCAACGGTTCGGCCCCGACCCCGATGCCCGATCTCGCGGCCCAGGAGTCCCCCCATCGTGGCGCCGAGCAACATCGGCGTCGGGGAGGCGGGGCCCGAACGCTGCGGCTCATACACCACCCGCTCGGTCCAGCACTCGGTATGCGGAGTCACGACACGAACGGATGCATAGACGGGCTCACTCTCGATGACCCGGGCCCAGGCGTGGTGGCGCGGGTCGGATTCAATGCTCGAACGCGCCCCCACCGCAGCGGGCAGGCCGAGTAGCGCCAGGAAAAGTATCTGGATCGATATCGTGATCTTTCGCCGCATCATTTCATTTCTCCTTTTCTGATCGAACTCTTCGCCGGGCCTTGGGAGGGCCGCTTCGAGCACTGGCCCCGGGTCTTCGACTCCCTCGCGCCGAGGCGACGCCGGGGCCCGGCGCGCGAACTCGAAGCCCCCGCAGAAGCCCGGATGCCCCGCTCGCACGCGCATCCTCGGATCTCGGATATATCCACAGGCGCGCACAGGCGCGGAATTCACTCATCGGCGCCGGCCGCGCTCACCCCGTTGCCGATGCTCGCGCCGGCCGCGGGGGCGATCGCGATCCCGACCGCCCCGCCGCTCGAATCTTCGATCTCGCCCCACGCCCGCATCCGAACGCCCGGGGCGATGGACCTCTTCGTGGGCCAGCAGGCCCCCCAATGCCAGGCCGAAGACCAGCGGATGCAGCGAGGCATCAACCCGATCACCGCCGCGTCGGTCGTGGTGGCGTCGGTGGAAGGGATCGTGATGCCGAAGCCCACGACCGTGACCCCGCTGCCAACGGTGCACGGGCTGGCCCCAGAGAACTCCTGGCGCATGGCGGGCGTGGTGGCGCATGTCGTGCCGGGTGTAGTGGAGGGCGTAGTGGCGCATGTCGTGCCGGGCGTGGTGGCGGGTGTGGCGGATGTCGTGGCGAGCGTGGTGCCGTGACCGGCGAGCGACGCCATGGGAAACCGGCCGCCGGGCCACCTCCTCCTGGTAGTCCCAGACCGCTTCGCTCTTCGGGTTGCGCGCTCCGCCATTCGAATCGGCGGCCGCGACCGGAGCTGCCAGCATGAACGCAATCGCGATCGGAATCGGAATCGGAATCGCGATCGGAATCGGAATCGGAATCGGAATCGAGAAAATCGCTATTCGGCTTCGCTCTCTCATCTCGCTTCTCCCCGCCGTCCACTGGGCCCGCCATCCACTCGGCTCTCGGCTCTCGGTACTCGGTACTCGACATTCGGCATTTTGGGCCAGCGACGGCTTCTTCGAGTCACGCCAGCAACCTAGCGGGGGGAACCTGAACCCCGGCTGAACCTCCGGGAAAAAAGCGAGGCCCGGCAGGAGTTCGGAAATCCCCCGAGGAGAATCTCCGAAGTCCGCGACCGCACAGGGGAATTTCCGGGCGAGGGATACCCCCTCGCGGCCGGCATGGAGAACCCGTCCGCGGATCGAATGCGCGGCGCGCGTGCGCCGCGGCCCTCAGCGCAACCGACTAGCCGAGTACGCCGCCACCCCGCAAGCCGGCGATCTCCTCCTCGGAGAAGCCCGCCTCGCGCAATAGGGTCTCGCCATCCGCCCCCGGCCAGGCGGGCGAGGTCCCGGGATCACCCGGGGTCCTCGACAGGCGCGGCGTGGGGGTGAGTTCCGGCGGTTCGACGCCCTCGAGAAAGGCCACACGCTTGCGATTATGCGGGTACTCCCGGGCCTCCGACAAGGTCAGCACCGGCGCGTAGCAGGCGTCCGTACCCTCGAGAATCTGCGTCCACTCGTCCCGCGTCTTGGTTCGGAAGACCTCCGCGATGCGCTCGCGCAGTTCCGGCCAGCGCGCTTGATCGTATTGATCCGGCAACTCGGCGGGATCGAGTTCCAGCTTTTCGAGCAGCAGCGCGTAGAAGTGGCGCTCCACCGGGGCCACGCTCACATAGCGACCGTCCCGGGTCTCGTAGATGCCGTAAAAGGGGGCCCCGCCATCGAAGATATTCTCCCCGCGCTCGTCGCTCCACATCCCCATGCTCCTCATCGCGTAGAAGACCGCCATCAGGGACATCACCCCGTCCACCATCGCGCCATCCACGACCTGGCCGCGGCCGCTGCGCTGGGCCTCCAACAGAGCGCATACGACGCCATAGGCGAGATGCAGCCCACCCCCGGCAAAATCGCCCAGAACCTGCAGGGCGGGTACCGGGGGGCCGCCCCGGGCGCCGATGCTATGGGTCACTCCCGTAATCGCCTCGTAGTTGAGGGAGTGGCCTGCGGCGTGAGCGAGGGGACCCTCTTGACCCCAACCCGTGAGACGCCCATAGACGATGCGGGGATTGCGCTCGTGCAGAACTTCCGGCCCGAGACCCAGGCGCTCGGCAACCCCGGGGCGGTAGGACTCGAGGAAGACGTCGGCCCCCTCCGCGAGCCGCAGCACGACTTCGACGCCGCGGGGCGATTTCAGATCGAGCGCGATGCTGCGCCGCCCGCGATCCCAGAAGTTGTGGGCGCGCGGTTCGGGGTCTTCGGGAACCTCGCTCAGGCGATCGATGCGAACGATGTCAGCCCCCATATCCGCCAATTTGAGCGAGCCGAAGGGCAGTGCGCCCAAGCCCGCCAACTCCACCACCTTGATACCCGCCAGAGGTCCCGCCATAGCATCTCTCCCAATCCAGGCCGGACGATCATCCCCTTTGACGACCGCCCGCGAGCGCCTGGAATTCAATTGTATAGTGTGGCGCAAGGCGGATGTGAATCAATCTCGAGCGCGGAGGTGGCGATTGCTTCCGCAACCACGGAGACCGGGAGCGGAGAATGGGACGATCGATTGCCTACTTGGGCTGGATCGCATGCCTGGCCCTGGCGGGCAGCGCATTGGCCGCCGAGCCGGGCCCTCCCCGACTCGCGCCTTCCCCCGCATTCCCCACCGGATGGAGCGGGCCCGGCCCGCTCCCGGCGCCCACCGAATACGCGCGCATCGGCGAAGCCGAGGCCGACCCGGGACCGCCCGCGCCGAAGGCCCCGCTTCCCGACACGCCGAAGATCATTTCCGACACCGCTCCCCTGAGACCCGCCTCCGGGCGCCTCTTGATCGCGACGCGTAGAATGCACGGCCCCTTTTTCGCCAGGACCGTGATCCTGCTACTCGAATACTCTCCCGGGGGGGCCATGGGACTCATCCTGAATCGGCCGACCTCGGCGATCCTCGGCGAGGTGCTTCCCGAAGCGGGTGAATACGTGGGACGTCGGGATCGGATTCGCGTCGGGGGACCGGTAGAACCGCGCTGCATGACTTTCCTTTACCGCTCGGATGAAGTGCACCGGAATTCCCTGCGAATCATCGAAGACGTCTACGTGACGAGCGGATTCGGGGTGTTGCGGCGCCTGCTCAGCGGCGGCATCGCGGAAACTCGCCTGCACATCTATGCGGGCTACTCGGGCTGGGGGCCGCGCCAGCTCGACATGGAGTTGGCGCGGGGGGATTGGTACGTCGCGACCGCCCGGGCAAGGGAGGTCTTCGACGCCGAGCCGGGCAGCCTCTGGGAACGATCGGTCGCCGAATTCGAGGGCACTCAGGTGCGTCGAAGCGACCCCGGCGCGGGAATGGCCCGGCGTTGACGAAGATGGCGGGAGATGACGCAGGCAATCCCCCGGCCGCAAGCGGCAATCCCCCAGCCGCAAGCGGCTATCCCCCAGACCCCCACCTGCTGCGGGATCTCGGGATCTGGCTGGAGGACTGGCGGGGCGCTGGGCGCGAGGGCGACCGGGCCCGCGCGGGGCTCGAGATTCTGCCTCCCTTCTGCAGTTCTCCCCATGGCGTGCGAGCGGGTGTACTGGCCACCGTCGCGGATGTGCTCGGGGGCTCCCTCGCCACCCGCGCCGTAATGCCGGATTGGATCGCGACTTGCGATCTGGTTCTTCACGTCTTCGCGAGCCCGCTCGAGGGGGAGGTCGTCGCCGAGGCGAGCGTGCTCCGCGAGGGGCGCTCGACGGTGGTGATCGAAATCGCGCTTTCGGACGCCCGAGACGCCGGGGCCCTCGGCCTCGCGACCCTGACCTTCTCCCGGCTCGCCGCCCGCACCCCCCTGCAGGAGACGCGACAACTTCAGCATCACGCCTCCCGGAACGAGAGCGCGCGCACGGAATTTCAAAGCGCGGGGCCGGCCCTGCAGCGACCTCTCGTCGAGCGCCTGGGCATCCGTGCGAGCGACGCCGGGGGACTCGAACTCTCCCTCGACGGCTACCTGCAGAATTCCATCGGAGCCCTCCAGGGTGGCGGGCTCGCGCTGCTCGTGGACGCGGTCGCCGAGCAGGCAGCTCGCGAGATCGGCCGGGAGGATTGGCGAGCCAACCAACTCGCCCTCCACTATCTATCCCCCGGCCGGGTCGGCCCCATTCATGCCCTCGCCCGGCCCCTGCACTCGGATGCGGCGGGCGCCGTGTTCCGGGTGGAGGTGCTCGACCGGGGTGCGAAGGATCGCCGCGTGGCGGTGGCCACGGCGACCATGGGCAGGCTGCCCGCGCGATAGCCTCGACGGGGTGCCGAAGGGGGCTCCCTAGAGGAGCACTCCGGCCTCGGCGAGGGCGGCAATTTTTTCGGGCGTGTAACCCAGGAGGGTCTCGAGCACGAGGCGGTTGTCGCGGCCAAAGGAGAGGGCCTTCTCGGGGCGCCGGGGGCGGCTCTGCGAAAGCAGCAGGCGCGAGTTCTCGATCGTCGTCGTCTGGTAGAGATCGCATCCGATCTCGACGTAGTGTTCGCGATGTCGGAGTTGAGGGCATTCGAAGAGATCCGTCGTATCGAGGGCCCGATGCGCGGGCACGCCCTTCTCCTGCAGCAGCGACTCGAGTTCCTCGGCGGCGCCCTGCCGGGTCCAGGCCGAGATCTCGGCATCGAGCACGTCGGCCCCGGCATCGCGGCGCCCGAGCAGATCGGGGCGCTCCATCGCGCGGCAGAGGATTTCCCACTGCTCCCCGGTCGCCACCGCGATCGCGAGCCAACGATCCTCGCCCGCGCAGGGATAGATGCCGTGGGGGTGGAGTTCGAGATCCGCATTGCCGACCTGTTTGCGCTCCTGGCCGTTCACCGTGTAGTCGAGAAAGCCCGGCGCCAGGAAATGCAGGGCCGCCTCCGCCTGGGACTGATCGATGTACTGCCCCTCACCGGTTCGCGCCCGGTGTTCGAGAGCCGCCAGGATGGCCAGCGCGTTGTAGCGGGCGCAGATGAAATCCGTGTAGGCACCGTGGGGGGCCGAGGGCAGGCGATCGGGCCAACCCGCGACGCCCTGAAAGCCCGTCAGAGCCGCGGCCAGGTTGCCGAAGCCCGAAAAATTCTTCCAGGGACCGGTCTGTCCCATCAGGCAACTCGAGATCATGATCAACCCCGGGTTGACCTCGCGCAGGCTCTCGTAGCCCAAGCCCAGGGATTCGATCACACCCGGCGCAAAGGATTCCGTCACCACATCCGCCCAAGCCGCGAGTTCGAGCACGATCTCTCGAGAACGGGGATCGTGAAGATCCAGGCTCAGGCCCAGCTTGTTCGCATTGGCGCTCTGGAATCCCCCGGAACCCTCGGGATGGGGGTGATTGAAGCGATAGGGGGGAATCACGCGCAAAGTATCGAGGTGCTTGACGGATTCCACATGCACGACCGTCGCGCCATAATCGGCCAGATTTCTCGTCGCGGCCGGACCGGCCAGAACCCAGAAGAGGTCGAGGACCTTGACCCCCGCGAAGGGCTCTTGCCCCAGATCGTCGTTCGGGCGCACGAGGGGAGCCGGCACGCGCTCGGGCTCCGCCAGGATTTCCTCCCGATGCGCATCGAGTCGCGGCGCCGGAAGGCGGTAGCGGATCGGCGTGCGGGCAAAGCGCGCGAAGGGTCCGGGATAGCGAATCGGCTCCTGGGCGGGCTCGGCGGAAACCTCCACCACGAACTCCCGGGAACACAACTGCTCGCCGTCGATGATTTCGCCGAGGCTCAAGACGGGCGCCGCGAGCAGGCGGCGCTCCAGGACCGTCTGCATGATCTCGGCCTTGGTACAGCCGGCAAAGAGCGTTTCGAGGATCCTGTCGACGGGCTCGAAATCCTCGCCGCTCAACTGCCTGGCCGTCATCCGCAGGGCGTAGCTCCCCCAATCCTCCTCCAGGTACGCGGGATCATCACATAGGCCGAGGTCATGGGCCCAATTCATCAAGCGCTTCATGAAATGGCCCGTCGAGGGCAGCCAGGCCGGACCCAGGACCACGCTGCCGTCCTTCAGCGCATAACGGGTCGAGATCCAGGTTCCGGAAAGGTAGACGCCCCCGGAAATGCGCCTGGCCGGAGCCTCCTCGAGGGGCGCATCCAGGGAGCGATACATGGTGGCGAGGGTGACGGATTGCTGGAGCGAGATATCGACGTGCTGGCCACGGCCGCTGCGACCCCGGGCGAAGTGGGCCACCAGCGCACCCACTGCGGCATCCGTCGCCCCATGGGCGTGGGCCTGGGGGATGGAAACCCGCAGCGGCCCGGAATCCTCTTCGCCGGTCAAATAGGCGTGGCCCCCCGCCGCCATGGCGATCAGGTCTTCGCCCAGCCACTGCGCCTTGGGGCCCGTCTGGCCGAAGGGAGTAATCGAGACGTAAATGAGCCCGGGATTCTCCGCCGCCAGATCCTCGTAACCGAGGCCGAGGGAGGCCAGCCTGCCGGGGCGCTCGGATTCGATCAGGAAGTCGGCCCCCCGAATCAGCCGCAGCAACTCCGCGCGATCTCCCGGCTCCTCGATATCGAGCACGAGGGAGCGTTCGTTGCGCGTATAGGCCCACCAATAAAGGGATCGTTCTCCGCCCGATTCATTGCCCGCAAAGGGGCCGAGCCCCCGGGCCGAGGATCCCCCCGGCGGCTCGATGTGAATGACGTCGGCCCCGAGATCCGCCAGGATCTGGCCGCAGAGAAGACCCTGTTCATCCGTCAGGTCGATGACGCGATAGGGGCTCAGCATGCTTCGAGTCTAACCGCCCGGGCCCAGTCAAAGAAGATGTTTCTGGGACATCTTGCCACGATTTGGCGAAAGCGGCGGCGGGCGGCCGATGGACTCCGCGCCCTCGGCCGCGGGAATTCGGAGCGGGGGCGGCTCGCAGCCTCGGGAAATGCGCCGCCGCCCGGGAGCCGCGGGCCCGGATAGGGCTGCGGATCGCTCGTGGGCGCGCTCTTGGGGGCCCGGGGGCATGGCTCTGCGGGCGGGGCGCGATGAGACCCGCTCGCGGAGGGGGCCGACGGGATGGCGAGCGCGGCCGCGAACCGAGAGCGGAATCTTCGGGAGATCCCCGGGGCATTTTCCCTCGCATGAATCGGCCGTCGTTGCAGGGCCGCTGCTGCCAGGAGTCGATGGAACCCCGGGAGTCGGTCCCGTCGCGGGCGCCGCACCGGAAGCGCCCGCCACCAGGGCGCTCTGCATGGGCTCTGCATGAACGATCTCTACAAGCGTCCTCTACAAACGCTCTCTACAAGCGCCCTCTACAAACGCTCTCTACGAGCGCCCTCTACAAGGGCTCTCTACAAGGGCCCGCCATAAGCGCTCTGCCGCCTCCCGGATCCACTCGCAGCCGCTCGGCGATTTCGGGGGGCCGCGGGGGGGGCGTCTCTGCGAATCGGATCTCGATCCCGCGACAGCGCAACACTTCTCGCGACGACCCGGCGAGAATTTCCCCCCATGCGGGAACTCACCGGACCTGAAATCCAGAGCGGAAGATCCGGGACGCCGCACGATGGCAGCGCCAGGGACCCTGTGCTTCCCTTATTCGCCATGCTTGACCTGCGAACGCTTCGCGAACGCCACGCGGAAATCCTCGAGAGTTGCCAGCGCCGCAATGTCAGTCCCGACGTCGCGGGCGCCCTCGCGGAACACGAACGGGTCACCGCCCTGCGCACCTCGTTGAATGATGCGAACCGCCTGCGCAACGAGCATCAGAAGGCCGGCAAGCGCCCCATGGAAGACGCCGACCGCGACGCCCACGTGGCAGCGGGCCGGAAGCTCAAGCAGGACGTGGCGGGCATCGAATCGGAGCTGCGCGAGCACGAGCAGACCCTCCAGGAGTTGATGCTCGACCTGCCCAATTTCGTACACCCCGATGCTCCGGTGGGTGGCGAGGAAGCGTTCCGAATCCTCAAGCCGGGCAAAGCCAAGCAATTCGACTTCGAACCCCTGGATCACCTCACCCTCTGCGAGCAGAACGATCTGGTGGATTTCGAAGCCGGGGCCCGGGTTTCGGGGCAGAAATTCTACTTCCTCAAGAATGAGGCCGCGCTCCTCGACCTGGCCCTACAGCGCTTCGCCCTCGACAAGTTGATCGAGCAGGACTTCACCGCCGTCGCGACTCCGGACCTCGCCCGTCCCGGGATCGTCAGCAATATGGGATACAACCCGCGCGGCGAGGAAACCCAGATCTATTCCATCGAGGATCACGACCTCTGCCTGGTCGGCACCGCCGAGATCACCCTGGGCGGCATGCTGGCCAATTCCATCGTGGAAGAGGCCCAACTGCCGATTCGCCTTGCGGGGATCTCCCATTGTTTTCGCACCGAGGCCGGCGCGCATGGCCGCGAGAGCAAGGGCCTCTATCGCGTGCATCAATTCTCGAAGACCGAAATGTTCGTCTTCTGCCGCCCCGAGGATAGCGAGGCCCAACACGCCGAGTTGCGCCGCATCGAAGAGGAGATCTTCGACTCCTTGGAGATCCCCTACCGGGTAATCGACGTGGCGAGCGGCGATCTCGGTGCGCCCGCCTACCGGAAATTCGATCTCGAGGCCTGGATGCCGGGGCGAGGGGATGGCGGCAGTTGGGGAGAGATTACCAGCGCTTCGAATTGCACGGATTTCCAGGCCCGGCGGCTCAAATCCCGCTACCGGCCCGCCGACGGGGGCAAGCCGGAAGTGCTGCATACCCTCAACGGCACCGCGATCTCCAACGCCCGCGCGATTCTGGCCCTGGTCGAAATCCATCAGCGCGCCGATGGCAGCATCGGGATTCCGAAGGCCCTCATCCCCTATATGGGATGCGATAGCATCGGCCCCCGTTGAAGGGAGCCGGGCCAGCATGGGCGAGCGCAGCCGGGCAGGCGTAAATTCCTCCGCCACTGCCCGGGACGGCTCCCGGGGCCTGGTGCTGGGAACGGCGGGGCATATCGATCACGGCAAGACGGCCCTGATCCGGGCGCTGACCGGAACCGATACCGACCGACTGCCCGAGGAGAAGAGTCGGGGAATCACCATCGACCTGGGTTTCGCGGCCCTCGATCTGCCCGACACGGGAAGACTCTCGGTGGTGGACGTACCGGGCCACGAGGGATTGGTGCGCACGATGGTGGCCGGCGCCACGGGCATCGACCTGCTGCTCCTGGTGGTTGCCGCCGACGAGGGCGTGATGCCCCAGACGCGTGAACACATCGCCATCTGCGATCTGCTCGGCCTCGAATGCGGGGTGGTGGCCCTCACCAAGACGGATCTGGCCGACGAGGAATTGATCGAACTCTCCGGCGAGGAAGTCTCGGAGTTGCTCGAAACGACCGGGTTGGCGGGGACCCCCATCGTTCCGGTCTCGGCGCAGACCGGGGAAGGGCTCGAAGCCCTGCGCGAAGCGATCGCGCGGGCGGCGCGGGATGCCCGTCCGCGAACACCGAGAAATGGCCCGCCCCGGCTCGGGGTCGACCGCGTCTTTGCCATGCGGGGCTTCGGAACCGTCGCCACCGGCACCCTGGTGGGCGGGGCGCTGAAAAAGGGAGAGGCCATCGAAGTGCATCCCTCCGGGCTCAGCAGCCGAATCCGTGGGCTCCAGAGTCACGGCCAGGAGGTGGATCGCGTCGCCCCGGGTACGCGTTGCGCGGTCAATCTCCAGGGGTTGGAGGTCGCCCAATTGCATCGGGGCGATGTCCTCACCCGGACCGGGAGCCTGGCCTCCAGCCTGAGCGCCGACGTCGAATTGCATTGGCTTGAGGGGGCGAGGAGCGATGACGAAATCACGGCGGTGGAATTGCTCGTCGGCACCGCCGAGCGTCGCGCGCGCCTGGCTTCGATCGGAGACTCCGATGCCCCGCCCGATGGGAGAACTTTTGCGCGCCTGCACATCGATGGCGCACCGCTCACGCTGCTTCCCGGTGATCGTTTCATCGTCCGCGGATTTGCGAAGACCTCCGGCTACGGGGCTACCCTGGGAGGCGGCGTCGTACTCGATTGCGCGCCGCCGCGCCGCCGCCGAAGCGACCCCGCCCTGAGGGCGGAACTCGAGATCCTCGCCGGGGGCGATGTGGGTGAGGGCCTCCGGGCCCGCGTGATGCGAGCGGGCTATGCGGGCCGTGACGGCGGTGAACTCGGCCGGGAAATGGGCCTGAGCGGAGAAGCGGTGGAGAAGCGCCTGCTGGACGTCGCCGGGGGGCATGAACTGCTGCGGGCGGGGGGTTCCCTATGGATCGCCGAAGCGAGGATCGGAGATCTCGAAAAAATCCTCGTCGGCGCCCTCGAGGCATTCCACGCCGCCGAACCCATGCGCCCGGGCATGCCCCGGGGAGCCCTGCGTGGGCGCCTGCCCGAGAACGTCCCGCGCGAGATCGCGGAACTGGCGCTCGACCGCCTGCGGGCCGCCGAGCGGATCGTGAGCGAAGCCGACCTCGTTCGCCTCGTCACGCATCGCGTCGAGTTGGACACGGAGACCCGGGCCCTCGCCGACAGGATTCGCGCCGAGGCCGAGGCCAGCGACCTCGAGCCTCCGAATGGCCGGGATTGGACAGAGCGCCTCGGAATATCCCTCGAGCGCTTTCGGGATCTCGTCGCATACCTCGAGCGAGAGGGAGAACTCATCCGGGCCCCGGGCGATCTCTGGTTCGCGGCGTCGGCGATCGAGACATTGCAGGAGAAAGTGCTCCGGCATTTCGAAAGCGAGGAGGAACTCGATACCCAGACCTACAAGACGCTGATCGGAACCAGCCGCCGCACGGCGATGCCATTGATGGAATTATTCGACGAATTGCACGTCACCCGGCGCCGGGGCGAGATCAGGATCGCCCGCGCTGGAGGCCGCAGGGAGGCCGGTTCAGAGGCGTCCGGAGGCGGCGGCCTGGAGGAAGTCGAGTAGGGTCATCGCGCGCTCGGGCAGAATCGGATCCGGCCAGATTCCGAGTCCGATCACCACCACGACACAGACGAGAAGAATGGCGAGTTCATTTCTCGAGGACTCGCTCGCTTCATATTCGACCTTCTCCCGCATATACATCATGACCGGTACCCGCATGCAGGTATAGAGCGAGACCACGCTGCCAAGAACGGTGACGACGGCCAGCCCCAATTCCCCACCGGCCACCACCGCACTCAGGAGATGCCACTTCGCCCAGAAGCCGGCGGTGCCGGGCACCCCGGCCAGGGCGAGCATGAAGAGTGTCATCGTCACCGAGAGTCCCTTGCGGGAAGTGGCGATGCCCGCGAAGTGCTCGAGTCTCTCCAGCTCACGACCCCCGCCCTTCAGGGTCATGACCACTCCAAAGGCTCCCAACATCGCGAAGGCATGGGCGATCAGATAGAAGAGCAGCGCACCATAGGCGTTCTGGCCCGTCACCGTAAAGGCGAGAATCCAGGTGCCCGCATGGGCGATCGCCAGCCATCCCAGCATACGCTTCAGATTGTTCTGGAGCATGGCCATCAGGTTCGCGATCACGATGCTCGTCACAGAGAGCACGCCAAAGAACGGGTGTGCGAGTTCGGCGAGTTGTGGCAGGGCGTAGAGGAGAACGCGCAACCAGGCGAGTACCACCGTCGTCATGACACAGGTGGAGATATAGACCGCCACCGGGGTCGGGGCGGCCTGCTGTACATCGGGCAGCCATTGGTGGAAAGGCACCAGGCCCAACTTCATCGCAAAGCCCGCAAAGAGCAGGGCCACGCCCGCCAGGGCCAGGGAATCCCCGCCATCCACGGTCACTCCCAGGTCCGCGTAAGCGAGGCTGCCCGTGGAGCCGTATAGAAAGGCCATCCCCAGCAGAAAGATGGCGCTGGATAGAATGCCGGCGAAGTAGGCCTTGAGACCCGCCTCATCAGCATGAAGTTTCTCGCGGTCGAGGGCGACCAATACATTCGTTGCCAGGCCCATCAACTCCAATCCCAGGAAGACCACCAGCAGGTGTTCGGCCCCCAGGGCCGCAAAGCCGCCCGCCAGGGAGAGCAGGATCAGGAAGTAGAATTCCCCGTAGCCGAGGTGAAGCAAGCGGCGATAGCCGCTGGAGAGACCGACCACCAGCAGGGCCGCTACGGAAACGATCAGAACGGAAATGGCGGCGAGAGAGTCGAATTCGAGCAGACTCTCGCCGGGGGGAGAGGGATCGCCCAGGAGTTGCGAGAGCGAGACGAGCACCACGGCGGCGAGGACCAGGGCCGCCATCCAGGCCTGGAGGAGCCGAAGGAGATGGGCGAATGGCTGCGCGCCGAGTTCCTTTCCCATGCGTGGGATCGCCCCAGCGCGCGCGCCCAGGACCCGACTCATACGCGCGAAGGCGGCGGCCAGGACGAGAACGCAGATCGCTCCCAGGGATGCGATCCCCGACGGCGCATAGCCGAAGGCCAGCAGGGAAGCCGGATCGATCACGACGGATCCCCGACTTCAGTCGACTCGGAAGAGGGGCTCGGAAGAAGAGGCAGAGGCCTTCGACTCTCCACTGCGCTGCGTTCATCCATCTCGCGTAACAACTCCAGGACGGCCGGTTCCACGCGCCGCAGGAGCGGGTCGGGCCGGAGGCCGATCCCCAGCATGGGCACGAGCAGAGCCAGCAGAATCGCCCACTCGCGCCGATCCAGATCATTCAGCTCGTGATTTTCGGCGCGGCTGCTGGGATCCAGGACGACCCGGCGATGCACTCGATAGAGCCCGAGGGCGACGGCTGTTCCCGCCAGGCAGGCCAGGCTACCGACCCAGGTGGAACGCTCGAAGCCGGCGCTGAGAATCAACCACTCCGGAACGAAGAAAGCCAGGCCCGGCAGGCCCATGCAACTCAATATGACGCTCGTCCACAAAAGCGAAAACAAGGGCATCGATCTCGAGATGCCGCCGAAGTCCGCAATCTGGCGCGTCGAGCGGCGATCCTCCAATGCGCTGAGCAGGATCAGCAGCGCCGCGACACCCAGGGCCTGAGCGAGAAGAGCCACGACTCCTCCCACCAATCCTATTTGAGTCATGCTGAAAATGCCCAGGGCCGCGAAGCCCATCTGCGCGAGCGAGACGTGGGCGACCACCTTCCTCAGGTCGAGGTGGAGGAAGATCCCGACGGCTCCGTAGAGGATACCGATCAGCGCCAATCCGAGGAGCGGAATGCTGAACTCCCGGGCGGCGTCGGGAAAGAGAGGCAGGGCGAAACGCAGAAAGCCATAGCCGCCCATCGGGAGCAATAGCGAAGCCATCAGGATCGAAGCCGAGGCCGGCGCCTCCGCCTGTGCTTCGAAGAACCAGCCGTGGAGGGGAACCAGGGCGAAGGGGATGCCGAAGGCCACCCCGAAACCGATGAAGAGCCAGGTCTGGCTCTGCCACCACGGGACTCCCTCGCCAGCAACGGGAATCCGCAAATCCAATAGGTTCGAAAACGGAACCCCGGGTGCCGCGACCAGATTCATGCTCGGACCTCCCCCCTGCTCGACGTTCAAGCGGTAGAGGACGAGAATCACGGCCAGCATCATCATCGAGCCGACACCCGTATGCAGCAGGAGGCGGGTGGCCGCGGAAACCCTCTGCCGCCCTCCCCAGATTCCGACCAGGAAATACATCGACACCAACGCGATCTGCCAGAAGAGATGAAAGAGCAGCAGGTTGAGGGAGAGAAAGACACCGAGCATCGCAGTTTCGAAAAGGAGCAGGAAAAGGATGAAGCTGCGCAGGGAGCGCTGGACGTGATTCCAGGAAACCAGCAACACGATGGGGATCATCGAGGTCGAGAGCATGACGAGGAAGAGATTGATCCCGTCGAGGCCCACGAAGTAATGCGCCCCGTAGCCGGCCAGCCAAGGAGCGTATTCAACGAATTGCGGCCCGAAGATCTCGGGATCGAAATTCGGCAGGAGTGCGCTCAATGCCAGGAAGAAAGTCAGCAGGCTCGCCCCGAGCCCGATCGCCCGCCAGACTTCACCCGGCAACCCATCAGAACCAAAGAGCCCGCGCAAAGCGGCGCCCAGCAGCAACAACAACAGGCCGGTACCCCCGGGCAGGAAGATGATCCAGCTGAGCACATGACCTTCGAGATAGGGACCCATGGCGACCCGCTACCCCCGACCGGCCCATAGGAAATAGATCAGCACGGCCAGACTTCCGAGCATCGAGATGGCGAGATAATGCTGGGCCACTCCCGATTGAGCGAATTTCAGCAGGCGATCGGCGACGAATCTCAGAAGCCCGGCCGAAAGGGAGAGATTCCCCCTTTCCTGGACCGCTGCAGCCCCACCGCGACCCCATGTCGATGGGTCGGAAAAGCGAATGCCTCCCCGCGACTCGATGCGAGTCGCCAACGTCGCCGAAATCCGTCTTCGCCCGAACTCGAATCTTGCGATGGGCTTCTGGAGAAGAGCGAGGAAGCGATCCCACGGCAACCCGTCTCCTCCCGAGCCGGCGGCGGGCGACACATATCGCATCAGCGCCGCCAGCAGCCCCAGGCTCGTCGCCACGAACCCCCAACCCATCAGGGACCATGTTTCCACCATGCCGAGGGTCGTCTCGGGCATGGTGCTGACTACGCCGGAGAGGAAATAGTGGAGGCTATTGGAATTCTCGACGTCGCCGTCGAAGAAGAAGTCCGCCCAGAACTGGGGCAGCCCGATCATCGCACCCAGGACCGAGAGCGTCGCGAGAATTCCGAGGGCCCAGAGAATCCCGAGGGCCGGATCCCCGACCTCTTCGAGATGGACGCTCTGGGGCAATCGGTTCTCGCCGTAGAGAATCAGGAAGACGAAGCGAACGCTATAGAAGGCCGTCAGTCCGGATGCCATCAGCAGCAGGACGAGGAGTTCGAAATGGCTCGCCATCTGATCCGCCCCCTGGACGGCGACCAGCACCTGATTCGTCGAGAAGAATCCCACCGTGAGGGGCAGGCTGCCCACGAGCGAGAGAGCTCCGACCCAGAAGGCCAGCCGAGTGAGCGTCAGGCGACTGGCGAGGTGGCCCATCCGCCACAAATCCCGTCCGCCCGCCAGGGCCAGGACGACCACCCCCGTGGCCACGAGCAGCAGGCCCTTCGAGAAGCTATGACCCAGCAGATGAAAAACCGCCGAGGTCTGGGCGCCGGCTCCTGCCGCGGCCCAGACCAGGCCGAGTTGACTCACCGACGACCAGGCGAGAACCCGACCCACCTGATTGCTGCGGGCCGCCATCAACGCTCCAAAGAACGCCGAGGCACCCCCGAGCCAGGCCATCGTCTCGGCGACGCCCGGGGCCACTGTAAATAGAAAGGAAAAACGCGCGATCAGGTAGGCGCCCGCGGGCAGACTGGTGACGGTCTGGAGCAATGCACCGGCTCCGAGGGGAATGCGGTCGGAGGCGGGCAACCAGCTGACGAGGGGCAGCTGAGAGGCCAGCGCACAGGCGGCCAGCAGAATGCAGAGTGCCAGGGCCCCATAGAGGCTGAGTTCGACCTGCCCCCAGCCGACGAGTCGCAGGCCTGCGAGTTCGGGCAGCGCCGAACGCAGGGAGTCGATCGCGAGGGCGGGGGCGCCGAGTTCGGAGAGAAATCGAAAGATCAGCAGGGTCGCCAGCAGCAATGCGGCCTGCCCCACCCAGCCGGATCTGAGGGCGCCATGAGCCGAGCGAGTTTCCCCGTCTCCGTACCGGAACCCTGCCAACAGGCCATTGCCGAGAATCACGCCCCCATAGCCCAGGAGAACCACCGCCATATTGTCGGCCAGGACCAGGATCAGGCTGCTGGCCAGTTGAAAGCTGGCCAGGCAGAAGAAACGCGCGTAGCGGGCATCGTCCGGCACCTCGACCCGCATCTCCAGCAGGGAATAAAAAAGGATCAGGAGCCCGAGTCCCGAGATCGCGAGAGCGAAAACGATCGAGAGGGTGTCGAGCCTGAATACGAAGTCGCCGCTGAGGGCTGAATGCCCGACCCCCACGCCGATCCAGGTGGCGATCGGATCGACCAGGGCACTCGTCTCGTCGCTTTCCAGGAGTTCCCAGAAGGCGAGGATCGAAAACAGGAAACTCGCCCCCGTCGCCAGGAGAATTGCGAGGGAGACCGTGCGACGCGACGGCCTCCGGCCCGGCCACCCCTCCGAGACCGCCAGGCCCACGGCCACCAGCAGGGGGGCAGCCGGGATCAAGCGCATGAACGTCCAATCCATTCCCGCCCACTCTCCGCTCATCCGGATTCTACCATCGCAGAACGCTCGCTCCCTCGACGTCCGTCGAACCCCTTCGCCGCACGAAGGCCACGAGCATCGCCAATCCGATCGCAAGCTGAACGAAGACGACCGCCAGCACCAAAAACGCCAGCAGTTGACCCTCCAGTACCTGGCCGGTTTCCCCGGGCGCCAATGCGGCCCGCATGCGGGCAAAGCCCACGAAGATCAGGGCCAGCGAGATGCCCATCGTCTCGGCGCCCACCAGCATCAACAAAAGGTTGCGCCGCATCAGGAGCGTGATCAGTCCCAGCCCAAAGAAGAGCAAGGACAGGCCGATCGCATGCTCATGGGGAACCACTCAACCCTCCTCGCCTTCGCTGAGCAGAATGCTTCCCACCAGGGCAACCAGGATCAGGCATGCGAGGAGTTGCAGGGCCTGGGACGCCTCGCCAAAGAGCAGGAGCCCCAATTCTTCGCCGCCAGATGCGGAAAGATCCACGATGGGAAGCGGGCCCCCGGGCGCTTCCAGCAATAGGGAAGTCAATAGACCGATCACGACCAGGACCGCGAGCGCACCGACCAATTTGAGGCCCACCCGCGAGGGCGATGGCAAAGCGAGTTCGAGGGGCCCCCAGCCCCAGGACGAGCCTCCCAGAAGCAGGAAGGTAAGGGATGCGGCAAGCGTGAAGAGCAGAGCGGCGAGCGCGGGGAAGAAGGCCCCCAGGAGGGCCATCAGCAGCGAAATAGCGGCGCCCAGGATTGCCAGGCAGATCGAGAGAACGACGGCCGTTCGCACTTCGGTGAGAAGCATGAAGAGGAGCGCGAGCGCCACGGCCGCTGAAAGATAGAAGGCGAACTCCGCGGCCATCATGGCGGATTCTCTCCGAAGGCGAGCAGAACCGCTGCCGTGAGGAAGAGATTGAGGACGGAAAGGGGCACGATGAGTTTCCAGCAGAGGGTCATGAGTTCCCGGGAGTCGTAGCGGGGCATCGAACTGCGAATCAGGACCTGCAGGAAGACCATGGCCAGCCACTTCAGCGAGAAACTCAGCAGGTGGAGAAACAGGCATACCGCGTTTGCGACACTCGCACCCACGAAGCCCTCGATGGGATCGACGATCCGATCCTGGGGAAGCCAGGGAATGCTCCAGCCTCCCAGAAAGATCAGGGTCAGGAGTGCCGCGATGAGAATGATCTGAAGTTTGTCGGAGAGCAGAAAGAGCAGTCGCGCGGAACCCGAATAGGTGGCGACCAGGCCCCCCTCGAGTTCAGCATCGACATGATCGGCATCGAAGGGGCGAAGCCCGCTGCGCGCGAAAACGGCCAGCAGGAACATCGCGAAGGCGAGGGGGTTCAGGAGGAGCCCCCAGGCGGGGATCGAGAAAACGCCGGATTCCAGGAATGAACCGTCCTCGACCAGGATTCTCAGCCAACTCCAGACACCGACGGTCGAATCCTGCCAAGCCGCCATTGCCTCGAGACTCAGGGATCCGTAGAGCAGGACCATCGGAGCCACGGCAAGAAGCAGCGCCAGATCCGAGGACAGACCGCGCAATGCCGACCGCAGGGCCGCACGGCGCGCCCAGGGATTCCCGCTCGAGGCACCGGCCCAGACCAGGGCGAGGCCCGCCAGGGAGCCGAGTGCCACGATATAGAGAATCCCCCATTCGAGTGAAGTCAGGATCGGCGAAAACCAGGTATCCCCGAGGCGATAGCGACCCGCGATGGGAACCACCGCAAAGGCGAGCAGGCCGGTCGCGACAACGGCCCATGGGGCCATCAAATAGACGAATCGATTGGCATCGCCCGGAGGCGTCCAGCGTTTGCTGCTCAATTTCAGGAACTCGGCGACGATCTGCAGCGCCCCCCCCAGGACGAAGCCATCCGGATTGCCGGGGCCAAAGCCCGAGCGATCCTCGATCAGGGCGAGTTGCCGGCGCTCGATCCAGACCACCACGGGCACCCCCAGACCGAGAAGTGCCAGCAGCAATAGCAGCGCCGAAAAGAGCCCTTGCCATGCGAGGGAACCAAACTCCGCGCCGACCATCAGAACACTCCCCGAAT
>PVBE010844530.1_pt1 | contig 24709 bp, 32 predicted proteins | sample 1631181 | NCBI WGS metagenome assembly PVBE01 (sample SAMN08397723, study PRJNA350692) | Marine metagenome, whole genome shotgun sequencing project. | isolation source: water | place: Pacific Ocean | collected 2012-04 | reverse complement strand
CGCTGGCATTAACGCATAGGCTTGCCTATAACCTTAGACGCGATGCAGCGACTGCGGTTCCGTCGAATACAATATTTTTTCAGAAAAAGTAAAAAACATCCGTTCGAACCCAAATATCCGCCGAATAAACAAAGCACGCAAGACCGCGAGGGTGGCGGAATTGGCAGACGCGCCAGGTTTAGGTCCTGGTGTCCTACTGGACATGCGGGTTCGAGTCCCGCTCCTCGCAATAGCACGCCGGAATTGCTCCGGCGTGCTGTCTTATAATTAGGTCGCCGGGCCGGTCTCGGGCAACCGGCCCGACGACGCGTCATTTGCGCCAAGAACACCAAGGCGCGGAACTTTACGGGGTTACTCATCTCGGCTGATGAACTGGTATTTCCCTTTGGTCTCGGCGGCTATACGCTTCAGAACTCTCTCGGCGATCGGGGGACGATTACCGTACAGTATCGTGTTGACTCGAATACGCCGCCCCAGGGCTAGCCGTCTGATCGTAGCCAGAACAGCTTCATTGTCAGGAAATACGCCGTCAGTGAGCAGGTAGATTAGCGCAGGTTGACCGGCCGAGCCCTTGGCAAGGGCGTCAAACGCACGATTAATCGCCGGGATAGGATCGGTCTTGCCCAAAGCGCGAACCGGCTGGAGGAACTTGACCAGATCCAGTTTGGCCCGCTTGACTGCGGGGGTCATGGCTCGAGGCGCCTTCTCCAGCGGCTTGCCGTCGGAGAACAGCACGACATGAAACTTCCTGTCGGGCGTGATCTCCCGGATCGACATGAGCATCTCGTGACGCACCTTGTCAAAGGTATCTATCATCGAACCGGAGCGATCGATGAGATAGACGACATCGGGCAACCGACCGCCCCTCTTACCATCTCCATCTCCGTCGCCGTCCCCATCACCGTCGCCATCACCGTCGCCAAAGATGCTTCTGTCCGAAGTACCGGTCAGTTTAGTGGGATCACCGTCGGACGGAAGGCCCGTCAAAACAGACGCCGGACCGATCACTGTACTGTCTTGCGGTTCCTCCAGCGTCGGCGCCCTTTCAAGCTGGGCGTTATCGGCCCCCGTCGGCGAAGGCCTGTCCGGGGTCCGGGGCGTCCGATGATTAATAGGCAAACTCGTGGTCTCGTACACCTGTCCGGAATCAGGAATCGGCACATTGCAGTTCGGCTCAAAGCTCACTATGTCCGGAGCACCGGGTATGACGATCATCGCCACGAACATGAATATCAACGCCAGGGCCATATGGAGAAACATACTCATCAGCCAAGGCATGCACCTCGCCATTGTCGGTAGAACCGCCGCGGGTCTGCGCCGGTAGTGCGGGCCATCGGCGGCGACCGCAGAACCGGGAGTCTCGATCTGCGTGTTAGGCGCAGGAGCCGACGGACGAGGCGTCACCAGCCTGGCGCCGCACTCGGGGCACCTCAGCACACATCCTTTTGTTGGATCATCGTCGTGGCGATTGCGAAGCGCCTGGTTGCACTGGGGGCATCTGAAGAGTGCGGTCATGGCCATATCTCCCTTTGCGGCTGGGGCGCCGAAGCGCCGGTGTGCGGCAGGTTCCAATCTTTAGACGCGCCGGGACATGTCAAAGTTCCAGACGGTTCAAAAAAAAAACAGCGGCCCGAATGGACCGCTGCATCATGCTGCAATTGAATGTTTCAGATCGTCTGGTCGAACTGTCGGCCTCAGGCGGTTTCTTCCACAGGCAGGGCCTTTTCTTTGACAGGATTGGCCGCTCGCTCGCTCTGGAAACTCAGAACCGAAACGTAGAAGAATCCGAACGCGAAGATCAGCAGGAACGGTGCGGTAAGCGCCGCACGAATGTATACGATCGAAAAGATCGCACAGACAGTCATGTAAATCCCAAACGCAAACTCGATATAGGGAAGGAGCTTTCGGGACTTGCGCTTGGTCGTCGCCCCTGCGGCGTGTCGACCGCCGCGGCCGTATTTCGGCGTGCGTACGAATTCGCTCTGTTTACCGGCCAGGGCTTCGATAATACCCTTGCTGTTCGATATGCAGATGCCTACGCCAAGGGCCATCAGCATCGGCATGAACTTAAAGACCGTTCGCCAATCGCGCGACAGTTGCAGCTGGCTGGCCAGATAGAACACAAACGCCGACATCGTAGCCAGAACGAACACGCCCATGTCAATTACGCTTCTCCAGATCGAACTGTCCTGGACCGCCACCGTACGCAGGAAGATCGCCGGGAACAGCATTATCACCAGGGCGAACATATATATGTGCAGGCAGAAGCCGGTCAGGTGGAAGAAGCTCTCGATCTTCACCTTCAGCGAAGCCTTGGACATCATTATTTTGGGCAGGAGCTTAATTGCAACCTGCGCCCCGCCTTTGGTCCAGCGGAACTGCTGGGCCTTGAAGGCGCTCATTTCCGGGGGCAACTCCGCAGGCGCGGTCACCTCGGGAAGGAACACGAACTTCCAGCCCTTCAATTGAGCCCGGTAAGACAGATCAAGATCTTCGGTAAGGGTGTCGTGATGCCATCCTCCGGCGGCCGCTATCGCGGTCTTACGCCAGGTGCCGGCGGTCCCGTTAAAACTTATGAATCGCTCGCTACGATTGCGGGCGACGTGCTCAATGGCGAAATGACCGTCCAGGAATATCCCCTGGGCCTTGGTCAGCCAACTGTCGTCGCGATTCAAGTGCTCCCACCTGGTCTGAACAACGCACACGTCCGGATCCATAAAGTGGTGAATCGAACGCTGCAGGACATCGCTGCGGGGAATAAAGTCCGCGTCGAAGATTGTTATGAACTCGCCGGTAACGTGAGGCATCGCTGCATCAAGCGCTCCGGCCTTGTAACCGGTGCGGTCTTCGCGGTGAAGATACTGTATGTCAACGCCCTGGGCCTTGAGACTGTCGACAGTTTCTATGGCGATTCGACAGGTGTCGTCCGTGCTGTCGTCGAGCACCTGGATCTGGAGCTTGTCGCTCGGATAGTCGATCCGTGCGGTCTCTTCTATGATTCTCCTGGCGACCGTTTCTTCGTTGTACATGGGCAACTGCACGGTGACGCGGGGAAGCTCTGTGAAATGTCCGACCGGCGTGGGCGTCTTGTGACGATGCCGCAGGAACAGGTAGACAATAAAGTACCGGTGAAGTCCGTAAATCGAAACCATCACCAGCACAAACGTGTAAAGCGACATAAAGGCGGTCTGTAAAACGTCCGCAATATCCATGGTTATATATTTCCTGGGGCGATAAGTTCACTCCGGCAAGCCTTATGGCGACCCTGGAGCCTGTAAACCGTAAGTATCGTATACCTTCGCTCTGGTCGGCGTCAAGGAATCTTTTGCAATGAACCTCTTGCCAATCCGTTAATTACCGACGTATACTTGGGTATGGTTATTGGTATGGCCTGTACGAAAGGCAGCGGTTGCGTTACATAAGCATGCATAATCGCACTCGACGAAAAGGGGCTGTTTTGGTAATGGCCCTTCTCGGCTTGTCGCTTCTAGTGGCGCTGATGTTCTACGTCTACAACGTCGGGGACCAGGTCAACGATCGACTCTCACTCCAGAACGCCGCGGACTCAGCCGCCGTAAGCGGCGCCGGATGGATTGCTCGATCGATGAACACCACCGCAATGAACAACGTCGCGGCGTCACGCATGCTGGGAATACTGCCCGTCATGGACGCATTCCCGCTGGCCAGCGAAATCACAATTCACGAGATAGACACTATCTCAGGCGGACTGGATGCACAGACCGACGCGCTGCAGGCGCTGCTTAACTCCATTAGCGAACCCGGCCTGAAAAGCAGCCTGCCGGGAATGAGAGAACTCCGCGATCGGCTCAGAGCCCAGGGCGACATCATTCGGCCGTTCGAAAAGGCGATAAACGGCGGCGGATTCTCCATGGAGGAGGCCACCCACTGGCGAATACCGGGAGCCAACGGATCACCGCCCCACGGTACGATCTGGAAAGCCGCCAGAGCCCTGGAGGAATACTCCCAGGCCACACTGGACTCGGCCGGACTGCTGGCGCAATTCAACGCGGGCAGATTCGGAAAAGAAAACGAAGCCGAAACTGCAATACTGATACCCGTAATACCGCAAGTGCCCAACATCAGAGGCGACTACGACGACTTCCGACCGACCATTGAAGGACACGTAAGAGTCTGGGGAAGCGAAGGCGGGGGCTCCAACGGCGTAATGAAAACATCCGGCCAGGACGGAGGCGGAATACCGGACTTCGTATACTTCCACCGAATGGGACCCTGGGCCAGAATGTACCCTTGGCGCCATTCCCATCGAACGCGAGTGAACACCGGAGCAAGACTCGTAAACGCACGCGAAAAAATTCCCGGCACCGGCACGACAACCCGGGTATGGGTTGGGCCAAGCCCCGGACAGCGGGCTGTACTTGCCAGGGGCGGAAAAAGCGCTCTTCCAGGGTCGGGAAGTTCAGCTCGCAGAGGCGGACACGGCGGAAGCGGAGCTCACAGCGGGCGATGGAAAACCGTAACAACCGGCGGCCAGTACCGAACCGTGCAGAGATCCGTGCCCACATATAAGTGGGTCACCGACGGCTACACGACCTACGGACCGATGTACTGGGCAATGCGGCGAGTACGCAACTACGCATCAAAACATCTGCCCGACACGAAGTTCTACGAATACACCGACCGGATCGCAAACGTCAAACTTGACTATATGTTCCCAGGCAAGGGTCCCAAAGCCCTGAAGGCGATCCACTATGCACACTGGATAACAGACTACGCCAAAGCACTCGAACTGGCCGAGATTCCAGAAACGCGAGTCACCGAAACTATACTGTACTACTTCGACATAGCTTCTTCGGAACCCGAATCATCGCCCAATTTCCTCAAGCCCGGGACCTTCCGCACAAACGGCGGACTGGCGTTGATGCAACGGGCGCCGGGCTGGCACGATCCAGCCACCTTCGACGGGCATCGACCCGAAGCCAAACTTGTCTGCAACTATATATGGAAGGCCACCGACACCTACGAAACCACTGAAGATCCCGAGATTGGAATCGAATATCAGGGCGGACCGGTCGACCCGGACAGCGGCATGCCCAGCAGCCCGGTCTTCCAGAAAGTGTATGTCATAGAATACTCCATGTTCGGAGCGATAGACGTTGGTGGTGAGCGTCAGGTGTCCAATCCGTTCAACTGGAGCGACAGCGAGTTCGACGACCTCCCGGCCCCAATTCTCATAAACACGGAAGACTACGAGGACTACAACAGCGACGACCCCAACGTGAACCTCGGCGTACGCAGGTCGAACTTTGCGTTTCTCGCGGTGTCGAAACGCCCGAACGACTCACCGTTCTGGCCCCAGCGGTTCCGTGGAGCCAATCCAACCGGAGCTACGACCACGCTGGCACAGGCGAAAGTGTTTAATAATATAAGCTGGGGACTCTGGACCCAGGAGTGGCAGGTGCAGTTGACGCCTGTTAACCGATGGTCGCTGTGGACCCAGCAGATCGAAGAGGATTTATCGCAAACGTCGCTGACCCACGGCGCGGTCAGGGCTATGGACCTGCAGGAGATTCTCCAATATCTGCAAGCGTTACCGCCCGAAATGGCCGAAAAGTTTATAGGGCATTGATCGTTCCATAACTCGATGGCGCCCCGGGAAAACTTGACGCCCCGCCCAAGCCGCAACGCTGTGCTTCCGGACGTGTATGACAGATTGGTATTATGTGGATTTTAGGTCCTTCGACCACCTACAATAGGTGAAAGAGGCTTACTATGCTTTGCTACAGAAAAACTAGCCGAATGGGACGTAGTGGAGCGGTCCTGGTGATGACGCTTCTGGGCCTTACGCTACTGGTGTCGCTGGTAATCTACGTATACAACGTGGGCGACCAGGTTAACAAACGCCTGTCGCTGCAAAACGCCTCGGACTCAGCGGCCGTCAGCGGCGCCGGATGGATGGCCAGGTCCGCAAACACCACGGCTATGAACAATGTGGCGATCTCCAGACTGCTGGGGATACTACCCACGATGGATTCATTTCCACTGGCCAGTGAAATGGCGTTGAGCGAAGTATCCGAATGGGAAAGAGGTCTCGGACGACAGGTCTCGGCGTTGCAGGCGTTCATGCAGACCGCCCCTACCCAGGCCCTGGCCCAAACGCTGCCCGGAATGATCGAACTTCAGGAGCGGATGGCCACACAACGAGATATTCTCGCTCCGTTCAAACGCGCACTAGTCGACGGATCGTTCGACATGGAAACCGTGACCAACTGGCGGGCCGCCGGCGTCGGCGGTTCGGCTCCACACGGAACGCTCTGGCAGGCGGCATGCGCGCTGGACGACTACTCGGTTGCTACGATGGACGCTTCGGGGCTGCTGGCCCAATTCAACGCCGGGCGTTTCGGAAAAGCAAGCGATGCCGAAACTGCGATACTCATCCCGGTCATACCGGAAATACCGAACTATCGCGGGACGCTGGACGACTTCCAACCCACTCTCGAGGGACGAATCACCGTCCGAACCAACAGTGAACACAGCGCAACTTCCGGAAGCATGGTTAGAACCGGAGCCAAGGGCGGGGCAATTCCCGACTACGCATACCACCACCGCCTGGGCCCCTGGGCCAGACTACTGCCCAGGGACCCCTGGCGAGCCGAGGAAAGACGAGCCACCGCATGGAAATGGGTGCCCGGAAGCGCGCCCGCGCGAAGCCCGATCCAGGCCCGCGGCGGACGCGGAAGACTGCCTGGACGAGGCCATTCGGCCAGGCGAGGCGGACGCAGCGGAAGAGCCGCCGGACAAGGATATTACGTAGCCACCGAGTGGGAAGTTTACGGGTATTCGACTAGGGGACCGTACTGGTGGGGAACGTGGCGAGTGCATCGATACGCACGCGGGTGGGACCGCTATGACGATTACGACGTGAACAGGACCAGAAATCACGGGGAGTTGCCCGACACTAATTTCTACGAATACATGCGCGACGTATCAAAGATAAAGCTCGGATACATGTTTCCCGCCTCGGCGGCGCCGCAGATCGGCAGACTGATACACTACCCGCTGTGGAGAACCGATTACGCCGAAGCACTCCTGTTGGCCGAGACCCCGGAGGTCCGTATAACCGAGACGATCCTGTACTACTTCGACATCGCCTCATCAGTGCCGGAGGATTCGGCCGACTTCCTGAAACCCGGAACCTTCATGACCAACGGATCGCTGGCCCTGGCCGCACACCACCGCGGATGGCAGGACCCAGCCAGATTCAGACCTGACGCAACGCCCATATGCAACTACATATGGAAGTCAAAGGACCAGTACGAGATCACCGAGTACCCCGAAATCGGGCTGCGTCGCGAAGAGATACAGGATGGAGTCGACGCCGAGGGAAATCCTATTATGGTTCCCAAGTTCCATCCGGTCTACATGGTTGAATTCTGCATGTTCGGCGGTATCGATATTGGCGGTGAGCGAGAAGTTTCAAACCCGTGCAACTGGACGGCGAGCGAGTTGGAAGAACTGCCCGCCCCGCTGCTAATAGACACCGACATGGGAGACTACGACCCAGACTCCAACGACGTGGACGCCGGGGTACGGAGAGAGTTCTTCGCCTACCTCGGAATAGCCAGGCGCCCCTCCTCGGCGCAAGTATGGGGAGAGAAATTCCAGGGCGCCAATCCCACAAACGCAATCCATACGCTATCGCAGGCCAAGGTCTTCAATAACAAAAGTTGGGGACTGTGGACCCAGGATTGGCAGGTGCAGCTGACCTCACTGAACGGATATCCCGACTGGGTCCAGAGAGTTGAAAGGGACCTTTCCCAAACATCGCTGACACAAGGCGCCGTTCGTTCCGGCGATCTGCAGGGAATACTTGAATTCCTCAAGGCCCTGGCGGGCGCCGACATGGCCGGCAGCTTCATCAAGCACTAGTATCGTCCCATCCCCCGCCACCGCTGACACCAAGACAAACGCATGCAGCGCCACTCTGCGTAACAACCTACAGCCCCTTCCTGATCGCCTCGGCCAGTTCCTCCATACGCCCCGACTCATAGGAACCTGAAGGCCAATTGAAGCCGAACGCATCGCCTTCGTTGCGCGGTATCACATGAAAGTGAACGTGCATAACCTCCTGATGGGCGGCGACACCGTTGTTCTGCAGGACGTTCACGCCCTGGCACGATGTCGCAGCCTGGACCGCGTGCACAAGCGCCGGAAGGTGTTTTAGCATATCGCCTGCGTGGTCGATGGAAAGTTTGTCCAGCGTCTCGGCGTGGAATTTCGGAATCAGCAGCACGTGACCGTCAGCCAGCGGGCCTATATCCATAAACGCCAGGCACACATCATCTTCCAGCACCTTCATCGCCGGGATGTCTCCGGCGACAATCTTGCAGAAAAGGCAATTGCTATCAAACATTGTATTACTCCTTATACCCGCCGGACAAGCAGCAAGCTCTTGCCGGGAAACAACAAATACCGTCAACCACTGTACGCACACGCACCGCCTGGGTCAATCGGGAAACAGTCAATCTCGCCCTTGCCGCTGAAGATCGCAGGCGGATAAAAGCAAGCCCTCGGACAGTTGTCCGAGGGCTTGGAGTATTGTCTTTATCTGACGTAGACTCAGACCGCTATGTGGCGATCCTTAGTCCTTGTCTTTTTCTTCCGTGTCGTCCTCGGCGGGCGCCTCTTCGGCTGCAGCCTCTTCAACCGGAGCGTCCTCGACGGTTTCAGTCACTTCTTCTTCGACGGCTTCGGGAGCTTCCTCAGGAGCCTGATCTACAGCTTCTTCATCGTCACTCTTCGGAGCAGTTTCAGTGCCGGCGGCCGCTTCAATTCGCTTGGCGGCTCGTGCACTGCGCTTGCCCCCACCCAGTCCGGCTCGCGAGGGCTCGTCTTCGATCAACTGCAAGATAACCTGTTTTCCAGCATCGCCTATGCGACGTTCGGCCAGGTGGATAATTCTGGTGTATCCGCCCGGTCGGTCGGCATATCGCTTGGCGATCTCGTCGAAGAGCTTCTGAACTACGGTCTGTTCTTCGATCTCGTAGTCGTCGGTCTTCTCGTCGTAGGTGTACATGTCACGGTCCTGCAAGCGAGCGATTACTTGCCTTCGAGCGTGCAATGTTCCCTTCTTGGCGACGGTGATCAGTTTCTCAATGAACCGGCGCAGATACTTTGCCTTGGCCTCTGTGGTTCGGATTGATCCGTGCTGGATCAACGAAGCGGCCATATTCCGTCGCATCGCGGTGCGGTGCTTGGACGTCCGGTTAAAGTGTTTAGTAGCTAGTCGGTGACGCATCGGTGAAAGTCCTCTCAGCCAGTGGCTGACTTACTCGGTTGCCTGTTCGTCCACATCGCCCTTTACGTCAGGGAGAGGCACATTCATGCCGAGCGACAGGCCCAGGTCCTGCAACTTTCTTTTGACTTCTCTCAGTGAAGTCTTTCCAAAGCTGCGAATCTGCAATAGTTCGGTTTCCGGGCAATTTGCCAGTTGCCCAACGGTCTGGATGTTACCGGCTTCAAGGCAGTTGTTGCTACGCACGCCAAGTTCCAGTTCCTGAACGCTCATTGAAAGCTTTCTGAGCAGTTCTGAATCTATTTCTTCGTGGTCTTCGCCGGGGGCGGCTTCTACAACCTGCTCGCCAAGTTCGAAGTACTGCACGAACGGGTTCAAGTGCTTCCTGAATATCTTGGCCGCTTCAACCAACGCCATCTCAGGCGTGATCGTACCGTTGGTCCAGATTTCCATGAGCAGTCGATCGTAGTTAGTTCGCTGTCCAACGCGGGTGTCTTCAGTTCGATACCGTACTCGGGTCACGGGCGAATATGACGCATCGATATAGATCCGTCCGAGTTCCTGGTCGGCGTCGGGATCGTACATCTGCTCACCGGGCACGTATCCCCTACCGCCCTGCACCACCATCTTCATGTCAAACTTCACATCGTCGGTGAGCGTGGCGATTTCCAACTCAGGGTTGATGATTTCGATGGCGGGATCCGCCTCGATCAACTCTGCGGTGACAACGCCTTTGACCTCACTGTGAAGCCGCATCGTCTTTGGAGTATCGGCGTGCGACTTGACCACCAACTGCTTGGTGTTAAGAACGATGTCGGTGACATCCTCCATAACTCCCGGCAGCGACATGAATTCATGGTCAGCGTTTTTAATTTTGATGCTGGTAACCGCAGCGCCCGCCAAGCTCGACAGCAGGATTCTTCTGAGCGCATTACCAACCGTCGTTCCGAATCCGCGTTCAAACGGTTCGACCGAAAAACGGCCGTACGTCGGAGTCGAAACATCCTGATCGTTAACAACCCGTGTGGGTAATTCTAGACCGCGCCACCTGATTCGCATTACCTATGCTCCCGTCCATTCGGATCGCAAGAAGGATTATTGATTTTGATTACTCTTCCCAATTCAGGGAACTATCGGCTACAGAATTCAACTACTAAATTGGCTTCCACTGGTATCATCACGTCGTCTTTCGACGGTACGGCGATAATCTCGCCCGTGAGTTTGGCCTGGTCAAGCTGCAACCAGTTCTGCACTCTGGGTTCACCGAGTTCGTCCAGATTGGCCCGAATGAGAGCTTGGGACCTGTCTGAAGGCTTAACGGTGATCTTGTCGCCGACTCGAACTCTATAACTGGCGATGTTGACTCGCCTGTCATTTATATAAATATGTCCGTGAGCGATTACCTGGCGGGCGGCCGGTCGCGACGGCGCCATACCAAGCTTATGGATAACGTTGTCGAGTCTGCGTTCCAGCAAGCTCAGAAGTGCAGCACCGGTGTCGCCCTTGGATCCGCTGGCCTGACGGTACAGATTCATGAACTGCCTGTCGCGGATACCGTAGTATCGCTTGACTTTCTGCGTTTCACGCAAGCGAAGGCGATATTCGCTGCCTCGCCCGCGTCGCCACGAGTGCATGCCCGGCGGAGTCATTCGCCGTTCAATCTTTCCGCTTTCGCTGCGGGCGCCCTTCAACATCAGGTTGATGCCTTCGCGGCGGCTTAGTTTGTCTGTAGGGCCTGTATGGCGTCCCATTTATCTATCGCTCCACTAGTCGAACTTCTGTCTGTTTTTCGTCGAGTCTAGACTCGACGTTTCTTTCTCGGTCGGCATCCGTTATGCGGGATCGGGGTCACGTCTTCGATCGAGCTTATCTTGATTCCCGAAGATTCGATCGCACGAATCGCGCTTTCGCGTCCGCTGCCCGGCCCGTTTACGAGCACTTCGATTTCGATCATGCCCATCTTCTTTGCGCTCTGCGAAGCGGTTTCCGCCGCTCGCTGCGCCGCAAAGGGAGTGCTTTTTCGGCTTCCCTTGAATCCGATCGTACCGGCGGACGCCGAGCACAGCACATCGCCATTGAGGTCGGTGATGGTGATCTGGGTATTGTTGTAGCTGGCGCGTATGTGGGCAATGCCCTTGGTGACGCCTCTGCGTTGTTTCTTGCTCTTGGCCATGGGTTACCGCATCTCCTTGACCGACTTCTTGCCTGCGACGGTCTTTCGCGGACCTTTTCTTGTTCTCGCGTTGGTTTTCGTACGCTGTCCGCGAACGGGAAGCCCGCGACGATGCCTCAGTCCGCGGTAGCAGGCGATGTCTCTAAGCCGTGCTACGTTTTGCTGGACCTGACGACGCAACTGACCTTCGATAATGAAGTCGTCTTCGAGGATACCGGCGATCTTCGAGAGCTGTTCTTCGTTTAGCTCTTTAGACGGAGTAAGCGGGTCAATGCCCCCCTTCTCGCAGATTATCTCTGCGGACTTGGGGCCCACGCCGTAAATATACTGCAAAGCATAGATCGTTGCTTTGTTGTTTGGAATGTCAACACCTGCCACACGCGGCATGCTAATCTCCTTGGCTGTTCATCGCACTATCAGCGTCGACGCAAACCGCTTCACATACGGTTTGCACCAACAACGCTGGCGCTCGGGGAGCTTATCCCTGGCGTTGTTTGTGTTTCGGGTTATCGCAGATCACTCGCACGACGCCTTTGCGTCGTATGATCTTGCATTTTTCGCAAATTCTTTTAACTGATGCTCGAACTTTCATCGCTCTATCCGTCCCGTTGTCGTCGACCGAGGCGCCTCACAGGGCCCGGCCGCGCCAACATTTAACTTTCGTCTGTAAGCACTGTCGCCCCACTGGGCGTTATTGCTATCGTATGTTCAAAGTGCGCCGATGCCGCTGCGTCGCACGTGGCGACTGTCCAACCGTCTCGAAGGCACTTAACGTCGGCCGATCCGAGATTAACCATCGGTTCGACCGCAAGGACAAGTCCGGCCTGAAGCTGAATATCTCGCCTCAGCAACTCACGCGACACAAAATTCGGAACCTTTGGATCCTCGTGCATGTCTCGCCCAATTCCGTGCCCGACAAACTCGCGGACTACCGAGAAGCCTTCGCCCTCGACGTAGCCCTGCATCGCCTCGGCGACGGTGGACCACTTGACTCCGGGCGCCGCCATTGCGACCGCAAGCGCCAGCGAGTTTCTCGTGACTTCGACCAGGTGACGAACATTGTCGGGCGCCTGCCCTACAATAAACGTCTCGGCCGCATCGCCGCACCATCCGTCGAGTTCCACACCGAAATCAACACTGACAATGTCGCCGTCACGAACGGTCCTTTTCGACGGTATCCCGTGAACGACTTCTTCGTTCAACGATACGCAAATCGCTCCGGGAAACGGGCCGGCCCGACCGCGGCCTGGAACGCCCTTAAAAAGGCATTTTCCGCCATTGGCCAGACAAAGCCTCTCAGCTTCGGCGTCCAATTCTTCTGTTGTAATGCCTGCGGCGACCATGTCGCCCAAGCGGTCCAGCACAAGGCGAACAATACGTCCTGCCTTCCGCATACGTTCGATCTGATCCGGGCTTTTTAGCCTGATCGCCACGCAGTGGACCTTCTAAACCTACGCCTCGAGAGACGTAAGGGCCTGTATAACTTCAGCCGAGACAGCCTCGGCTTCACGATTTCCGTCAACGTCAACGATCGCAAGCGAATCACTACCGCGATAGTAACCGATCACCGCTTCTGTCTGGGCCCGGTAGGCCTCAAGACGCTGGCGAACAGTCTCTTCGCAGTCGTCGCTTCGCTGAGCCAGCTCTACACCTTCGCAATCGTCACAGTAACCTTCGACCTTCGGAGGCATGAACGTAACGTGGTATCCGCGATTGCAATTCGGGCAAGTGCGGCGACCGGTGATTCGCTTTATTATAATATCATCATTGGCGGTCATAACAACAATGGCGTCCAGCGGGCTGCCCGCTTCAGCGAGCTGCTTGTCCAGCGCCTCGCCCTGGGCGACTGTTCGGGGGAACCCGTCCAGCATCAGGCCGCCATCGACCTGAGTGATCGCCTTGGCCATCATCTCAACAACCACATCATCCGGAACAAGTTCTCCGGCGTTCATGTATGACGCCAGCTTCTCGCCCAGTTCCGAGCCGGAAGCCTTCTCCGCACGGAAAATATCTCCGCTGGAAAGATGCTTCATACCGAACTTCTTAATAAGTCGTTCGGCCTGCGTGCCCTTACCGGCTCCGGGAGGTCCCATTAGCACTATTCTCAACCGTATGCTCCTTTTATCCTGGAGCTTCCGCCAAGGAAGCCGTCATAGTTCCGCATCACAAGGTTTGCCTCGATGCGCTGAACCAGGTCCAGGGCGACCGATACAAGAATCAGTAGCCCAGTACCGCCAAGGAACGACGATACATCATACGGTATGTTCGCCAGCGTTGCGATCACCATCGGTATCACCGCGATCGTCGCAAGGAACGCGGCGCCGCAATAGGTGATGCGTCCCATGACCTTTTCGAGATGCTCGGCCGTTCGCTTACCCGGACGTAATCCGGGAACGAAGCTGCCGTTGTCTCGAAGCTGATCGGCCATCTCCTTCGGGCGGAACTGAACGGTAGTCCAGAAGAACGCGAAGAAGAAGATCATACCGACATAGCAAACAGTATATGTATAACTGGTCATCTGGAAGGCGCCGGCCATCGTGCGGGTGAACCCGTTGTTCCACGACCTGCCCATCCAACTGAACAGCATGTTGGGGAAAATCATAAGCGAGCTGGCGAAGATAATCGGCATGACTCCGCCGTGATTGATCCGCAACGGGATGAAGTGACTCCCGCCGGCTGTCATTCGTCGCCCGCGAACCTGCTTGGCCTGCTGGACCTTGATGCGTCGCTGACCCTGGGTTATCAGGATCGATCCGGCGACGACAAACACAAACGACAGGATAACGAACGCGATCTGCAGCAGGCCGACCTGGCCGCCGGTTCCAGTGAGGCTCGCGTCGCTCATCGCGTACAGTTTTCCAACCGCGGTGGGAAGGCGAACAACGATACCGGCCATAATGATAAGGCTAATGCCGTTACCAATACCGTACTCGTCGATCTGCTCTCCCAGCCACATCAGGAAGATTGTTCCGCCGGTCAGGCCAACCACGCCCATCAAGAACACAAGAGTCGAATCCTGATACCGCGGATAAAGCAAGTCGCTTCCCCGCATCGTAATCATCCAGAACACTGCCTGGACAATACAGAGTCCCACGGTGGCGTATCGTGTGTATTCCTGTATTTTCTTCTGGCCGGCGGCGCCTTCCTTGCGAAGCTTCTCAAGGGCGGGAACAACCGTAACCAGCAGTTGGAAAATAATCGAAGCCGAAATATAGGGCATGATTCCGAGACCGAAGAGACTCGACCTCTGGAAACTTCCGCCGGTCAGCATGCTTGCCTGGGCAAGAGCCTGGGCGAACACATTGTTCTCGTTGTCGCCCCAGACCTGCATAGCACTCTGGTCAAGGCCGGCAAGAGGAACGTGGAAACCTATTCTATAAATGCACAACAGGCCCAACGTGAAGGCCATTTTCTTCAGCAGTTCAGGAATGGAAAATATGTTCTGCATTACGGTCTTGACGCGAGATTCAGCCCATAACGCCCAAATGTAGGCGCCAAGAATCAACAGGCCCATCACCGCCTGGACGATACCGCCCAAGACTATTCCGCTGGTTGCTCCACCGCCGCCGGAATTGGCGAAAGCGTCACCCAGACCTCCAGCGATAAGCCAAAGAGCCGCCAACGCCACAAGCACGCCAACAACAAGTCTGAACCTTTGAAAAAGCATTAATTAACTTCCATGAACTCTAGTTCAAGCGGATAGTTCGCCTATCTAAACGACCTCTACCGTCCCGCCAGCCTGGGTAATCTTCTCCGAGGCGCTGGCTGAGAATTTCGAAGCCGCTACAGTCAGCTTGGTTTTCAGCTCCCCGTTTCCGAGGATCTTGACCTTTTTGCTCATATCGTCTATCAGTCCCGCAGCCTTGAGGATCTCGGCGTCGACACGAGTGTCGTCGTCAAGGAAATCGAGATCTCCAACGTTTACGATCTGGTAGTCTTTGCGGAAATGGAAGTTGCTGAATCCGCGTTTGGGCAGACGAGCGACGGCGGGATTCTGCCCGCCTTCGTACCCCATTCGCTTACCAATACCACTTCGCTGTCCGCGACCTTTATGTCCGCGGCAGCATGTCTTTCCATGTCCCGAGCCGTTACCGCGACCAACGCGCTTGCGTCGCTTGTTACGACCGGCATCTTTTAGTATTTCGCCGAGCTTCATCCTATGTCCACTCCACGCAGTGCGCTAACCATTTCTGCGGTGCGCAACTTCTTCAAGGCCGCCATCGCAGCCTTAAGAAGATTCTTCGGTGATGTTGACCCATAAGCTTTGGTCAACAGGTTCTGAATTCCGGCGAGTTCCAGCATCGGTCGAAGCTTCTTGCCCGCAATCACGCCGGTTCCATCAGATGCGGGAACCAACACAACGCTGGACGCTCCGGCCCGCCCGATAACCTGGTGAGGTATCGAGTGCCCTTTGAGGTTCACTGAAACCAGCGACTTCTTGGCTTCGGTTATGCCTTTCTCGACGGCATTGGGAACTTCATTGGCCTTACCGTATCCCATGCCAATCCGCCCCTTACGGTCGCCGACGACCACCAAGGCGGCAAAGCTGAACCGCCGGCCGCCTTTGACGACCTTCGAGCAGCGATATATCTGAATGACATTCTCTTCCAGACCGTCGCTGGGACCTTCATCCTCGCGGCCTCTTCGTCGTTTTCTGTCAAACGCCACTACGCACGCTCCTGCTTAGAATTCCAGGCCGCCCTCTCGGGCGGCGTCGGCAAGTTCTTTAACCCGACCGTGAAAAGCACATCCGTTACGGTCAAAGACTACCTTTGTGATACCAACTTTGGTCGCTTTCTCCGCCAACGTCTGACCAACGAGTTTGGCGCCCTTGCAGTTTCCTCGGGCGACCGCATCGTCGCAGACAGACTTTTCCGCGGTGGACGCGGCGACCAGCGTATGCCCGGCCATATCGTCTATGATCTGGGCGTAAATATTCTTGTTGCTTCGGAAGATCGTCAATCTCGGTCTGTCCGGAGTACCAGTCACATTCTTTCGAACATGCTGTTTTCGGCGTTTCCGCCGGAGATTTTTCTTCTCGATTGCCTTCATAATTCGTATCCCACTGGGGGTCAGTGTCTATCGCTTCGCAACTACGCGCCAGTACCGGCGAAGGCCTTACCGACCTTGCGACGGACATACTCGCCCGCGTACCGAATCCCTTTGCCTTTATAGGGCTCGGGCTTCCGCACCATGCGGATCTTGGCGGCCAGTTGTCCGACCGCCTGTTTGTCAGGACCGGAGACGGTGAACTTCGCCGGGTCGGTGTCGCCTCTGGCCTGGGGGGTCTGTATCTCAACAATCACGCCGGCGGGCACGTCAAAAACCACCGGATGACTGAATCCGCAGTTGACGGTGACCTTGTCGCCCTGCAACTGCACGCCGTATCCAACACCGTAGATCTCAAGGCCTTTAACGTAGCCCTTGGCGCAACCTTCTATCATGTTGGCGATAAGGCTTCGGGTCAGACCGTGCAGCGAACGACTGAAGCGATCCTCGCTCCTGCGGGTTACAGTGACGACTTTCGCCGCGTCGTCAATCTCAACGGCGACTTCCGGGCGATGGGTCCAGGACAACTTGCCCTTGGGTCCTTCGACCGAGACAGTACGATCGTTGAGCGTAACAGTTACGCCGGCTGTTATTGAAATCGGTTTCTTACCAATACGTGACATCGTTCTACCTCAGCACACTGTGCACAGGACCTCGCCGCCGACCTTCAATTCGCGACACTTTCGGTCGCTCAGAACGCCTTGGGATGTCGAAACAATCGCTATGCCCAGTCCGCCCATCGGGCGCGGGATACCATCCACCCCGGAATACACTCGCCGTCCGGGCCTGGAGGCGCGAATCACCTCGGTGACTACATCTTCGCCTCTGGGACCATATTTCAAGTAGACCCGCAGGAGGCCTTGCTTATTGTCCTCAACACGTTTGAAATCCAGGATATACCCTTCATCCTTGAGAACCTGACACACACCTTGACAGACCTTTGAAGCGCGGATATTAACCACGTCGTGCCTGGCCGCAAGTGCGTTGCGAATTCGTGTCAGCATATCGGCTATAGGATCAGACAAACTCATCAGTACTGCTTCCTGTTACCAACTGGCCTTTTTCAATCCGGGGATCTTGCCCGCGTGGGCAAGTTCTCTCAGACAGATCCGGCATATTCGAAACTTCCTGTAAATACTCCGGGGCCGGCCACACAGCTGGCACCGTCGAATCCGCCTGGTTGAAAACTTCGGCGGTCGTTTTGATTTAGCTATTTGTGCGCTTGTCGCCATAAACTATCCAATCTTGTCGCTTTCTGCGGTACGGAACGGCATGCCCATAAGGGACAGCAGTTCGCGGGCCTCTTCATCGCTGTTTGCGCTGGTCTGGATCGCAACGTTCATGCCCTGCATGAATGTCACGCTGGACGAATCGATTTCCGGGAATACCGATTGCTCGGTGAATCCCATGTTGTAATTGCCTCTTCCATCGAAGCTCGATGCGTTCAATCCGCGGAAGTCCTTGACTCTCGGGATCGCCAGGGAGATCATTCGATCGAGGAATTCGTACATTCTCGATCCTCTGAGCGTCACCTTCAGGCCCACGTTCATACCTTCGCGGAGCTTGAAGTTACTGACACTCATTCTCGCCTTGGTGATAACGGGGCTCTGCCCGGCTATCAACGCCAGTTGTTCCCGGGCCTTTTCAAGCTTGCCCTTCTCTTCATGGGCATTGCCCATTCCCATGGAAACAACTACCTTTTCGACTTTCGGGATTGACAGGCAGTTGGTGTAACCAAACCGCTCGGTCAACGCCGGAAGCACATCATTTCGGTATTTTTCTAATAAGCGTGGCAGCATCTATATAAACCCGGCTTACTTAGCCTTCCTCAAAATTCCCAGCGACTCACCGGACTTCCGTGCGATTCGCTCTCTGCTTCCGTCCTCGTTGACGCGAACTCCAACCCGCGTAGCCTGATCGGTCTTGGGGTCAACGGGCAACACGTTGGATATATGGATGGGCATCTCCTTCTGGATTCGCCCGCCCTGGGGGTGCTTTCTCGACGGACGAAGGTGCCGGTAGACGCGATTGACGCCCTTGACCATCACCTTGTTCTTCGAGGGATACACCGCCATCACCTCACCGGTCTTGCCGCGATCGGCGCCGGCGATAACCTTGACCATGTCACCTTTTATTACGTGTCTGGCCATTATTAAACCACCTCATTGGCCAGGGAGACGATCTTCATGAAGTTCAACTCCCTTAGCTCTCTGGCGACAGCTCCGAAAATTCGGGTCCCGCGAGGGTTTCCATCGGCGTCAACTATGACCACTGCGTTCTTGTCGAACTTGACATAGCTTCCGTCTGTTCTGCGAATAGCATGGGCGGTGCGTACAATCACGCATCTAACGATATCGCCCTTCTTAACATCACCGCCGGGGGCGGCTTTCTTGACCGAGCAGATAATGATCTGCCCAACAGAAGCCGTACGACGCCGATAACTGCGTTTCCGCCTGGTTGAACCGCCCAACACGCGTATGCAGCCCACTATCTGGGCGCCGCTGTTGTCGGCCACTTCGCATCTAGTTTCTGCTTGAATCACAGATTCAGTCCTTTACTGCACCGCGTCGTCATGGCTGATAATTCGCACCAAGCGCCACGTCTTGTTCTTACTGATCGGACGGCATGGAACTACTTCCACAAGGTCGCCTACGACCGCTGTGTTTTCCGGGTCGTGAACGGCCAGCCGTGTGCGTTTGTAAATGTACTTGTGGTACAATGGGTGTTTCGTCAGATTGTCCACGTCAACGCGGATGGTCTTATTCCCGCTGATCTTTCCGACCCGGCCGGTTTTCAGGCCTGTCATGGATTTCTGCGTTACTGTAGTTTCTGTATCGCTCATTAATATTGCTCAATCACTACTTGTCTTCGCCGGCGGGCGTCAGCTCACGCTGGCGCTGAACCGTCAGCAGTCTTGCGATATCGTTCTTGGCCTTGGCGATCATCGTGGGATCCTCGAGGCGTTCGGTGACAGCCTGGGTCCTAAGATCGAACAGGTGACGCTTGAGGCGATCCAGTTCAACGGCCAACTCTTCAGGATTCAATGCTTTTACTTCACTCATCTTCATGGTCTAAACACCTTCGGCTCAGCCCTTGCGGGCCAGTAGTCGACAACGCACGGGCATCTTGTGCGCTACACGGACCAAGGCCTGTTTGGCGGTGTCGTCGTCAACTCCACCGATCTCGAACAGGACTGTTCCGGGCTTGACGCACGCGACCCAATCTTTAGTCTCGCCCTTACCCTTACCCATTCGAGTTTCCAACGGCTTGGAACTGATTGGTTTGTCGGGGAAGACTCTAATGTATACTTTTCCCTCACGATGGAGGTAGTGAGTCGCCGCAACACGACCAGCTTCGAGCTGGCGGGCGGTTATCCAGTGAGCCTCAAGGCTCTGGATTCCGTAGTCACCGAAAGCAACGGTCTGGCCTCGCGTCGCAAAGCCGTTCATCTTCCCGCGCATCTGCTTTCGATGCTTAATTCTTTTTGGCATCATAGCCATAGCTGCACCTGCTTACTTACTGGGCTTTAGTCTTTCGGTGTATCCGCACCCGCGTCATCCTTGGGCGCCTCGGCTGCCGGCGGAGGAGTCGGCGCGGCCGGTTTGGGCGCTTGGGCCTTGGGTGCACTGCTTCTTCCACCCGACCCCTGCGATCGCGGGGGTCGTCCGCCACCACCACCGCCACCGCCGGTCGGTGCGCCGTCACGCTGCTGATAGCGGCGTCGTGCGCGGGTCATTGCGGCCTGTTTGCTATCGGTGGTTTCTTCTTCTTCGCCAAACATTCCGCGGAAGATCCAAACCTTAATACCGATACATCCGTATGTCGTAACCGCCGTGGCAACTCCGTAATCCACATCGGCTTCCAGAGTGTGCAGCGGGACAGAACCTCGAACCTGCGTCTCTGATCTGGCGATTTCAGCTCCGCCGAGGCGTCCGGCGACAGTGATCTTCACGCCCTTGGCTCCAGCCTGCATGCAGGCGTCGGCTCGCTGCTTAATCACGCGTCGGAAACTCGCGCGGCGCTTGATCTGCTCTGAGATACCCTCAGCAACCAGATTCGCCTCGAGATCCGGGTTTCTGATCTCGATAATATTGATGTTCACCCGCCTGTCGGTCAGGTCTTCCAAGGCCTCTTTAAGCTTCTCGACCTCGGCGCCCTTCGGTCCAATCACCAGACCAGGTCTTCCGGTTCGCAGGGATACTTTCACTTCTTCGCGTGTTCGATCAATTTCGACGGAACTGACGGCCGCATATGGCGGCTGGCGGTTGAGTCTTTGATCGACAAACTTCCGGATCTTCTCGTCTTCGACGAGAAACTCTCCGAAGTTGCTCTTCGGTGCAAACCAGCGACTTTTCCATCCGATGGTTACGCCGGTGCGAAATCCAGTTGGGTTTACCTTTTGGCCCATAGTCGCCTGAGTTCCTATCTTTCGTCAACCACAACTGTTATGTGGCTGGTGCGTTTCATGATCGGATGCGCTCGTCCGCGGTCCTTGGGTCGGAACCTTTTCATCGTGGGTCCCTCGTCGACCTTGGCTGTTTCTACGAACAGCTTGTTGACGTCGCCTTCTGCTTCATTCGCATTGGCCACTGCACTGGTCAGAACCTGCGAGACCAGAACAGCCGCCCTTTGCGGCATGAACTTAAGGATGTTCAAAGCTTCCTGAACATCGTATCCGCGGATAAGGTCAACCATTAGACCGACCTTTCGCGGACTTATTCGTGCAAATCTATGTACTGCTCGCCAAGCCATCTTTCAGTGATCCTTATTCCCACGTCTCGTTGGGCACGCGGGTTAGATACTCGGTGGTTGCTATCGTTTTCTACCGCTGTGTCCGCGGAACATTCTAGTTGGACTGAACTCGCCAAGCTTGTGCCCAACCATATCTTCAGTGATCTGCACTTTCAGGAAGCTCTTTCCATTGTGCACCAGAAAGGTCTCTCCGATAAACTCGGGGACGATAGTGCATGCACGGCGCCAGGTCTTGATGCCTTCTCGCGAACCTGACTCTTTGGCCTTCATGACCTTCTTGTACAGTTTCTCGTCTACATATGGGCCTTTTTTTGCGCTTCTGGTCATCTCTTCGCTACTCTTGATCGCCGGGTTTTACAGCACCAGTTGTCCGTCGCGGACGTTCCTGCGACGTCGCAGGATAAGCTTGTTTGAAGCCTTCTTCTTCTGCCTGGTCTTTCCGCCTTTAGACAGTTTTCCAGTCGGCGAGCAAGGCTGTCGTCCACCGGCTCGTCGGCCTTCACCACCGCCCATCGGGTGCGCCACCGGGTTCATTGCAGTACCGCGAACATGCGGTCGGCGACCGAGGTGGCGTTTACGTCCAGCCTTACCGAGGCGTACGCCCTGGTGTTCGGCGTTTCCAACCTGTCCGAGGGTCGCTCGGCAGGCGATATTAATCATTCTCATTTCGCCAGAAGGCAGGATCAGGTGAGCGTATTTTCCGTCTCGTCCGCCCAATCTGGCCGATCCGCCGGCGGTTCGAACCATCTTGCCGCCCTGACCGGGCCGCATTTCGATGTTGTGAATTTCCATACCCAACGGAATGTTGCTCAGAAGCATGCAGTTTCCAACTCTGGGCTCGGTCTTTTCGCCGCTGACAATCGTCTGTCCGGGCTTAAGTCCAATCGGGGCAAGGATGTAACGCTTCTCGCCGTCTTCGTACTGGACCAGTGCGATATTGCAGCTGCGATTGGGGTCATATTCGATCCCGATAACTTCAGCAGTCATATCGTCCTTGTTACGCTTGAAGTCGATCATCCGATACATTCGCTTGTGCCCGCCGCCACGGTGCCTTGCGGTGATTTTCCCGCTGTGGTTGCGTCCGCCCCTCTTCTTCAAGGGCTTCAGGAGCGACTTCTCAGGTTTCTTCTTGGTAACCTCAGAGTGCTGGTTGACAGAGCTGTTTCGCCTGCCCGGGGAAGTCGGTTTGTATTTTTTAATCGCCATGGTGCTTCTCGCCTTGGTCTTTGTCTGCTCTAGAACAGGTCGATGCGATAATCTTCATGCAGATGCACGATCGCCTTTTTCCATCTGTTGGTCGTGCCCATAACCCGGCCTTGGCGTCGGGGCTTGCCCTTGCGGTTGGCGGTCCGGACGGATTTAACCTTGACCTTGTATATCTTCTCGATCGCCTGTTTGATCTGCGCCTTGTTGGCGCCCCAGGCGACCTGGAATGCGTAGTCGTTACGCTTTTCACTCAGGTGCGTACTCTTTTCCGTAATCAACGGGCGTATGATGATGGAGTATATATCATTCTTCATCGCTCAGGCTTCCTGTTCCATCAGCATTTCCATCGCCTGGCGGGTAATCAGCATCTTCTGCCGCGTGGCGATATCGAAGGCGTTAAGTTCTTCAGCGATTCGAACGGTCAGGTCCTGCAAGTTGCGGCTTGACAGGTAGATGTTCGCGTCACGCTCGTGCAGAGCCAGCAGGCAACTGCGATTGATGCTGAGATTCTCCAGCAGCTTGGCCATTTGGCTGGTCTTGGGCGCCTCGCAGGCCAGCCCGTCAACCACCGCCAGGTCATTACCGAGGATCTTGGCCAGGATTGCAGTCTTCCATGCGGCGATCCTCATCTTCTGAGGCATCTTCTTGCGGAAGTCGCGTCGCTGCTTTGCGAACGCCACACCGCCGCCACGAAGAACATTGGTCCTCGATGAGCCGCGCCGGGCGTTGCCCGTGCCTTTCTGGCGGAACAGCTTCTTGGTCGAACCTTTGACCATTCCGCGAGACTTCGTGCCGACGGTGCCCTGTCGCTTATTGGCGTGATAGCCAACCACCGCCTGCTTTAACAGTGCGGTGTTAACTCTCGTGCCGAAGGCATCGTCGCTGACTGACATAGTGTCAACCTGCTTGCCTTCCGTGTTGTATACTGGAACTTCCAACATTACCGTTATCCCGTAGGTCTGGTTATTGTGCGGCCTTGGCCTTGGCGGTCTTGGATACTCTTACCTGCACGAATCCGCCGTTGGATCCGGGTACCGAACCCTTAATGAGCAGGAGATTGTTTTCTTTGTCGACGGCAATAAGGCGGTGGTTGCGGGTTGTGGTGTTCGCCGCGCCCATGTGCCCGCACATCCGTTTGCCTTTCTTCAGCTTAGGGCCAGTACCGGCGTTTGTACCATGACTGGCGATCGAACCGATACTACGGTGCTTTCGCTCGACGCCATGTGATGCGGTCTGTCCGCCGAAGTTGTATCGCTTCATAACGCCGGCGAAACCTTTTCCCTTGCTGACGGCGATCACGTCGACATGCTGAATGTCGTCGAATATCTCGACTGTGATACTCTGTCCGGGTGCGATCTCTTCGTCGGCCTGGTTGAGGCGGACCTCGCGAGCAAACCGCTGCGGCTTGACGCCGGCTTTCTTGGCGTGTCCGATCAGGGGTTTGGTTGCGCGGTGGACCTTGACGTCCTCAAAACCAAGTTGCACAGCGTCGTACCCGTCAGTATCGACGGTCTTGATCTGTAGCACGGGGCAGGGCCCGGCCTGCACAACGGTGACCGGGTGCAGTACGCCGTTGTCGTCGTACACCTGGGTCATCCCGATTTTTTTTCCTAGCAGTGCTGTCAGCATCGTCTTGTTCCAAGTCGGCGGTGTTTGCGGATCGTGAACTTAAACCAAAGTCAAAAGACGTTCAGAACCGTAACTACGCCTTGATCTTGATGAATACCCCAGCCGGCACTACCAAGCGGTTAAGCGCTTCGATAGTCCGAACCGTCGGTTCGTAGATATCTATGATCCGTTTGTGGGTCCGCATTTCGAACTGCTCGCGGGACTTCTTATCCACGTGCGGACTCCTGAGAACCGTGTAACGTTCGATACGCGTGGGCAGCGGAATAGGTCCGCGAACCCTGGCTCCGGTGCGCTCGGCGTGATCGACTATTTCTTTAGCCGAACTGTCCAAAGCCCGGTGGTCATAGGCTTCCATTCTAATTCTTATCTTATCTTGCACCATGCAATCCCGTCTCCGAATCTCTCGTCTCAGCCCATAACCAAACAGGCCAGAGTGGAGAGCCTTCCTAGGATACGCAACGAAAAGTTCTTGTCAACAATGAACTTTGCTTTTTTTAAGTTTTTCTACTCAAGTCCCATCCGCTTTAGTATATCGCGGGTGGTGTGACTCGGTGTCGGACGGTACGTAAGAGGCTCCATCGTGCTGTTTCCGCGACCCTGCGTAAGCGACCGCAACTGCGTCTCAT
>PVBE010266697.1_pt1 | contig 24710 bp, 19 predicted proteins | sample 1631181 | NCBI WGS metagenome assembly PVBE01 (sample SAMN08397723, study PRJNA350692) | Marine metagenome, whole genome shotgun sequencing project. | isolation source: water | place: Pacific Ocean | collected 2012-04 | reverse complement strand
TCTGCTGGCTGTAGGCGTAGATTTCGGCCGCCAGATAGTAACCCGCGAACGGCAGCGGCAGCAGCGCCGAGATTGCGATGAAATTGGCGTTGTAGCCCATCCAGTCGTAATGGGCCTTTTCCTTCTCCCCGTTGGCGGTCAGGAACTTAAACGCCGCGAACGCACCTACGATTGAGCCGCCATAGGCGATGTTGGCGATGAAGCGGTGGATGTTGATGGGGTTCCACAAGAAATTATGAATGGCGGCCCAGGCATCGCCCCTGAACACGCCGGCGGCATCAACGCCAGCCGGGCTCATCATGAACGTCAGCCAGGCATTGGCGAGCAGCATCAGGGTGGTGCCAACGGCGTTGAGCACCAACCCCAGGGTCAGGTGAACCCACTTCCTGAAGCCTCCTTGCAGCCAGTGCCAACCGTAATAATAAATGTAGAGGACCGCGCTTTCGGCGAAGAACAGAAGCGCGTAATAGAACATGCTCTCCTTGAAGATGACGGCTAGGTACTTGAACAGGTCCGGGTAAAAAAGGACCAAGCAGAACACCAGCAACCCGCCCATGATCGCGGTCAGCGAATAGGCGGTTATGGAAACCCTGATGAATTCGTAGGCCATGTCGTCATAGCGCTTGTCGCGGGTGCGCATGCCGATGGCTTCGATGATGAAGACGAAGATCGGCACCGCCAGAACGAAAGCCGCGAACCACAGGTGAAGCTGGGCGACGATCCAAACCGTGAGCCGGCTGTTGACGCTGGCGATACTTGGATAGTCGCTGGCCTTGAGGTCCGGCGCCGGCCCATAGGGGGTTGATTTCACTACGTCGGCCGCCTGTTCGGCGGCGAGGGCATCCCCCGGACCCATAGCCCAGAGGCCAAGCGCAAGAATCATCAACGCCCATGCCTTGAACTGCGTTCGCGGGTTCCTTAAGTGGCGCAGGTTCATCATTTTTCTCTAGATTGACCTGCCGTCACAGCTGGAAGATCAGGCTTAGACCCTGCATGTTCATCACCGCCATATCCATGAGCAGGAAGACCAAGCTCGAGACCAGAAAGACTGCGAAGAAGGGGACTAGGTAGCTGTTGCGTTCAAACCATTTCATTTTTTTAACACCCCTCCCTAGGCCTGAACGAACCACCAGAAGAAGGCGATGACCAAGGCGAGAACGACGGCGAACAAGGCCGGTCCCGCCCAGGGGAACCGTTCTCGTGGAACAGGGGCGACGTTCATGACGCCTCGTCCTTCACCGCTACCCCACGGACCGTCGGCCGATGGACAGGCCCGCGCCCTTGGGGTAGATTCGGGCGTATGGAATTTTCCCGGACACGAGCCTCCAATGTCGTCATTTTCATCGGCATGGCGGTCAACGCAGTGGTCATCGTCCTGATCCTGTACTTTTACGTATTCTGATTCCGCCTTAGCCCTGTTTCCCTTTACAGTTGCATAGCTTACGAAGGTGCTTGACCAGCCCATCCACCTGTTTCGACGTCAGTGTCTTTCCCCAAGGCGGCATCAACGGCGACTTGTCGACCGACGGGCCGCCGTCAAGGATAACGTTCTTCAAGTCGGCGTCTGAAAGCTTGTCCATCTCCTTGGCCTTGGTGAAATTCCGCGGCGAGACCTTGAAGTCCTCGGTCACGTTGGGACCGTCGCCCTTGCCTCCTATCCCGTGGCACTGGGCGCAATAGAACTTGAACACCTTTTCAGTCTCGTCCGCTTTGGCATCCCCTACCCCGGCAAGGGAAGCAACGGCGATGGCGGTTGCTATCAAAATCCGTTTTGGCATGTCTGTCGTTCCTTTCCGGGTCCTGTTCACTTCATGTTGGCGACATGGGTGGCCACGTTTTTCGTGTCTTTGTCCTTGAGGATTCCGGCGAATGTCGGCATCGCCTTGACCGGTTTGAAAACCGAAGGTGTTTTCAGGTACGCGTATATCCAATCCGGATTGAGGCGCTTGCCCGCGCCGACCAGGGTCGGTCCGCTCAATCCACCGGTGATCTTGCCTTTTCGGCCCGGCGATTGATGGCAACCACTGCACGGCATCTTCTTGATAAAAATAAGCTTGCCCTTGAGGTTCTTCTTCGGCTTGACGACGCCCGCCTTGACTGCATCCGAGGTCAGGCTCATCAGAAAATCGGTCATGTTGGCGGCGTCGGCGCCGGTCAGTTTCGGGTGATCGCCGGGGTTCTTCTCGTCGAGCGTGCCGTATTTCAACAAACGAACGGGTTTCGGGTCTTGCAGCCAAGCCCCCAGCCAGGCCTTCTGAAACTTGCTGCCGGCGTACCAGAGTTCCGGCCCCTTCTTGGCCAGTTGGTCGTCGATGGTCTTTTCCTTGGCCGGGCCGTCGGTGTAGTGGCAGGCGTTGCAACCCTTGGCCGTGAAGACCACCTTTCCGGCCGCGCCATCGGCCCATCCGGGAGCGGCCGTCGCCAGGACAAGCGCCGCGCCGACGGCCGTTATCAACAGTAATCTCATGCTCTTGTCTCCTCTTGATCCGCTTTTCGCGCCAGCCAGAGGCCCAGTCCGCCGATGATCAGGAACGCCAACGCCGTATAGACGTAGACGCTGATGGGGGTGGGCGCTTCCAGGAACACGAAGTGCCAGGTGCTAAGGCTCATGATCAGACCGTGTTCGCCGTTGGACCCGTCCCAGGCGTTGACGGCCATCGGGATGAAAACGCCCTTGGTGAACTGAACGTCATTCTTGTCCGCGGTGGTCAGCGGCCTTTTCATGACGACGCTCCACCGTCCCTGGTCCCACTTGGCCTTGCCGGTGATTTGCTGGCCGTCCCCGGCCTGGACCTTGATCGCCTGTTTCCAGCCCCTGGCGTTGCCTTCCTCGGTCGCCTTCTTGCCTTGGGCGTCCAAGTCCGACCTCCACACCCACAGATGTACCTGGTCGGACGACCCGCCCCGGTAGAAGTGCGGTTTCTTGGTGCCGTCGGTTCCCCTGACCGGGAATTGAAGGGCAACGGAATCGCGGAAGGTTTCGAGCTTCCTCGGCACCATGCCGTTGGCTTCAACATAGGAGCTGAAGGCGCCGACCTTGGCGATCTTATTGGGGTCGAGCCGTTTGTCCGGGGAGTGAACGGTATCCTTGAAGGGATCGTCCCAGACGATACGGAAGGCGATATCGGTATCGTTGAACACCGCTTGCACGGTCACCATCTCGATGCTCGGGTTCTGCCAGCGCGGCGCCGAAATCACTTGTCCGGCCAGGCGCATGTCCATGGGCGGTGCACCGGCCCATGCCGCATCATCGGGGGTCGACGGTAAATCGCCTTGGATGGAACTCGCCTTCAGCACCTGATGGCTGGTCTGCTGGTGCTGAAAGGACTTGATGTAATTCGCCAGGTACCAACGTTCCTCTTCGTTCATTGATTTGACGAAGCTCGGCATCGGGGTACCGTTGATGCCGGTCGAAAACCGCATGTAGATGTCCTCGACTTCGGCCCCGGCCTTGATCTTCCAGGGATGAGTGACGTTGCGGATGCGGATGGGGAAGCCCCAATCGTCCTTGCGGAATTCCTTGTTGCCGTCGCCGCGCCCCAGCATGCCGTGGCAGCTGAAGCATTTGGCCTTTTTGAACACCTCCTTGCCCTTGGCAGCCAATTCCAGGCTGTAAGGCGGCCGGTTAGCGGGCAAGGGAACGACCATGCCGGTCTTGACCGGGTCCAGTTCCGGGTCCTCAAATTCCTGGGCGAAGGTCTTGATGTAGGCGATCACCTGCCAGCGTTCATCCTCGCTGAGACCGTTCTTGAACAGGTCGCTGTCAAACGACTGCATGGCGGTGCCGGGCAGGCCACGGCTGACGGTGCGGAACAGGTCGTCGTCGGTCGGCAGCTGGCCGCTTTGGGTGGTGCGGAACTTGAAGGTGCCGAGGGTGAAATCCCGGGGCCGGGGGTCGAGATACTTCGCCGCCGGTCCCTCACCATCGCCCAACAGGCCATGACAGAAGCTGCACCGCCTGAAATAGATACCCCGGCCCTTTTCGATAAATTCTTCCGTCGCTTCGGGCATCGATTTGCTCGGCCTGTCCGCGGCCACGGCGGCGGCGGCGGCGCCCCAGACAACCGAAGCCGCGACAATGATGGTCCACAAGGTCATTTTTTTATTGCGGACGCTTCCCATCAATGGGCCTCCGGAATGCGCGGTGTTTTCTGGGCAAAGTCGTATTCGGCGAGGATGATCTTCCAGCGTTCCTCTTCGGTCAGGCTCAGCTTCCATTCTGGCATCGCCGAATCCCACGGCGTTGCCTCGACCGGCAAACCGGGGCCACCGTTGGTCACCCGCCAAAAAGTGTAGCCTTCGACAATGGTTTCGATGGTTCCGTTGTCGGTAAAATTGATCGGACGAAGCTTGAAACCGTCGGCCATGGGGCCGTCGCCAGCGACGCTGTCACCGTGACAGGCTCGGCAGTTCATGGCGTAAAGGGCGCGGCCTTCAAACAAATTTTTTTCCATCAATGCGGCTTTCGCCGTCTCGGCATCGACGTCGCCGGATTTCAACTGGGCCAGGAGTTTCTTGACCGGCTGGGAAGGAAAGAACTCGAGCATATGCTCGGGGCCGGTTTCCTCTGACCAGAGATCGATGTCTTCCTGGACCTGCGGAATGAAGCGGACCTCGTTGGCCTTGGCCTGTTCGATGAAGGAAGCAACCTGAGCCGCGGTCGGGTTGGCGAAAGGGTTTTTCAGGGCTTCAGACGACCTGGGAAAATTGGATGACGGATGTTGAATTCGAAGCGACACCGGGGCTTCGGCCCTGGGCACCGTTGCCTCATAGACCTGCCAGCCGACCACTAGCGGCACCGCCAGCAGAACCGCCGCCCTGGACGCTTTGCCGTAACCGCCGCCAAGGAGCTTCTTGACCGGACGCAGGAAATCGTCGAGGGCCTCGTCGGAGAACGTGATCAGCAAGAACAGCGCGATCACCGCCAGGATCATATAAATGAAAATCAGGGTTCCCGGCACCGGAAGCGGGAACGGCAGGGCCGTGACTTCGCGCGATACCGCCGGGATGCCCCACTTCACCAGCCCGTAGACAATGGCGAGGGTAACGACGGCCGACCAGAAGGTTCCGAGTCCGAGTTTTTTCATTTTTTCCCCTCCGATCCCTTCGGCGCGCCCTTTTGCAGCATTAGGAACGATAAGAGATCCTGGAAATCCTTGACGGTCATGGCCTCCGACAGGTCGTCGGGCATGACGCTTTTGTTCTTATCCTCGGTGATGGTCTTGATCTCGGACTTGGCCACCGTCACCACGTCGCCGTTGACCTTAGTGATGTCGATTTCGGCCGCTTCGTCGCGGGTCTTGAGGCCGGTCGTCTGGCGGCCCTTCTTATCAACGACGACGTAAGTCTCGAAACCCTCGGTGATGTTTTTTGCCGGTTGCAGGATGGATGCCGAAATGAATTTAAGCCGCTTTCCGGCAATCCCCGTCAGGTCGGGCCCGGTCTCGCCGCCTTCGCCGTTGAGAACATGGCAATCGGTGCAATTGTCCTCGTACACCAAGGCGCCCAAGCCGGGGTCGCCGCCGCCGGCGGCAGCAGCCGCCGAGATCTTGGCGTAGAATTGCGCGGTCGTCTCGTTGGGCTTGGTGTCGATGGCCTCCATGTCAAGATCACCGCCCTGGGCCATCAGATAGGCGATAACCGCCTTGATTTCCTTCAGGGTCAGCGAAATGGGTGGCGCATAGACCACGGCCATCTCGTTCTTGTAGCCCTCGACCACATAGGCGCCGGGGCTGGCGAGGCTTTCGACCATGTAATCGACGGCGGTGAAATGTTTGCCCAGCTTTTCACTGCGTTCCTTGGCCCGTTCCACCGCACGGGCACCCATGGGCAGCGGGAATTTTTCGCCGAATTGGCCGTGGTTGGGGCCGCGCACAGCGCTGCCCTGGCCGCCGACGCTGTGACACGTAAAGCACCGGCCTTTGCCCCAATAAATGGCTTCGCCGCCTTCCGGACTTATATCGACGGCGCCGGCCACCGTCTCGCCGCCGCCGCTGAGTTCGGTGATCGTGTAACCGATCCACAGGTAAAAGCCCAACACCACCATCAGGAAGGCGAACACCTTGGACATGGTATGGCTCATGACGGCGCCCACGTCAGTCTTCCTTGCCGGCGGTGGCGATGCCGCCCAGCCAAAACATGAAGGCGCAGCCGATCATGAACAGCAGCACGGCGGCCCCGACCTGCTGGGTCATGACAAAGTTGCTCGGCGTATAGGCCCACTCGGAGGTGTCGCGCATGATGCCGAAGATGTGCCAATCGCCCCTGAGCCCGGACCGGATAAAGCCCATGAGGCCCATGTTCATGGTGATGATGAAGGTCAGCAGCAACAGCGCGTATTGGCTTCGCACCGTCATCTTGCCCCATTGCATCTTGCCCACCGACTTGGCGTCGCGGAACAGGAAGAAATCGATGACCGCAACCAGCATCAGGCAACTGATGAGCTGCAGGAACTGCGCGACGGCGACGTTGCGGAGCATCGGCGACGCCTTTTCCATCACCACGAAACCCCAAACGCCCAGGAAGATGGTGACATTGAAGGCGGTCACCGCAAGGTAGACAGATTGTCCCAGCTTGCCCCTGTCGGTCAGCGCCAGTGCGATCGCCACCAGCCCGGCAGCGCATTCAAACACCAGCAGATAACCCATTACCCTGAGGTACTGCGCGCGATCCGCCGGCAGATCCAGTGCGCCCGGATCCATGGTCAGCATCTTCACCGCGTACTGGCCGACCAGGGCGATGGCCGCCAGCCCGACGACGATGATTACGAGCCGCGCCGTTTTCCCTTGGTCGCGGACCGAAACCACGTCCTTTTTGTTGCCGCGCCGATAGAGCAGGAAACTGAAGAAGGTGGCCAGGATGATTAGGTTCACCACCGCGTTCTTGGCCGGCATCAGGCCCAGATACTTGAGCAACGGGTGGTATTGGCTGCCACCCATTTCACCGACCTCCTGGGCGCTCAAGGGCAGGTTGTGCGGCGTCAGCCAGATGGCGAATGAAAGGATCAGCGCGAACAGGATGTATTTGATGAACCCGTAATAACGCTCGGCGCCCGGAATCCGGGTCATGCCGCTCCACAGGTAGTAATTTGAGATGATGAACAGCGAACCGACCAGAATCGCCTGAATGATGAAGGTCCAGGAAAAATCGCCGCCCATCATGTTGTTGCCCATGACGGCGCTGGTCGAATAGACCTCGCGCCCCAGGTAATAGCCGGCGAAGGGCAAGGGGATGAGGGCGGCAATGGCGACGAAGTTGGCGATATATCCCATCCAGTCGTAATGGGCCTTTTCCTCGGGCGTCTTGGCGCCGATGAACTTGACCGCCGCGTAGGATCCAGCCACCAGCCCGCCGAACGCCATATTGCCGAGCATCCGGTGAATGGCGATCGGCGTCGCCAGCACGTTTTCGAACGCCTGCCACACGGTCCCCACCAAGGTGCCATCGGCATCGACCCCGGCCGGGCTCATCATGAAACCGGCCCAGCTGTTGGCGAGCTGCATGATGGCGGTGCCGAAGATGTTGAGCAGGATGCCGATGAAGATGTGCGACGACTTCAAGTCCTTGATGATCACCAACCCGATGCCGGCGGGCAGGATGTAAAGCACGACCATGAACGACCGGGTATCGACCCGCATTTCGGGGCCCAAGCCGCCGAAGGCGAAAACCAGCCCGAAGGCGATGACCGCCAACCCAAGTCCCTTGAATATCCACCGTACGTTCGGGAGGAAGGGTTTGTCGCTCTTCAGCCATTTCCAACCGTAGTAGTAGAGGTAAAGCGTGAAGGTCTCGCCGAAGAACAACAGCGCGTACATGAACATGACGTCTTTAAAGATGCCCGTCATGTAGCCCATGAAGGTCGGATAAAGGGTAAACAGCGCGAACGCCAAAAGCCCGCCCAAGGCCGCCGTGGTCGCGAAGGCGACGCTCAACAGGCTGGTGAATTCATAGGCCAGCTTGTCGAACTTGGGATCCTTGTTGCGCCAACCGACGATTTCGATGATGACCACGAACAACGGCACGCCCAGAACAAAGGCGCCGAAGAACAGGTGCATCTGGGCCAGGAACCAGATCAGGCGCCGGGAATCGAGGCCCACGAACTGGCGGTACTCATTGGCCTCAAGCGCCAGCGCAGGCGTCGGTGCCACGGCAACGGCCACCATGGCCATTGCCGCCAAGCCCACCTTGGCCATCAGGCCGAGGTCAAAAAAACCCTTGGCGCCATCCCGTTTCACGGCATCCATCCCCGTCCGCAAGCGTGGTTACCTCGTGAATTTGAAGTTGGCGTCCGCCGTGCCCTTGGCCGGAACGGTCAGTTTCATTTTCTTGATGCCGAGGCGCGGGTGCCAGGCCTTCACGGAATACTTGCCTGGGGGAATGTTATCGATGGAGAACGAGCCGTCTTCCCCGACCAGCACCGCATAGGGATGAACCGGCGCCATCATGAATCCGAACATGAAGTTATGGGCCTCGCAGTTGATCCCGATGAAGTGGGACCGGCGAGGTTTCAGTTTCTCCTTGATGTCGCCGGGCTCGGGTTGACCGAAGTTGAAGATGCCTTTCTTGACGACGCGGCCCTTTTCAACGCCAATCATTTCGCGGGCGTTGATGTTGTGCAGGACTCCCTTGTCGCTGTTTCTGATGGTGACGGGGCCGGGACGTATGACCTGGGCCCAGGGGCGAAAACGGCAGCCCTTCTGATTGATCAGGTAGTGGCCGCCCTTGGGCTTCTCCCATTTCTTGCCTTTCTTGATCTTGTCGATGAATACGAAAGTTCCGCGAAGCGCGCCGTCCTTGACGTCGACCCAGACGACCTCGCGTTCGCCGGTTCCGCAAACATCGGGGTTTTTGGTAATGAGAATATTCTCGACCGCGTCGCTCGGCAACGCGCCTTCGAACGTCACCTTGCCCTTGATGGCACCGCCGTCGGTAATGTCGATTTCCTTGTATTTCCTTTTTGCCGCATCACCGGAACCGGCCGACGCAATCACCATCACGGCGCCGACCACCAGAGTTGCGAAAAATTTGCTCGGATTCATGGTGCTCTCCTTATCCTAATTCTTAACCTGCATGGTGGACGGGCCATCAGCGGCGTGGTCCCGACGGTTCAACTCTTCCAAGGCCTCTATCGCCACCGGCCATGTTCTTGTCCGGGCATCGTCATCCAGGGCTTCCAAGAATCTTGTGCTGGCCAAAGGCGCATCGAGGCTGCGCAAAACCCGTCCCACCTCGCGGCGGTGATAACCATCGAAGGTGAAGGCGAAACCGACCAGCCGCTCCACCGAGCCTTCCCCGCCAGAGGCGGCGACGGCTTCGGCGGCGGCCAGCCGCACGCCGGGATCGGAATCGCCGAGTAGAGCCTTAAGCCCGGGGCCGGCCTCGCCCATTCCGGAAAGGGCCCGGACCGCTTCGGTCCTGACGAAGCTGTCATTATCCTCAAGACAGCTTCTTAGAACATCGGTGATACGGACATCGCCGGTCGATCCCAAGGCCCGGACAGCGGACAGGCGTAAGTCCCTGTCGGCGTCGTTGAGGGCCATCAAAAGCGCATCGGTGACGGCGGCCGGCAACCCCTGGGTTTGGGCGCCAAGTCGGGCCAGGGAATCGGCGGCCGCGCGGCGCACATCCTTATCGTCATCGGAAATGGCCTCGGCCAAGGCGTCAGCCACGGCGGCATGGGTAAGGTCGCCAAGCACCCGGGCGGCAAACCGGCGGATGTCCTGGTGCGGCGCCACCTTGGGCACGACCGGCAGGTACTTTTTCCCCTTGATCCGTTTGGCCAGGGCGAGACGTTCCATGTCAGCCGGCGTCAATTCGACGCCTTCATCGGGCAGTTCGAGAATCTCCGCCGCTCCGGGATGGGCCCCCAGTATCGAGTGAAGGGTGGATGTGGGATAGGAATCATCCGCTTCAACCGTTTCCTCCTCCGAAGCATCGCCCGGTGGGGCCCTTAAATCCGCCGCGGTCTCCTCCGCGTCTTCGTCCTTGCCTGCCCATTCCCCTCGCAACGCCTTCAAAAGCGCTTCTCCAGCGGCATTGGGCCATGTCGCGTCGGCCCGGGCGATGGCCGCCAAGGCCGCCATCGCTTCGACCCGCAAGGGCCTTTCCTGGTCGGCGATGACGCCAATGATCGACGCAACAGCCGGCTCGTTGTTGATCCGGGAGAGGCCGCGAAGGGCGCCCAGACGGGCTTCCACGGGCCGTTTCGTGTTGGCCAAGAGCACGATGAGATCGTTTAGGGACTTTTGCGGAGCAACAGCGGCCAGAGCCATGGCGGCGGCCGAGGCCAAGTGCGGGTCCGGGTTATCTAGTTTTGGCCGCAGCAGGGCGGTCAACTCACCGGTGTCGCCAAACCCCGGCCATTCGATCAACACCCCCATCACCGCCTTTTGCACGTCCGGTGCCTCGTCGTCGGCCAAGGCCGGTAACCGATCGGGATGGGCGGTCCCGCAAAGGCGAACCGCTTCCGCCCGAACCTCGGCGTTTTCGTCCTCGAACACGGACGCCAAACCGCTCCTGGACGGGTCCCGCCCGGCCAGCGCCCGCAGTGCCGCCAGCCTGACCATCGGCGCCGGATCATTCAGGGCCTCAGTCAGGAGTCGGCCGGCTTTCTCACCCTTGACCCCGGTCAGGGCGGCGACGGCCCGGCGCCTCCGGCGTTCGTCCCGATCGACAAGGAAGCCGGCGAGGGCATCGACGCCCGGTTTGCCGAGGCGGGACAGGGCCTTGAAGACGGTTTCACTCAAGTCCTGAGCGTTTTCATCCTCCATGGCCTCGATGATATCGGGAATGGCCTCGGCAATTCCCATTTCGGCCAGTCCGTTGATGGCCTTGACCTGGACATCGACCCAATCGTCCCAGCCGCTTTCATAGAACTCGCTTTCATCCCAGACGATGTCCTCGTCGCGTCCCTTGATAAGTCGGCGCAGCCAGGGAACCACGTCAGAGTCCCTGAGCCTGACCAAGGCATCGATGGCCGCCAGTTTCACATCCGTACAGGGATCGCCCAGGAGGTTTTCCAGAAGCTGCCGGCTGGCCCTTGGATCGACCAAGGTGGACAGAGCCCCCGCCACGTCGGTACGGACGTCCTCGTCTTCATCCAACAACGCCTCGATAAGGGGCTCGACCGCCTGGGAATCCCCGATCCGCCCCAGCGCTTGAGCCGCCAGACAACGGTGAATATCAACACCGTTTCGTAAAACCACGGACAAGGCGCCGCAGATTTTTTCCGCTAAAGGTTCCGACTCGGTACGCGGCTTCACACCGAGATTCATATGATGTCCCTTGGCGCAAAAGACATCGAGCGGAACGTGGTTTTGTAGGGCGAGACGCCGATCTTCTTCACCTTGGCGACACCCATCTTGAAGTTGTAGTTGCCGCTGATCCAATCGACGATCCGGCCTTCCAGCGAATTCGCCGGCTGCGAGGTGTGCAGGAAGTCCATGTAGATCAGGCCCTTCTTGATGTGGCGCGTGACCATGGCGACCCCGGTGACGGCGGCCCGCGTAAGTTCCACGTTGCCGGCCTTCATCTGTCCGGCGAACGAATAATCAGACCCCTCGACGCCGAGGATCGTTTCCTTGAGGCTCGGCACCCGGTCGGAATAGACCATCACCGTGTCGCCGCTTTCGATGCCCCGGGATTCAGCGTCTTCGGGGTTTATCTCGACATAGTTGTCGGGCCAGCGCTGAACGATATAGGGACGGCGCCGGTCGTCGAACCCGGATTGCCACCTTTCGTTGGTGCGCCCGGACGTGCACCACAGCTCTTCACCCTTTGGCTTCATCCAAGTCCAATAGTCGGAGAACAGAGACCACGGCGATTTCTGAATATTGCAGCGGCCGGTCTGGGAGTTGAAATGAGTGAGCTTCTTATTGAACACGTTGCCGGAGGCCGGTCCCGTACCCGAAAGCTTCCGCGTCGTGTCATGCAGGCGCTTGGTGCCGACGAGGGTGCCGTCGTCTTCCATGAAGACCGGTCCCTGGATGCCGTTGGTGCCGAATTCTCCCAGCTTCTGATGCAGGGTCTTGCCTTCGCGCTTGGCAGCGACCTTGATCATGTTGAAGTCCTTGCGGCTGCCGCGCGAGAAACGCGCCGATTCCTCGGCGACGTCGTTGGAATTCTTCCAGTCGAAACCGTCGAAGCCCATCCGTTTGGCCAACTGCGCGATGATCCACCAGTCGGGCTTGGCCTCTCCCGGTGGATCGTAGAATTTGTTGTAGAGCCGGAGCCGGCGTTCGCCATTGGCCCGCATGAAATTCTCTTCACCCCATGTCGCCGCCGGGAAGATTATGTCGGCGTAACGGTTGCCTATCGGGTCGACCAGATAGATGTCCTGGTTGATGACCACCATGCCACCGGAATCGGCACGCTGTTTCAGCGAGTCGATAATGTCCTGTTTGTCGTAGGAGCGAACCTGGTGGGGGTTGGCAACCACCAGTTCCTCGAAGCGCTTGGCCAGTTGCTGCGAACCGCACATGGATTGGATCCATGTCGTTCCGATAACGTGGGCAAGCCGTGTATGACCGGACATCAGCCAGGTGTCGGTATCCAGCGCCCGGCGGCGGCGGCCCGGCACCTTCATCGGTGACTTGTTGCGCGGGTACTTGCCGCCGCGCTGTCCGCCGCGCTGGTGGCCGCCGGCGCGGCCGATCATTTGACCGGGCCTGCCACCGGCACCGACGACGATGCCCAATGCGCTGATCGCCTGGGTGTTGCCGGTGTTGTTGGACCAATAGAGTCCCTTCTCGATCATGATCGACGTTTTCGGCCGTTTTCCGCCCTTGGGCTTGGCCACCCATTCGGCCGCTGTATAGATTTTCTTGATGTCGATCTGAGCAAGCTTGGCGGCGTTCTCAGGCTTGAACTCGTCCTGAGCCAGAAGCCATTTCTTCCAGTCCTCGAATCCCTTGGTCTGGAATTTGCCCCAGGTCGTGCGCCACTGCCATGGGGTGTTGCGGGTGCCCTGGCCGAAGCCGGAAGACGAGCCCCATTTGTTGTTGACCCAATTCTTGATCCAGGCCTTGTCCTGCCAGTCGTTCTCGACGATGACCCGCGCAATGGCGTTGATCACCAGGAGATCGGTCCCCGGCGCCACATCGATCCACAGGCCACCATTTTTTTCGACATAAGCGACGCCGGCGGTCCGTCTGGGGTTCATCATGATGGTTTTCTGGCCGTTTTGGATTCCCTTCATGATCCATTGGGTGAACAGGATGGTCTTGGTCTCATACGGATCGGTGCCGCAAATCATCAACGTTTCCGCGTCTCTCCAATCCTCATACGCCGGTCCGAAATTGTCGAACCCGGCATCGCGGAATCCCGGCGTCGAACTCACGTCCGACGGCGTGTCGTGGAAGGTAAAATTGGCTGTGTTGATATGGCGAAGGGCAAACTTGCTGATGGCGTAAGTATTTTCGATGAATTGATAGGAATAGGTCTTCACGCCATAGGCGTTTGACCCGTGCGTTTTGACAACGTGTTTGCCGACCTCTGCCGCCACATCCAGGGCGAACTCCCACGGCACCGGTTGCAGGATGCCGTAAATCCGCATCAACGGGGATTTCAGCCGATCACGGGTCGGAGTCTGCGGGTTGTAGCATTTCTGCGCGATACAGCCCCCACGGAGGCTCGAATCCCCGTCGGTGTTGACGAATTTGGTGTTCTTGTCGGGGATAACCACTACATGGTGCGGCTCACCCATGTGTAGGACCACGTTGTGCTGATTGGGCGCCACCCAGGGGCCCAGGGGATCGACCGGAAAGTCGACGCCAAAAGCATTCTGGGTCGCCTTGGGGCCACCGTGTTTCTCACCGGCGACCGGCCAGCGGAAGACCTTCAGGCCGCAAGCGACAATGCAGTAATCGCAGGCCGTGGTGATAACCTCGGCGTTTTTGGGAGGCAACGGAACGTAGGTTTCCGGAATGTAATAAGGAGTAGTCATCGATCGTCTCTCCCTAACCTTGCAGGTTGTCGTAACGGCCGAAGATCAAACCGAACACGCCAACCGCGTAAATATCGTCACCATTAAGTTCGAGCAGCACCTGTGGCAGGTTTTGATAGGCTTGGCCGGAAATCAAAATCCCGTGGCGTGTCAGATCGTAAGTCGAGAGATGCAGCGGACAGGCGCCCAAGGACTTCGTATCTCCCTTATAGGTTCCCGTCAGGTCGCCACCCTGATGGGTGCAATAATAATTGAAAGCGACGACATCCATTTCGGGGCCGATACCGCCACCGGCCTGTTGGCCGAGCTTGACGATCATCGACTCTGCGTAGGTCCCTTCATCGGGGTATTCGAAGCCGAGCGGCTTGTCCGTCTTCAAATCGCTTAGCTTGGCGATTTTCTTGCTTGGGTAAGTGGCGATCACGGCTGGCACTTCAGCAAGAGAGGTGCCTATCTTCATGGTCACCATTACCGTCGCCGTCGTCACTCCGGAGGTGAGAAGGAACTTCCGCCGAGACATCAGGCATTTCCCGGGGCCATGGCTTTCCGCACCCGAAAGTTGGGGCGCTTTTGTGTCGGGAATCTGTATTTGCGGTTTCATCTGTCAGCCTTCCTTAGTTCGCACCGGCCACTTCCGGAAGCGGCGCATAGGGTGGTAGTTTCGGCGTTGTTATTTTGATTTCCTCGCCGCTCAGCGACTCCAGGAAGGCCGCTAGGTCTTCCTTCTCCTCGTCGCTTAGGCCGAGAGGCTTTAAAAGCCTTGTTTTATTGGCCGAAAATTCGTTGGTCCCACCGCCCTCATCGTAGAAGTCGATGATCTCGGCAAAATCGAAGAACGAGCCGTTGTGCATGTAGGGCGCGGTATAAGCCGTGTAACGAAGCGGCGGCGTGCGAAACTTGCCCTTGTCGGCATCTTGCTTGGTCCGGTAGTAAAGACCCGCATCGTCCTTGACGGAGCGGTACATGTCTTCGGTCACGCCCTTGGCGTATTGCTCGTAGCGGAAGGTGATCTGAGCGAGACCGCTCTCCAACCACTCCTCGGCCGGGGGAACGCCCAGGTTGTAGTACTTCTGATCCGTCAACAGCGGCCCGTTATGGCATTCGTTGCAGTTGGCCTTGCCGGTGAACAACTTGAGGCCGCGTTTTTGCTGATCGCTAAGCGCGGATTTGTCACCCCGCATGAACTTATCGAACGCCGTGTTGTTGTGGATCATGGTGCGTTCGAAGGCGGCAATGGCCTTCCAGGTGTTGTTGACCTTTGGCCATTGGTCGCCGAACACGTCGCCGAACCGCTTGACGTATTCGGGAATGAAGGCGAGGCGTGCTTCGATCATGTCGCGTTCGCCGTTACCCGAGATTGCGCCGAGGGCCGCCGACGGGGCCTGTGCCTCCAGCGATTTGGCTGACCCCGCCCAGAACAACTTGCCCAGATAGGCGGCATTGACGACCGTCTGGCTGTTGCGCCAGTGGACAACACCGGGGTAGCCGCGCGAGAGCGGGTCGTTAAAGCCCCATCCCTGTTTCGGCGCATGACAATCGGCGCAGGATACAGACGCGTCGCCGCCGATCCGAGAATCGAAAAACAGCAACTTTCCCAGTTCGATCTTTTCCGGCGTCTGCACGTTATCGGCCGGCACCAACGGCGGACCAAGGGCCGCCAACGGTGGATTGAAATCGGCCTGAGCTGCGAAGCCGAGGCCGGCGACGAAGGCAAAGGCCGTCATCGAGACCACAAGCAAAGTCGATTTTCGTGTTTTCATTTCCCGGCTCCTAATTCTTCGCCTTCAGCCAATTTTCGATCGGCTGGTAGTTGGCTGGGATCTTGTCCTTCCAGACATGCTCGGGCCCGGTCAGCGGTTCGCCCGACAGCGCCTTCAGAAAAGCAATGAGGTCGCTTTGCTCTCCTGTCGACAGGCCCAGCGGTTTCAAGGCCGCGTCCTTGTTGGGGTCACCGCCGCCACCCTTGTTGTAGAAAGCGACCACGTCCTTCAGTGTCTTGATGGTGCCGTTGTGCATGTAAGGGGCGGTGAATTTGAGTTCCCTCAGCGTCGGTGTCATAAACTTGCCAATGTCGGAACCGTCCGCTTTGTGGGTGCGCACATGGGCGCCGACGTCGCGCCGTACGTTCATGTAGTTCTCTATGCCCATGAACATGCCGAAGGCGACATATGTCAGGTGCCGCCGGGGGTCCTTCCAGATATCCGGGTTGTCGGGGGCGCCGGTGTTATGCGGCCTGTCATCGGTGAACCGGGAACCAGTATGGCAGTTGGCGCAGCCGGCCTTTCCGTTGAACAGCTCGAACCCGCTCTTTGCCGCGTCCGACAACTTACCCGTATCGAAGGGCGCGCCCCGGGAGGTTAGCGTCTTCAGGTATTCAGGAATCGCCTTGCGCACCGAGCTGTTGGAAGGTTCGCCATATCCCGCATCCTTGAACATCTTGACGTAGACGGGATCCTGTTTCAGGCGTTCCTGCATCAGGCGCATGTCCATGTTCATGACGTACGATTCCGTAACCATCTCGCGGGTGACGTCGTTGAGATTGGTGCCGATGCGGCCATCGTGAAACCATGCCGCCTTGGCAGCGGTGTTAATCAGAGTCGGAGTGTTGCGGAAACCGTCTGATCCGGGATAGGCCTTCGACAACGCCAAGCCGTCGGCGAACCCTTTCTCGGGCATGTGACAGGTCGAGCAACTGATTGCCGCATCGCCGGACAATCGTTTGTCAAAAAACAACCGCTTTCCCAGCGCAGCCTTCTTGGCATCAACCTTAATCGGCTTGACCGGTCCGAATTCCTCGGCCATCGAAGCCGTCGGTATTCCCGTTATCATCGCGGAAATAAACGCGATGGCCACGCCCAGGCGCATGGCGCTCAGAAGTCTATTTTTCATGAAACAGTTCTCCCTTCCGTGCGGCACCCTCGACCGAGCGGGTTCACAATAATTCTGAAAAAATTGGTGTCCCCGTTTCACCGGGCAATCGAATTTCCCCTAGTCAAGAATCGAACCCGGATCAACCGATAGCTCCCATTTCTTTCCCAAAACCACCCGACATATCGACCACAGGGGCGAGCGGGATACCTTGACAGAATTTTCTCCGGCCAGCCAGTCACACACCTTCAAATGGTCGTGAGGCGGCAGCGCCCATCATGGATTCTGATCAAGCAGTTAAAATTGTCCAGGAAGCGAAGCGGTGTGGCAGAAAAGTCCGCTGAACGAAGACCGAGCCAACGGAATTCACCCGGTTGACCGTCCGAGCGTAGGTCCGCTACCTTCGCGGCCCGAACAGTAAAAAGTGTCCAATATGGTATCGAGAATGTTGCGGGCATCCTTCTCTGAAGCCTTAAGCTCATCTTCAGCCTGTTTGCGCTCCATGATATCGATGAACGTCAGGGCGATCCCGCCCTCCGGGGTCGGGGCTTCCTTCAGTATGTACCACTTTCCGCCGCCGAAACCGGGATCGTGCCCGTGATCGACGCCGGTCTGGCGGGCAAGACTGGCAGCCAGATCGGGGCGGGGATATTGAAGGCGCCGCCTCAGTGCTTCGAGAAGGCGTGTAAAGTCAACACGAAGCGGTACGGTACCTAGTGCCGCTGGCGGGGAAATCAACGCGGTGTAGCAGGGAAGGAGAGAACGATGAACAAAGCTGCGCACGGCGACGCTCGAGCGGCCGAGTCGACGAAGGGGATCGATTTCGACCGCTTTCGCCTGCGGCGCCTTGTCGAGAGGCTCGTCGACATGGGCGAGGTCGAGGTGCACGAGGAGCCGGTCGACCTGATCGACGTCGCGGGGCACCTCGACGGCAATCCAAAGGCGCTCTACTTCAAGCACTTGGGCCCCGAGGACGCCGAGCTCGTCGGCAACGTGATGGGCAGCCGTCGCCGCATCGCCTATGCACTTGGCGTCGAGGAGGACGGACTGCTTGACGCCATCACCGAGCGCCTGTGCCATCCCATCGAGCCGATCGAGGTGTCTTCGGAAAAGGCGCCGGTCCACGCCGTCGTCCACAAGGGCGAAGATGCCGACTTCACCAAGCTTCCTATTCACCTTCAGCACGGCAACGACGGCGGGCCTTATCTCTCGGCGACCATGGATTTCGCGATCAATCCGGAGACCGGGTGGACCAACGTCGGCGTCAGGCGTCACATGCTACGCGGCCGCCGCCAATCCAACATCGACCTAGTTTCACCGAGCGACCTGCGCGCCATCTATCTGGCTCATGTCGAAGAGGGAAAGCCGTTGCCGGTTTCCTACGCGGTTGGCACCCACCCGGCGGATTTCATCGGCTCGACCAGTCTCAGGCCACCGACGAACGAGCTCGCCCTTCTCGGCGCCATCCGGGGAGAGCCGGTACCGGTCGTCAAGTGCGTGACCAACGATGTGCTCGTACCCGCCGACGCCGAATACGTCCTCGAGGGTTACCTCGACGAGCGCGGACACGTCGAGCCCGAGGGACCGTACGGGGAGTTCGTCGGCTACTACGGCCCCATCCGCACCAACCCGACGTTCCACCTGACGGCTGTGACGCACCGAAGCGATGGCCTGTTCCAGACGGTGACTCAGTCGGGACGCTATATGCAGCATACCGACACGGCGCACATCGCTTGCCTGCGCACGGAATCGGCCGTGTGGGCAGCGCTTGAGACCGCCATCCGCGAGCCGCGGGCAGTCCACGTCATTCCTGCCTGCGGCGGCACCTTCAACGTGCGCATCGCCATGCGTCAGCGCAACCCCGGCGAGGTCCGCAACGCCATCGCCGCCACTTTCGGCTCGTTCGCCGACGTCAAACACGTGTTCATCATGGACGACGACATCGACATCTTCTCCAACGATCAGTTCGACTGGGCGTTGAGCACGCGGTTTCAGGCCGACCGCGACATCGTCGTCATGTCCGGCGCCCGTGCCTACCCTCTCGATCCTTCGCTGTTCGGCAGCCGCACCGGGGCCAAGGCCGGTTTCGACTTGACTGTCCCCCTTGGCGTCGACCGCGGCCTCGATTACACGGTCGCCGACCCGCCCGAACTCAAGCCGGGTGGCAATCACAAAGTGAGCGAGGCCCTGAAGGACCGGCCCATGCGTTTCGGTGAAATCATGGAGGCGACGGGCAGCCGAGACGGCCGCGAGGTCATCGTCGAGTTGGAAATGCTGCGTGAGACGGGCAAGCTATCGCGGCTCGACGACGGATGCTACGCACTCGCGGATTGACCCACGGCCGACAGCGGGCCGGCCCGATCGCCGGCCCGCTTGGTTCGAGAGGCGTGTTTCGGGTCTAACGGACCACCTACTTGATCTGGCCGGTGCGCCCGGAGCCCCCAAACGGAACGTAGTTTGGCTTCACCTCAAAGAAGCCGCCGAGATCCTCTTTGTACTTCTCGGCCCCCTTACGCCACTTTCCGTTGATGCGCATGTAGTCGACCAACGTGTTGAGGAAGTTGAGCAGTTCCAGGTTTCCCTTCGCCACCGCAAACGATATGGGGAGGACGTTGAAGGGATCGGATCCGTAAAGGTCGACGAGATTGGGTTGCTTGGAGGCGACAAGGGCTGTGGCTACCGCGTCCTGGATGCCGACATCGACCCGGCCCGCCAGCACCTCCATGAACGGCGCCGTCAGGTCGCCCGTGTCGAGGGCGACGATCTCGGCATTCTTGAAATTCTGCTTAACGTACTCGTGGCCGCCGCTGCCCATGGCGACCGCTACCTTGACACCGGGCTTGTCGATGTCGGCGACGGTCTTGTACTTGTGGGCGTCGGCTTTCCGGGCGCCGGCGCTGTAACCCATGTACATAAAGGCCTTGGAAAAGTTGATGGCGAGCGCGCGCAATGGCGTCGCGAAAGAACCACCGACGAAGACGTCGAACTGGTCGGACTGAAGGGCCCCCGAGAAGGTGCCCCACTTGGTCTCCACGAACTCGATCTCAATTTTCAGGGTCTTGAACTGATTTCGCAAGGTGTCGACGTAGAAGCCACTCCATTCGCCGGTTTTGGGATCTTTGATCGTTGACGGATGGTAGGGGATCGTACCCAACCTGATTTTCTTATCCTTGACGATCTCCTGCAGGCTTTTGGCACCGGCGTCCGTCGGCACCATCAGCAGCGGCAGGGCTACCATCACCGCGAAGACTGCGGCGAGACAATTGGTTCTTCCTGTAAATTTCATGACAGACATAGAATTTCCTCCCTTACTGCTTTCTCCATTGAATGACGATCATTACCCCCTGTCGTCTTGTCTCCCTGTCGTCTCAAGTCCCGGGCGGTCATGCCACCGGGATTCCGTCGAGCGGGTGCTGCTCGAGCCACCAGCGCGCTGTCGAAGTCGAAGGTCCAGGCGTGATAGGGACACTGGATGACGCTCTTGCAGAGTCCCTCGTCCTCGAGCAGTTTCGCGCCCCGATGGCTGCGCGTATTTGCGAAGGCGCGCAGTTCCCCGGCGCGGTTTCGGATGACAAACAGCGGAACATCGGCGATATGGGCCGAAAAAGTAGTCTCCGGGACCGGGCAATCGATCTTTGCGCCCGAGGAAGTTCCATTCCTCGAGAAAGATGGATGCCACCTCGCGTTGGTAGAACGCGTCCGTCGTGCAGCACCACGGAGGCAGGTAACGGGCTTGCATCACTGGCAGCCGCACTTGTTCGTAAATTGACGGCTCGAAGATGTCCGCAGGATCCAACATCGTATTCGCCCTTTGCGGTTCGAAGGACGGCATTTCGTTCAGCGAACGTTTGAACACGATCCCCCCTCGAAAAACTCTAATGGATATTAGTTCGCCTATCAATCGGTCCTTTGCGAACGCTTCTACGGATCTAGCCGCGCCATCAGGGGGCTCCCGGAGGCAACTTAATTGAGGAGGCAACTTAATTGAATAGTGAATTAGCGCTTCGTATGATGACGAACCGATAGCGGGATGTCCGAAAACATCAAGGCGGACCTATTCGACGCCGTGGTCCCGAATCGGAAATGGAGGCACTGCAAGGGTCATGCACGCGTTGGCCCGAGGATCGTGGAAATAGTTGTTATTCCGAGGCGTGGTGGGCGGAGAGAGGACACATCTCGCCAACCGTCTTCCGGCGCATCGTCGGAGCACGAACGGCCGCAGATTGACGCTCGATTGGAGGGTCCATGTACAACTGGCAATTCGGATTTCTTTGGGATTATCGCATCGTCTTCGTCAATGGGGCGGTAATCACGCTTGAACTGGCGGCGTTGGCCTGGACCATCGGTGTAGTGCTCGGCCTGATCATCGCCCTGGCGCGGTTGTCGTCGTTCGTGTGGTTGCGGGCGCCGGCGGCGTTGTTCGTCGAAACGTTCCGCAGTACGCCGGCGCTCATACAACTGGTATGGATCTATTATGCTCTTCCCATCATCACCGGTCTTCAGATGAGCGCTTTCACGTCCGTGGCCATCGGTCTCGGTTTCCACACGGCGGCGTATTTCGGCGAAATCTTCCGGGGCGGCATCATCTCCATCGAACGAGGCCAAGTGGACGCCGCCAAGTCCGTCGGCATGGTTTACTGGCAGGCGATGATGCGCATCATCCTGCCGCAGGCGACGAGACGAATGCTACCGCCGTTTATGAACGAAACGGCAAACCTGGTGAAGTTGACGTCGCTCGGGTCCGTGCTTGCCGTCTACGAGCTTCTCCACGCCTCGAACAATCTGATCACCAACACGTATCGGCCCTTGGAGGTCTACACGACGGCGGCGGTCACCTTCGCCGTAATCATCTACCCGATGATCCACGGCGCGCGCATGATGGAACGATATTGGGGAGCGCGGTCCTAAGGGACCGGCGCGCCCTCGATATGAATGCCGAACTGGGACAGGTGCAGGGTCGACCATGACCGAGGATGGGAAAGAAGCGACGGCGGGCGGCGGAAATTCTGACGCGGCGTCCGGGCAGCCATCCGAGCCCCCTTCGCCCGCTGTGGGCGAACGTGGGCCGATGATACAGGTCCGCAATCTCCACAAGCGGTTCGGAGACAACAAGGTGCTGAAGGGGGTCTCCCTCGATGTCCAGCGCGGCCAGGTCACGGTCTTCATCGGGCCCAGTGGTTCCGGCAAAACTACTCTTTTGCGCTGCATCAACTTCCTCGAGGAGTATGACGAGGGTGAGGTGTTGATCGACGGTCAGCTGATGGGCTACCGCGATGAGGGGGGGCGGCGGGTACGCGACAACGAAAGCAACATCAGTCGCATGCGCGCCCAGATGGGCATGGTTTTCCAGCATTTCCATCTGTGGCCACACAAGACGGTCATCGAGAATGTCATCGAAGGCCTGGTCGTCGTGCAGCGAATGGACAAGAAAGCGGCGGCCGAACGCGGGGCGCAATTGCTCGAGCGGGTCGGCCTCGGCGACAAGATCGACGTTTATCCGAGCACCCTGTCGGGCGGTCAGATGCAGCGCGCCGCCATCGCCCGCGCCCTGGCCATGGAACCCGTCATTCTGTTGTTTGACGAGCCGACCTCGTCTCTCGACCCGGAACTCGTCGGCGAGGTTCTGGACGTCATGAAGACGCTGGCGGAGGAGGACAGCCGCCGTCAGGGCTCGACCATGGTCGTCGTCACCCACGAGATCGGATTTGCGCGGGAGGTCGCCGATAACGTGGTCATGCTCGACGAAGGCCATATCATCGAGCAAGGTCCGCCCGATACGGTGCTGCGCAATCCCTCGCATCCGCGGACCCAGAACTTCATAAGTAAGGTGCTTCATTGAAATCGGATCGGCCCCTCCCTCCATCGGTGTTCGGTCTAACCTAAAAAGCTATTTTTTTTCGTGGGGGCAGACTACGGCTCTCGACGCATTAGATAAGGAAACGGACTGTGACAAAATTAACGGAAAGTCACGTCATCGGTCGAACTGACGAGCCCTTAAAATATCAAACGATCGGTTCTGCTTTGGATGAAATTACAGTCCGTTTCGACCATCTTGAGGCTTTGGTGGTGCGCCATCAGGACATCCGGTGGACCTATGGTGAATTGCATTGCGAAGTGAACGCCTTGGCCGCCGGATTTCTGGCCATCGGGCTGGAGCCCGGTGACCGCATCGGCATCTGGTCACAAAACCGTGCCGAATGGGTGGTAACCCAATTCGCCACGGCAAAAGTCGGACTGATCCTGGTCAATATCAATCCGGCCTACCGCTTGAGCGAGCTTGAATATGCCTTGAACAAAGCGAGTTGCAAGGCGCTGCTTATTTCGCCCGAATTCAAGTCCAGCAACTACACCGGCATGGTGCAGGAATTGATGCCGGAAATTGCGTCCCAAGAGCCAGGCCGGTGCCAAGCGGCGAGGGTGCCTGAGTTGCGCAGCGTTATTCGAATGGGTGACGACTTGGTACGCGGAATGTACCGTTATGACGACATCGCCGGATTGGCCAAGCTGACACATGCAAAGCAGGTAGACCAGATTGCCACAACACTGAAGCCTGATGACGCCATCAATATCCAGTTCACCAGTGGCACCACCGGTTTTCCCAAGGGTGCGACACTCAGCCATTTCAACATCCTGAATAATGGCTTCTTTGTCGGCCAGGCGATGGGATTCACCGAATCCGACCGCCTTTGTATTCCGGTGCCCCTGTATCATTGCTTCGGCATGGTGCTTGGCAACCTCGCTAGCGTTACCCATGGCGCCACCATGGTGTACCCGGGTGAAGGTTTCGATCCGAAGGAGGTATTGGATGCCGTCGTTGCTGAAAGTTGCACGGCGCTGCACGGCGTTCCCACTATGTTCATCGCGATGCTCGATGATCCATCGTTTGCGGACCGCGATTTCTCAACCTTGCGAACCGGCATCATGGCGGGTTCGCCCTGCCCAGTAGAAGTGATGAAGCAGGTTGTTTCCGAGATGAACATGGCTCAGGTGACGATCGCCTACGGCATGACAGAAACAAGTCCGGTATCGTTTCAGAGTAGCATTGACGATTTGCTCGAGCGTCGAGTTTCAACAGTGGGTCGCATCCATCCCCATGTGGAGGTGAAGATCGTCGATGGGCATGGCAAGACCGTACCGCCGGATACCAAGGGAGAAATCTTGACACGCGGCTATTCCGTCATGTGCGGCTATTGGGGCGACGATAAAATGACCGGCGAAGCAATCGATGGCGGCGGCTGGATGCACACCGGAGATCTTGGGGTGCTCGATGCTGACGGCTACTGCAACATTGTCGGTCGAGTCAAGGACATGGTGATCCGCGGCGGTGAGAATATTTATCCTCGCGAGGTGGAGGAATACCTCTACCGCCATCAAAAAATACAGGATGTTCAAGTGTTTGGAGTGCCGGACGACCGCTTTGGCGAGGAATTGTGCGCCTGGATCAAGCTGCGTAGCGGCGAAAGCGCCGATGAGGAAGAGATTCGTGATTTTTGTAAGGGCCAAATCGCGCATTTCAAGATTCCGCGCTACATTCGCTTTGTAGATGAATTTCCGATGACCGTTACGGGCAAGGTGCAGAAATTCATCATGCGCGAAAAGATGATCGAGAAACTTATCCTCAGTGCCGCCGAAACTGCCTAATCATCGGCGCGCAGACGCGCGATCCTAGGAACCCAAGATGTGAAGATGGGCATCATCGGCTAAATTTGGGGCCGGCACTGGTTCTCACTACGAGTTACAGCATTTGCAGCCCGGCAAGCGGCCGTCCGCCGCATGATCGAGCTGAACCGCCTCGAAACCGTCCTTTCCCTCACGCGATAACGGGCTTTTTGCCGGCCGGCCGTTTAGGGCGGTCGCGATCGATTAGGAGATCTTTCACCGGTACGAACTCGGGCAGCGG
>PVBE012278690.1_pt1 | contig 24713 bp, 16 predicted proteins | sample 1631181 | NCBI WGS metagenome assembly PVBE01 (sample SAMN08397723, study PRJNA350692) | Marine metagenome, whole genome shotgun sequencing project. | isolation source: water | place: Pacific Ocean | collected 2012-04 | reverse complement strand
GCAGCTGCGGCAACGGCTGCAAGGCCGGCGAGGTCTGCTCGTCGGGCAAGTGCACGGTCTCCTGCCAGAGCGGGCTGACCAACTGCACGGGCACCTGCGTCAACCTGCAGACCGACAACACAAGCTGCGGCGCCTGCGGCACCAAGTGCGGCGCGGGCCAGGTCTGCGCCAAGGGCAAGTGCGCGCTGACCTGCCAGAGCGGGCTGACCAACTGCCTCGGCACCTGCGTCGATCTGACCAAGGACGTCTACAACTGCGGCAAGTGCGGCACGGCCTGCACGTCGGGCCAGGTCTGCTCCTCGAGCACGTGCACCCTCACCTGCCAGAGCGGGCTGACCAACTGCTCGGGCACCTGCGCTAACCTGCAGACAGACAACGCCAACTGCGGCACCTGCAGCACGGCCTGCCCCGCGGGCGAGGTCTGCGCCAAGGGCAAGTGCGCGGTGTCGTGCCAGAGCGGGCTGACCAACTGCTCGGGCTCCTGCGCCAACCTGGCAGCAGACAACGCCAACTGCGGCGCCTGCGGCACCAAGTGCGCCGCGGGCCAGGTCTGCTCGTCGGGCAAGTGCACCCTCAGCTGCCAGACCGGGCTCACCGCCTGTAGCAACACCTGCGTCAACCTGCAGAACGACTACAACAACTGCGGCGCCTGCGGCACCAAGTGCTCGGGCAGCACCTTCCTCTGCTGCAGCGCCAAGTGCATCAACCCGGTCATCGACTCGGTCAACTGCGGCGGCTGCGGCAAGACGTGCACCTCCGGCTCGGCCTGCAACGGGGCCGTGTGCAAGAGCACCGTGGGCGCCTCCTGCGCCGCGATCAAGGCGGCCAACCCCGCGGCGCCAAGCGGCGTGCACACCATCAAGCCGCCCGGCGCCACCGCGGCATTCAAGGTCTACTGCGACATGACCTCGTCGGGGGGCGGCTGGACCCTGGTGATGATGGCCGCCTCGTCGGGCAGCACCTTCGGCTGGAGCTCGGCCTACTGGGCCAACACCACCCTGCTCAACGCCAGCACCACAAACCCGGCCACCAACACCAACATGAAGAACGCCGGCTTCAACCTGCTGGCGGTCAAGAACATGCGCTTCTGCCTCGGCGCCATGAACAAGTGCGTCAACGAGACCATCACCGCCGCCTCGGCCCGGGCGCTGTTCGCCGGACCCGAGCGCGTGGTGGCCAAGAACATCACGCACTACGCTCCGTGGCAGAACTTCTCCGGCTGGTACAAGGGCTGCCAGCGCGCGGGCTTCAACGTCAGGGATCCCAACGGCTCCCACCGCGCCAAGGCGCGCTACGGCATCCTGCTCAACAACGAGTCAGCCTGTGAGGGCTCGGTGGACGGCGGCATCGGCTTCGGCGTGCGCGGCTACTACGGCACCGAGATCAACGCCGGCTCGGGGGACGGCATCGTGCCCACCTCGCGGCGGCGAGGCTGGATCTTCGTCAAGTAACAGAGCGCGACGGCTCAGTCCTCATCCTCGCGGGTGTCCACCACCACCTCACTGGACAACGGCCCCTCCCGCTTACCGGCCAACCCGCAGACCCGTACATGCCACTCGTCGGGTTCCAGGTCCGTGAACGTGGCCGACGGCTCCTCGGTGTACAGCCGCCAGTGGACGTGGTCGGTGCCGTGGATCTGCCACTGATGACAGCACACCATATATTGGGTGGCGTTGGGGACCGCCTTCCACTCCACGAGCAGCCCCTCCTCGGTGTGCCAGGCCCCGATTATCGGGCGGCCGGCCTCGGTGCGCGCCAGGGTGACCACGAAAAGGACGGTGAAGAAGAGCCAGCCACAGATGATCAGCAGCTGTAGAAAGTTGAGCGCCAGCAGCAGGTACCCGTCCGAGCCGCCGGTGTACACCGGCAGGCCCGAGCTCCAGCGCAGGGTGGACGACACCTCCTGGGACAGGTCCTTGCGTGGCACGGCCCAGAAGATCCAATTGGCCACCAGCAGCAGGGGGGGCAGCACCGCCCAGCAACCGCCGAAGAAGGCCAGCCGCTGCCCCTTGGTGCTGTTGGTCATGCGGTTTTCGTAGAACCACCACGGCACCCAGCAGATGCCCACCGCCAGGACGGTGCCGGCCAGCAGCGTGCCCACCAGGGCCGGGCCGGACAGCGACACCTCCTGCTCCAGGCGGGCCTGGGTGATGTAGAGGTTTGCCACCGCCATGCCGATGGCGCCGATGAGCCCCAGGCAACCGAGCCCGCCGCCTTTGCCGTCATCTTCCACTGCTGTTCCTCCTGTGCCCCCGCGCGGAGATCCTACTTTAGCCATTTTTTTGCGCCACGATTTGCCCGCGCGGCGGCTGTGCGATAATGCGGTGATGATGACTGTCCACAGGCTGGCGCTGCTGTTTTTGGTCCTCGCTGGCTGCCATTGGTCGCGGGAGAACCCCTACGATCCGTCGGCCTGCCCTGACGGCTGCGGCGCGGGCAGCTACTGCTTCGAGGGCCGGTGCGTGGCCCGGGACAGCGGCGCCGCCGACCAACCCGTCGCGGACCTGACAAACCGGGACCTTGGCTCCCTGGACGCCACCACCTGCGCGGGCGCGGGCCAGTGCGTCAAGCCCCCCGGGTCCTGCTACCGCAGCAACGGCGTCTGCACCGAGGCGGGCCTCTGCCACTACCGAACCAAGGGGCTCGGGTCCGACTGCCTGCCCCAGGACAAGTGCCTGATGGGGGGCGCCTGCGACGGCAAGGGCAAGTGCGTCAAGACCAAGCAGGTGGACTGCAAGCGCCCCAACACCACCGGCGGCGTCTGCGTCAAGGGCGCGTGCCAGGGCTTCAGCTGTGTCAAGGGCTGGGGCAACTGCAACGGCTCGTGGAAGGACGGCTGCGAGCGATCGCTGAACACGCTGGCAGACTGCGGCAAGTGCGGCGCCGGCTGCGCCAAGGCGGCCAACGCCAAGACGGGCTGTGTCAACGGCGCCTGCGTGCTGTCCTGCGTGTCCCCGTACAAGGACTGCGACAAAAAATACGCCACCGGCTGCGAGATCCCGGTGGGTGTGGCCAACCGCTGCAACAAGGCCGGCCTGGCCGGCGCAACCTCGTCGTCGGTGCCCTGCGGCACCGCCCACTGCGGCGCCAGCTCGGGGGCCGACGTGATGAACTTCGGCACCTGGTACTGTAAGTTCTGCACCCACTGCCACGACTTTGGCGGCGGCTGGTCCTGGTGCCTCTACAGCGGTACGGCCAAGGGGGAGTTCGACGGCAACAAGATCTGCACAACGTGCTGCAACGCCAAAAACGCGGACAAAGTCTGCAAGTAATCCAGCGGTTGCCGCGTCGCCTGTCGCCTGGCGCCTTCATACTTCTGCTTCCGCTAAACAACCGATGAAGGAGAGGAGCCATGAGAAAACCCGCGCGCGCGTACCCGCTGATCCTCGGTCTGTCTTCCCTGCTGCTCATGGGCGTGGCGCCCTGCGGCGGTGACGATCCCGACCCGGCCAAGGACAGCGGCCAGAGCGCCGACTCCACGGCCCAGGCCGATAGCGGCACGACCAAGTCGGACGGCGCCGCCAAGCCCGACAGCGGCAGCACCAAGTGCCCCGGTAACCCGCTGGCCAAGTCCTGCTTCACCGAGTTCATGAACGGCTGCTGGGCCCCGGACATGACCGGCAAGTGCACCGACACCGGCCTGACCCTGACCTGGTCTGACGGCCACAAGCTGGTCCGCGCCGGCGCGGGCCCCGGCTTCTACAAGCCCGGGCAGCCCACGCCCTGCTTTTCGTTCAAGTACGACCTGGGCACCAAGACCGCCACCTACACCAAGGGCAGCAAGACCATCGTGGTCGTGCAGAAGGGAGACACCCACCACACGACCTGCCCCGACGGCAAGAAGGAGACCTACACCAGCGCCCAGGGGCTGGCCTGGAACAAGTGCGTTGGGCTGCTTTGCCCCTGACCTCCCCCGACACCATGTGGTGATGGGCCAACAGGTGGTCCGGGCGGGCGGTGTTTGGTATCGTCGCCCACCATGAGACAGACCACGACCACTTTCCTCGCAGCCCTCCTGCTCGCCGCCTGTAGCTCCACCCCCTCGACTCCCGACAGTCGCACCGCCGCTGACGTGGGCCACGACGCGCCGGCGGCCGAGGTGGGCGTCGACGGCTCGCCCAAAGACCAGCGCGTCCCCGACAAGCTCGAGGGCGACGGCCCGACCAAGGCCTGCGTACCTGCGACCTGCACGGCCACGGTCACCACGGGCGCTGTTATGCACGGCGCCTACACCGGCGCGGTCAAGACAACCGGCACGGGCTGCGCCCGCAGCTACTCTCTGTCCACGGACCAGCCCCTGGTGGCCGGCGCGCCGTCGAACCCGCGCACGGTGAGCGAAAAGAGCGGCTGGCCCACGGTGCGCACCTGCAACCCGATGTTCGACGCGCTCTACGCCCTGGCTCTCGAGGAGGTGCGGCAAAACTCGGTGGCCAGCATCAGCGACGGCTCCTTCAACAACGGCAAGCCGATGCAGTGCCCGGCCGGCGGCTGCTTCGAGACGGGCCAGAAGTGGAAGTACGTCTGGACCCGGGACACGGCCTACGCCGTGGACCTCGCCCTGGCCGCCCTGGACCCGACACGGGCCAAAAACTCGCTGCTGTTCAAGCTCTCCAAACGCCGGGACGGCAGCGGCCTGGAGATCGTGCAGGACACCGGCACCGGCGGCAGCTGGCCCGTGTCCACGGACCGGGTGGTCTGGTCCCTGGGGGCCCGCCGGCTGCTGCATTTCCTCCACGGCGCGGAGCGCACGACGTTTCGCGACACGGCCTACGAGGCATTGAACAACACCATCACCCGGGACCGCGCCGTGGCCTTCGACCCCACCGACGGGCTCTACCGCGGCGAGCAGTCCTTCCTCGACTGGCGAGAGCAGAGCTACCCGGCGTGGGTCAAGGGCGACCCGGTGCAGATCGCCATGTCCAAGGCGCTGTCGACCAACGCCGGGCACCTCAGCGCACTGGAGCTTGCCGCGGAGCTGGCCACGGAGAAGGGCCTGACGTCGGCGGCGGCCACCCACAAGAAGCGGGCCGCCGATCTGCGAACAGCCATGCGCAAGGGGTTCCACGTCGCCGACGCCAAGCTGTATTCGACCTTCATTCCGACGTTTCTCGACCCGGGCCCGGCCCGACAATACGACCTGCTCGGCTCGTCCCTGGTCGTGCTCACCGGGGTCGCCACGGCGGCCCAGGCCACCGACATGCTGGCCGCCTACCCCCAGCTCAAGCACGGGCCGCCGGTGATCTGGCCCCAGCAGAAGGGCCCGCCGATCTACCACAACCGGGCCATCTGGCCCTTCGTCACCGCCTACTGGTTGCGGGCCGCGCGCCAGGCTGCCAACGACACCGTCGCACGCATCGCCATCTCATCCATGATTCAGGGCGCCGCGATGAACCTCTCCAACATGGAGAACTTCGAGATGACCAGCCTGCTGCCCCACGTCAAGGACGGCGCCTACTCCGGACCGGTGGTCAACTCGCCGCGCCAGCTCTGGTCGGTGGCGGGCTACGTCTCCATGGTGCACGACCTCTTTTTCGGCCTGGAGACCAGCGCCGAGGGGATTCGCTTCTTGCCCTTTATCGCTGCCCTCGACCGCTACTGGATCCTGGGCGCGGCGAGCACCATGGTGCTTGAGCGCTTCCCCTACAAGGGCAAGCGGATCACGGTGAAGGTACACCTGCCGAAGAAGGCCTCGGTGGGCGGCGCCCACAAGATCGGCACCATCAAGCTAAACGGCAAGGTCATCACCTCCGACTACGTCGCGCCATCTGCGCTCAAGGCCGACAACCTCTGGGAGGTGACGCTCACGGCGGCGCTCACCCCAAAGGCCGACTATACCTGGCCGGAAACGCCTCCAACTACCGCAATCTCTATGGGCCCAAGCCGCCCACGATCACCGGCGTGGCCGTCTCCGGCGGCAAGCTGAAGGTCGGCTTCCACGGCAACGGCGAGGTCACCGGCGACGTCACCTTCGCCGTCTACCGCGACGGCAAGCGCGCGGCAAACAAGCTGGCCGGCAACTCCACCTCCTGGACCGACGCCACCACCAGCGCCGCCTCGCCCAGCCACTGCTACGCCGTGGAGTCCACCTACAAGGTCTCGGGCAACGCCTCCCAGCGCTCGGCCCCCTGGTGCTACTGGGGCCCGGGCAGCGGCCGAGTGATCACCGTCGGGGCCAAGAGCTTCAAGAACACCGGCGGCGCCGGCGTGCTCAACCACGGCAAGTACCACTTCCAGGACTGGGGCGACCCGGGGCACAAGCTGGTGGTGGAGAGCTTCACCCCCAAGAGCAGCGGCTGGCACCTGCTGCAGCTCGTGGCGGGCAACGGCGCCGGCCCCGTGAGCACCGGCGTCACCTGCGGGCTCAAGGCGCTGATGGTGGAGCAGCACGGCGTCTCCACGCCCCTGGCCACGGGCTACGTGGTCATGCCACACCTCGGCAGCTGGACCACTTGGAAGGACAGCTCGTTCGTGCGCGTCAAGCTCCAGGCCGGCAAGGCCTACCGCTTCACCCTCTCGACGGACAAGCACGCGGTGAACATGTCGGCCTTCTCGCACTTCAAACAGTACACCGGCGGCAAGGGGGGCAGCGGCGGGGCGTTCTCCCGGGTCAACGTGGCCGCGCTCAAGGTGCTGTACCTCGGCAAGTGACCATCTGCTATTCATGGGGAGTGGGCCGCCACGCTAATCCCAAGTTGGCGTATACTTGTTGGAGCAACCGAAGGATGGACAGATGAAAACAGTACTGGCTGGGATGCTGGTGGCCGCGCTGACGGTCGGCTGCGCGACCACCGACGACGAAAAGCAGGACGTCGGCGCCGCCGCGGACAGCGCAGTCTGGTTGGAGGGCGGCGCCGGCTGCACCAACCCCAAGGCGGACTACGACGGCGACGGGCTGTCCAACGGCCAGGAGGGGTGCAACCTGGGGCGGGACTCGGACAACGACAAGACCCCGGACTGGCAGGACTCGGACTCGGACAACGACAAGGTGCCAGACAGCGTTGAGGCCGGCAAGAAGACGTCAAGCGGCACCTGCGAGGGCGCGCCCAAGGGCAAGGACGGCTGGCCCTGCGACAGCGACGGTGACAAGGTGCCGGACTACCTCGACCTCGACTCCGACGGCGACACGGTCAAGGACGGCGAAGAGGACGTCAACGGAGACGGCCTGCTCGGCTGCTGTTTGACCACCTGCAACAAGCCGGGCTCGTCGGCCCAGCAGAAGTGCAAGCTGAACAAGGAGGGCTGCGGCGGCGGCCAGAAGTGTACCTCGGGCAAGTGCCTGCCCGCGGCCAGCTTCCTCTGTTCGGAGGGCGAGACCAGCCCGAAGAAGAAGGACACCTTCGGCGACGGCCTGCTGGACGGCAAGCGCGGCAGCTTCATCTGCCGTGACGCCACCGAGGACAAGCCCCAGGGGCGCAAGCCGGTGCTGCTGCGCCAGGACAAGAAAGGCGACTGGCACCTGGCCCTGGAGACCCACGCCAAGTACGGCCCCGTGACCATCGCCAACGCCGGGTCGAAGATGGCCGCGGCCACCATCAACTACGACAAGTCCAGCGAGGGGGTGGCGGGCTTCGTCATCTCCAAGGTCTCCACTGGCGACGTGCAGGCCGAGCTGGCCAGCCTGCTGTCCGCGCTGAACCTCACGCCGCCGGGGGGCTCGGGCACGGTCACCGTGCGCGCCTCGGGCACCCAGACCAAGAGTCACGACAAGTACGACATGGTGGAGGGCACCCTGGTGGACGTGAAGCTGTCGGCCGCCGTGGACGTCTCCATGGTGCGCAACCAACTCATCGCCACCCTGCTCGGCAAGAACCTGGCCGACCTGACCAACCTGCCCGCCTCCTTCGGCAGCGTCTCCACCGAGTACACCATCCGCTTCACCACCATCAAGCGCTTCGACTTCAAGCAGAAGGCAGACAAGTCCCTGGTGCTGGACGCCAAGGGCTTCCCCATCGACAGCGGCGACAAGACCAAGTGGCGCCTGGTGGTCATCGGCGCGGTGGCCCGGGACGCCGACGTCAAGACCCCCACGCGCCGCACCGGCATCGTCTTCGACGACCTGTCCAACAGCACCGCCGTGGCCCTGGCCTCGGACAAGGTGGGCAACGAGTGCGACGCCTCCAAGATCGCCAACATCCCCATCGCCGACATCGTCTGGGTCAGCGACGAGTCCGGCTCCATGAACGACAACCGCGTGGACATCGTCAACCACGCCAACGAGTTCTTCAAGGGCGCCCTCGCCATGGGCCTGGACTTCCGCATGGGCATCACCAACGTGGTGCCGAAGAACCAGACCGGCTACGGCAAGTTCTGCTCGCGCGTCAGCACCAACAAAAACGACAGCGGCGGCACCGACCGCTTCCTGCTCCCCTCGGAGCAGCAGATCTTCTCCTCCTGCATCAAGAACCCGCCGGGCTACACCGGCGGCCACTCGCCGGGCGAGTACGGGCTGATCAACGCCAAGGCGGCGCTGACCAACCACCTGCCCCGGGCGGCCAGCGACCCGAGCAAGTTCCGCAAGGACGCGGCCATCATCTTCATCATCCTCACCGACCAGATCGCCGCCGCCGTGGAGACCGTGGCGGGCAAGGCCTACAAGCAGTGCTCCCTGGACCCCAGCACCCAGGCGGGGGTCAACAGCCTGCTCAAGCCCTACGTTGACCTCTTCACCGGCGTCGACGACCTCGAGGCCGTGGTGAGCAAGTTCTTCATCATCGGCGGCGTCTGCAGCAACAAGTGCAACGCCATGATCTCCCACGGCTACCTCGAGCTGATGAAGATGCTCGGCGGCCAGATCGCCGACGTCTGCCAGAAAAACCTCTCCAAGACGATGCAGGTCTTCGTCAACAGCATCGTGGCCAACTCCATGCCGGTGAAGCTGGACTACATGCCGATCAGCTCGTCGCTGGCGGTGACCGTGGACGGCCTGGTGCTCAAGCGCAGCCGCAGCGGCGGCTTCGACTACCGCTCGGCGTCCAACTCGCTGGTCTTCATCAACGTCAGCTACAAGAAGGGCAGCCAGGTGTTCGCCAGCTACAAGCGCTGGGAGCGCCAGGTATCGATCAAATAGGCCGCGGCGCGCCGCCGCGAGGGTGGAATCGGTGGCCTGGCCGGGCTACACTTTTTCTGCTTCACCAACAACCAACGTCGGCAAGGAGCTCCACCCTTGGACATCAGTGATCCTCTGATCGGGAAGACGCTGGGGAACTATCGAATCCTCGGCTGTCTCGGCAAGGGAGGCATGGGGGCCGTCTACCTCGGCGAGCACCCCGAGATCCAGAGCCGCGTGGCGATCAAGGTCCTGCACTCGGCCCTGATCTCCAACCCGAAGATCGTGGCCCGCTTCATGGACGAGGCCCGGGCGGTCAACCGCATCGGCCACGCCGGCATCGTGCAGATCCACGACTGCGACCGCGCGGACGGGGTGGGGGTCTACCTGGTGATGGAGCTGCTGGCCGGCCGCGAGCTGGACGAGGTGCGGCAGGAGAGCTTCTCCTTCACAGCCAAGGAGGTGGCCCAGGTCATCGGGCAGGCGGCCTCGGCCCTGGACGCGTCCCACAAGGCGGGGATCATCCACCGCGACCTGAAGCCGGCCAACATCTTCCTCGTGCCCGACCCGGACATGCCGGCCGGGGTGCGGGTGAAGATCCTCGACTTCGGCATCGCCAAGCTGATGGCCGACCAGAACTCCACCAGCGGCGCGACCCAGACCGGCACCACCATGGGCACGCCGCTGTACATGTCGCCGGAGCAGTGCCTCGACACCAAGAACGTGGACGGCCGCACCGACATCTACTCCCTCGGCGTCATCGCCTACGAGCTGATGTGCAACCAGCTGCCCTTCCGCGCTGACAGCCTGGGCCAGCTCGTGCTCCAGCACCAGGCCGCGGAGCCGCCGCCGCTGGAGGTGGACGACGCCCGGCTCACGGCCGAGCTGGCCTCGGTGATCTACAAGGCCCTGGCCAAGGAGCCGGAGGACCGCTTCGATGACATGGCGCAGTTCCGCGAGGCCATGGTCACGGCGGCCAAGGGGGTGGGCCCGGAGCTGGACCAGCGGCTGGGCAAGCGGGCGGAGCGCGAGATCGATCTGGCCATGGCCGTGCGGGAGACGGTGCTCGGCACGGAGGACACCGTGGCCGCCCCCTCGGAGACGGGCGGCAGCATCACCGGCGACACCGCCACGGCCGAGACGGTGATGAACGACCACACCACCCTCTCCGCCTCCAGGGGCGAGGCCATGCCGACGGAGCCGCCTCGCCGCACGGGGGCCATGGTGGGCGTGGCCCTCGCGGTGGTGGCGGCGCTGGTGGTCGTCTACTTCGGCTTCCTGCAGGGGCCAGGCTCCAGCGGGCCGCCGGCCGCGGTGACGCCGGCTGCGGCGCCGGCGGCCAAGGCGGAGCCCCCGGCGCCCAGGAGGCCCGCGGCCCCGCCGCCGGCCGCGGCCAAGGTCGCGGCTCCAGCGCCCTCGGCGGCGCCCGCGGCCCCGCAAGAGGTCAAGATCACCCTGGACCTCGAGCCCACCGGCGCCAGGGCGCTGCTGGACGGAGCGCCGGTCAAGGGCGACCACGTGATGGTGCCGCGCACCGGCAAGCGCCACACCATCACAGTGGAGGCCGACGGCCACGACGCCGAGAAGCGAGAGTTCGTCGCCGACGCCAGCCAGACCCTCATCGTGGCCCTCGACCGCAGCTCGCCCAGGAAGCGGCGGGGCAAGAAAAAGCGGCGCCAGAAGGCCGGCAAGGACAAGGCCCCCGCAGAGACCACGGCGGCCAAGGCCAGGCCCGCGCCGACGAAGAAGAAGGCGCCAAAGCCGAAGCCCGGCAAGAAGGCCAAGGAAGCCTCACCATTCTACAACGACCTCTGATCGGCAGGCGTGATGGCTGATCTGCCACGGAGCCGGAGATGAACAAGCTCGCTGTTGGTTGCCTCTGCGCGGCGCTCGCGCTGATCCTCGTCGCGGTCAGCCCCCCCGCCCGGGCGGACGCCAAGCTGGACCAGGCCCGGGCCCTGTTTCGCGCGGGCGCCAAGCTGTACAAGCGCGGCATGTACCTCGACGCGTTGAACAAGTTTCGCCAGGCGCGGACCATCTACCCCAGCGTCAAGATCGACCTTAACATCGGCGCCACCCTGCGCGCCCTGGACCGGCTCCCCGAGGCGGCGGCCTACTACGAAAAGTTCCTGATCCAGGCCAGGGGGGCCTCCCCCAAGGTGGTCCGCAAGGTCAAGTCGCTGCTCGAGGAGCTGCGCGGCAAGCTGGCCAGCGTCAAGCTGGTCTGCCCGGTGGTCGGGGCCACGGTGGTCATCGACGACCACGAGGTGGGCCAGACACCCCTGGACCTGCCCCTCTACCTCAAGCCGGGCACGCACCGCGTCTCGGTGCGCAAGCGGAACGCGCTGGCCTTCGCCAAGGAGCTAAAGCTCAAGGCCGGCGAGCACGTGGTGCTCAACACCCGGCAGGCCGGCGGGCAGGACAAGCAGCGGGCCAGGGTGCTGTTTCTGGACGCCAACGAGCTGTTCCAGAAGGGCCTGTACGTCGACGCCCTGAAAAAGTACCGCCAGGCACGCACCATTTACCCCAGCTTCAAGATCGAGCTCAACATCGGCACGACCCTGGACGCCATGGGGCGCCGCGGCGAGGCGGCGCTGTACTTCGAGCGCTTCCTGCTGGCCGCCAGAGGCGCCAGCCCCCAGATCCGCGGGGCGGCGGAGAACAGGCTCAAGTGGCTGCGCCGCAACCTGGCCCGCGTCACCGTCAGCTGCATGGTGCCGGGGACCACGGTCACCGTGGACGGCAAACAGGTCGGCGTCACCCCCCTGGACCTGCCGCTGTACGTCGAGCCGGGGATCCACGCGCTGGGCGCCAGCAAGCGCCTCTACGTGCCGCTGGCCAAACAGCTCAAGCTCGAGGCGGGAGGGCAGACCACCGTGGCGCTGGCCATGAAGCTGGAGTCCGATGAGAAGGCCTACAAGGAGCGGGTCCAGCGGCAGGAGCTGCGCCGCAGCAAGGGGATCTGGGCCTTCGCCACCCTGGGCGCCGGCCTCGCCGTGGCCACCGCGGCGGCCTCGCTCTACGGGGTGGGGCTGATCCAGGGCGACAACGCCCACGATCGTTACATGAAAGCCAAGCGCCCCGAGGGGCTGACCGACGCCTCCCGCGACATCAACGAGGCGGAGCGCATGGTCATCTCGGCCCACGTGCTGGCCGGCCTGGCCGTGGCCACGCTGAGCGTCTCCGTCTACCAGTTCATCACCCGCCCGGCGGCCGAGGCGCCCGCGACCGCCGGCGGCGCGCAGCCGGTGAAGGCCCCCGGCGCGGGGGCCCGGCTGAACCTGGTGCCGCTGGCCGGCGGCGGCCTGCTCTCGCTGTCCGGGAGTTTCTGATGGCGACCGCGCTGCCGAGTGTGGTGTTGCTCTCCCTGCTGCTCGTCGGCTGCTCCAGCCGCTGGCCCATGGAGCGCAAGCGGTTCTGCGGCGACAGCGAGGTGGACGAGTCGGAGCTGTGCGACGGCGACGACGACCTGAAGCACACCTGCAAGACCCTGACGGCCAAGGGCCCGCCCTTCGAGGGCGGCAAGCTCAAGTGTGGCAAGGACTGCCTGTCCTACGACACCTCCGGCTGCTACCGCTGCCGCGACGGCAAGCGGAACCCGGCGGAGATCTGCGACGGCCCCAAACTGGGGAACAAGACCTGCAAGCTGCTGGGATACGACGGGGGCATGCTGACCTGCCAGGAGGACTGCAAGGGCTTTGTCTTCAAGGGCTGCTACAAGTGCGGCGACGGCAAGAAGAACGGCCCCGCCGAGGTGTGCGACGGCGGCGACCTGGCCGGGCAGTCGTGCAAGCTGAAGTACTTCGACGGCGGCACCCTGGCCTGCAACAAGAGCTGCGCGGGGTACGACACCAGCGACTGTCACAGGTGCGGCGACGGCAAGATCAACGGCAAGGAGCTGTGCGACGGCGCCGTCGTGGGGGTCGCCACCTGCGAGAAGCTCGGCTTCGACGGCGGGACGAAGCTCAAGTGCAAGTCCGACTGCACGGACTACGACATGACGAGCTGCTGGATCTGCGGAGACCAGCTGAAGAACGGCCCCAAGGAGCTGTGCGACGGCGCCGCCCTGGCCGGCAAGGCGTGCAAGGACCTCGGCTATTACATGGGCACGCTCGCCTGCAAGCACAACTGCAAGGCATTCGACACCAGCAAGTGCCGGCACTACCAGTACGAGGGCGTCGTGGACATGGGCGGGACGGGCAGCGACGGGGTCAACGACATCGCCGTGGACTCCGCCGGCAACACCTACATCACCGGCGGCTTCGTCACCAAGGGTGTGTTCGGCACCACCACCCTCACGGCCAAGGCTGGCCCGGGCAAGTGGGGCTACTTCGTGGCCAAGCTCGACAGCGCGGGCAAGTACCTCTGGGTCAAGCCCCTGGACGGGCCCGCTGCTGCCATGGCGCTGCAGGGCAACAACACACTCCACATGACCGGCAGCTACTGGGCGGCCGCGACCTTCGGCAAAAAGAAGCTGCCCAAGCCGAAGAGCCAGTCGCTCTGGGTGGCGCGGCTGGACGCCGCCGGCGGCTTCAAGTGGGTCACCACCGCCGGCGAGGCGTCGGGCTTCACCTACGGAAACGGCGTCGCCGCCGGCGGCAGCGGCAGCGTCCACGTCATCGGCTCCACCACCGCCGGACCGACCTTCGGCCCCACCACGCTGCCCAAGTCCAAGTACCGGCGCATCTGGGTGGCGCGCCTCGACGCCTCGGGCAAGTTCGCCTGGGCCGTGACCGCCAAAAACCAGGGCCACTCCTACAGCGAGGGCATCGCCCTGGACAGCGCCGGCTCCCTCAGAGTGGTGAGCTGGGGTGAGACCGAGCTGTCCCCCTGTAAGGCCACCAAGGGGGCCGCCGTGTTCAAGCTCAACAACAAGGGGGCGTGCCTCTGGAGCGCCGACGTGGGCACGACCAGCAGCACCGGCGACGCCGTGGCAGTGGACGGAGCGGGCAACGCCTACGTCGCGGGGAGCTTTCGCGGCACGGCCTCCCTGGGCACCATCACGCTCTACTCGTCCAAGCAGTCGACCAAGGGCTTCGTGGCCCGGATCGACAACAGCGGCAAGTTCGTCTGGGGGCACGCGCTGGGCGGCGGCTCCAACGACTACGCCACGGACGTCCACGCACTGAGCAGCGGAGAGCTGGCCGTGACGGGTTCGTTCAGGTCCAAGGGTAACTTCGGCGGGACCATCCTCACCGCGACCCAGGTCGACGGCTGGGTCGCCCGCTTCACCGCCGCCGGCAAGCTGCGCTGGGCCACCAACGCCGGGCACAGCTACCTCTCGAGCTCTGGCGGCTTCGTGGTGGCCCTGGCGCCGTCGGGCAAGGTCAACGTGGCCGGGCGCTTCTCCGGCACATCGTCCTTCGGCACATACAAGGCCAAGGCCAGAGGAGACAACGATATCTTCGTTGCCCGGCTGGGGAGCCCGCCGTGAGGGCCCCGGCACATACGCTGGCGCTCACGGCGCTGATGCTGGCGCTCGCAGCGGGCTGTGACTCCCGCTGGCCCCAGGACCGCTCGCTGGTCTGTGGAGACGGCGTGACCGACGGCGAGGAGAAGTGCGACGGCGCGGACGTGGGCGGCAAGACCTGCTCGTCGCTCGGCTTCGCGCTCCACGGCACGCTGGGCTGCAAGCCGGACTGCATGGGCTACGACACCTCTGGCTGCTTCCGCTGCGGGGACGGCAAGAAGGACACCGGCGAGGTCTGCGATGGCCCCAAGCTCGGCGACAAGACATGCAAGACCGAGGGATTCTCCGGCGGCAAGCTGCGCTGCCGTATCACCTGCCAGAGCTTCGACACCTCGGACTGCTACAAGTGCGGCGACGGACGCATCGACGACGGCGAGCTGTGCGACGGCGTCGCTCATGCCGGTCAGACCTGCGCGGCCAAGGGCTTCGAGGGCGGCACGCTGGCCTGCGCGTCCACCTGCAAGAACTTCGATACCTCGGGCTGCTACAAGTGCGGCGACGGCAAGATCACCGGCACCGACGTCTGCGACGGCGCCAAGCTGAACAAGGCGTGCAAGGACTTCGGCTTCGAGGGCGGCGCGCTCAAGTGCCGCAAGGACTGCAAGTGGTACGACTTCGCGGCGTGCTTCAAGTGCGGCGACAACAAGATCACCGGCAAGGACACCTGCGACGGCACGGACCTCGGCGGCAAGAGCTGCACGTCCCTGGGCTTCCACGCCGGGACGCTCGCGTGCCTGGGCGACTGCTCCAAGCTGGACCCCTCGAGCTGCCTGCACCACGTCACGCAGTACGCTGTGACGCCCGGGACTCAGGGCAAGCTGGGGGACCAGGTGGACGACGTGGTGGTGGACGACTCGGGCAACGCCTACATCGTCGGGCAGTGGCGGGGGCAGATCACGGCGGGGGGCGCCACGCACAAGACGGGCAGCGACCCCGCGGGCTACGTGGCCCGGCTGGACGCCAAGGGCAAGGTCTCCTGGTTCAGGCCGATCCACGGCGGCGCCACCGCCAAGGGCTCTGTCCAGCACCTGCGCCTGGCCCTGGCCGGCGCGGGCGATCTGCGCGTGTCGGGCACGTTCAAGGGCACCATCGCCACGGCGAGCCAGCCCCTCAAGTCCAAGACCTTCGGCAAGGACGCCTTCGTCCTCGGGCTGGACCGCGTCACCGGCAAGGTCGCCTGGGGGGCCCACGGCACCGGCCCGACCAACGGCTACGGCGTCTACGCCTACGGCGTGACCGCTGACCACTCCGGCAACGCCTTCCTCGTCGGGACCTACTACTCCGGCGCCGCCACCTTCGGGACCACCTCGGTCTCCCAGGTGGGCAAGAGCGCGGAGCTGTTCCTGGCGAAGCTGGACAGTAAGGGCGCCTTCGTCTGGGCCACCAGCGCCGGCGGCCCCGGCATCGAGGAGGCCCACGACGTGGGCCTCGACGGCCAGGGAAACATCTACATCACCGGCGCGGCCTCTGACGGCGCCACCTTCGGGGCCAGCACGATCAACGCCAAGTCAGCCACGGTGGGACACCTGTTCGTGGCCAAAGCCAACGGCTCGGGCAAGTTCCTCTGGGGCGTCGGCGGGTTCAACAGCGGCAAGTACTCCGCCTTCTCCAAGGGCTTCCGCGTCGCCGTCGACGCTGCAGGCACGGCCCACGCCACCGGCCGCCAGACGGGCTGGGTCACCTACGGCAGCACCCAGGTCAAGTCCCAGGGCAGCTACGACGCCGTGATGGTGGCCGTGGACACCACGGGCAAGATCACCTGGGCCACCTCCTTCGGCGGCGCGGGCCACGACGAGGGGCAGGGGATCCATCTCAGCAAGGCCGGTCACCTCTTCGTCACGGGCCACTTCACCGGCAGCGCCGCTGGCGGCGGCCTCACGGTCTACTCCGCGGGGGTGGCCGACGTCCTGCTGCTGCGGCTGAGCAGCGCGGGCAAGATCCTCTGGGCCACGCAGTCAGGGGGCGCGGGCAACGACGCGGCGCTGGGCATCGCCGGCGCCCCGGGCGGTCTGCTCTACCTCGGCGGCAGGTTCCAGGCCACCGCGTCCTTCGGCAGCAAAAAGCTGACCTCAGTTGGCGACAGCGACGGGTTCTTGATCAAGCTCAAGGGCAACCCCTGAGCGCCGAGGCGAGCAGGACGCCAGGTTGACCTCATTGGTGCACCATGTAAGTATACCAATGATGGGTACCTCAAAGCGCAAGACAGTCTTCAACGCCGACAGCGAGGTCCTGGCCCAGGCCAGGGAGCTGGTCGAGGCCGGGCAATACAAGACGCTCTCGGAGTTCATCCGGGAAGCCATGGCCGAAAAGATCAAGGCCCTGCACCAGCTGCGCCTGCGCGAGGCCGTGGCCCAGTACTGCGCCGCCGGCCACGCCGGCGAGGATCCGGAGCTGATTGAGGCCCAGGCCGTCGACGACGACGGGCAGCCAACGCGGCGTAAAACGGAGCGGAGACGTGCGGAGGGGTGAGGTCTGGTGGGGGAAGCCCACCCTACCCGGCGGATCGCGCAAACGGAGGCCGTTTTTGGTGGTGTCGGGGGACGCGTTCAACGCCAACGAACTGTACCTCAAGGTGCTGGTGGTGCACCTGACCTCGGTGCATCGCCCGGGCGGCCCCTACCCCTGGGAGGTCGAGATACCGAAAGGGGTCGCGGGGCTGCCCCGCTCCAGCACGGCCAAGTGCGCCGAGGTCTACACCTTCTTCAAGTCAGATCTGACCGGCCAGGTGGGGACGTTGCCGGCGGACAAGCTCGCCGAGGTGAACAGCGCGCTGTCCCTGGCGCTGGAGCTGGGCTGAGCCTGGCAGGGCCATCCGGCACGACCCGCAAGCGGCTCAGCCCCGCTCCCGATCAAAGGGCCCCTCGGCGATCTCGATGGTGTTCTCACGACCCGGCGAGACGAGGCAGAAGGCCACGTTGCGCTGGCGGATGCAGTTGCGCTCGGGCACCAGCTCGCCCCGGGCCACGGCCTGCCAGGCGTCCTCGGGGAAGTAGCAGTGGATCAGGTTCTCCGGCAGCGGCGTGCCGTCCTCCTGCCACAGGACCCAGGCCACTCGCCCGCCAGGGCCGGGGTGGTCCTTGGCCAGCCAGTGCTTCATGCCGTCGATCATCCAGCCGCCGTCGGTCCACTCCAGGTCGCTGATCCTGTTCCAGACCTCCTCAGATATGAGGGGGTGCTCCATACAGTCCATGTGGTCTCCGTGGTTCGTTGACGAAGCCATGCTATCGGGTGGACGCTATTTCCGCAACGGCGGGCATTCGTGGTAGCGTGGCTGAGGCGGCGAGCGGACATGGGCAGATCCAAGGACATCGACAGGACCATCCAGCAGAACAGGCCGCTGCTCAAGCCCGGCGCCATGGTGGACCACTACAGGGTCATGCGCCGCATCGGCCGCGGCGGCATGGGCGAGGTCTACCTGGCCCGGGACAGCAAGCTGGGGCGCAAGGTGGCGCTGAAGGTGATCCACCGCGACAACATCTCCTCCAAGGAGGCGGTGGAGCAGCTCAACTTCGAGGCCCGGGCCACGGCCCGCCTCAACCATCCCCACATCGTCACCATCTACGGCGTGGGCGAGTACATCGGCGTGCCCTACGTGGCGCTGGAGTACCTCGAGGGTCAGACGCTGCGCCAGCGCGTGCGTGAAGAGCGGCCCGGCGTGCGTGAGGTTCTGCGCCTGGGGCTGGCCATCGCCGAGGCGCTGCAGGCGGCCCACGACCACAGCATCCTCCACCTGGACCTCAAGCCGGAGAACGTGCTCATCCCCCGGGACGGGCGCCTGCGCGTGGTGGACTTCGGCCTGGCCGGCATCATGCGCCCCGCGGTGCCGGGCGACCTGAGCTCGGGCACCGTCTCCACGGCCATGGACATCATCACCACCGACGACAGCCTCTTCGAGGAGCACCGCCGCAGCATCCGCGGCTCGCCGCCCTACATGGCGCCCGAGCAGTGGACCGAGCGGGACTGCAGCGGGGCCACCGACGTCTGGTCCCTGGGCGTGATCCTCTTCGAGCTGGTGGCCGGTCGCCGCCCCTTCGTCGGCGCCAACGTGGTCGAGCTGGCCACCCGCGTGGTGAGCGGCGCCGCCGCCCCCGCGGTGGAACAGCAGGACGGCACGGCCCGGAACCTGCCCGCCGACCTGTCCCGCCTGATCAATCGCTGCCTGGACAAGGACCCCAAACAGCGGCCCTCGGCCAGCGAGGCAACGGAGGTGCTCAAGGCGCTGGTGCACCGCTCGCGGGGGCGCCTCTCCGAGGAGGAGAGCCCCTTCCGCGGCCTGCTGCCCTTCTCCGAGCGCCACGCCGAGTATTTCTTCGGGCGTGACAGCGAGCTGCTCGCGTTTTTGGAGCGCATCCGCCACCAGCCGGTGCTGCCGGTGGTGGGGCCGTCCGGCGCGGGCAAAAGCTCCTTCGTCCAGGCCGGCGTCATCCCGCGCCTGCGGGAGCAGGGGGGCTGGACGGTGCTCGGCCTGCGCCCGGGCAGCGATCCCTTCCGCGTGCTGGCCTCACGCCTGGTCAGCGGCGAGGTCTCCACCGACGGCCACGGCGCCGGCGCGCTCACGGCAGACAGCGGCGGCACCCCCGCGCGCCACGCCGCCGAGGTGGACGAGCTGTGCGCCGAGCTGCAGGCGTCGCCGGGCCAGCTCTCCCTGCACCTGACCCGCCTGGCCTCCCGGGAACAGTGCCGCGTGCTGCTCTTCGTCGACCAGCTGGAGGAGCTGAGCACCCTGGTGGACGACGACGCCACGCGCCGCCGCTTCATGGAGGCGATCTGCACCGCGGCCGACGACCCCCAGGAGCCGGTGCGGGTCATCTTCACCCTGCGCGAGGACTTCCTCTCGCGGCTGGCTGGCGGCGCGGTGGTGCGCGAGGCCCTGAGCCAGGTGACCGTCATCCGCAGCCCCGACCCCGAGGTGCTAGACGAGCTGCTCGAGCGCCCGCTGGGTAAGGTCGGCTACGCCTTCGACGATCCGACCCTCTGCCAGGAGATGACCGCGGCCGTGCAGGGGGAGGGCGCGGCGCTGCCCCTGCTGCAGTTCGCGGCCCACATGCTCTGGACCCGCCGAGACCGACAGGAGCAGCTACTGACCCGGGCGGCCTACGACGCCATCGGCGGCGTGGAGGGCGCCCTGGCGGAGCACGCCGACGGGGTGCTCGAGGGACTCTCCGCGCCCGAGGTGCAGCTGGCGCGGGGGGTGCTGCTGCGCCTGGTCACCGCCGAGGGCACGCGGCGGGTGGTGCCCCGAGACCGCCTGCTGGAGGGGCTGGGGGCCGGGGCCGAGGACGTGGTGGGGCGCCTGATCAAGGCCCGGCTGATCACGGGGCGCCGCTCCTACAGCGCCGGCGGCACGGCGTCCGGGCTGGAGCTGGTGCACGAGTCGCTCACCGGCACCTGGGCGCGGCTGGCCCGCTGGATCGACGAGGGCCGGGAGGAGTTGGCGTTTTTGCACGAGGTGTCCCAGGCCGCCGAGCTGTGGCAGCGCCGGGGCCACCGCCAGGACGAGGTGTGGCAGGGCGAGGCGCTGCAGGAGGCGCTCATCGCCCTGCGCCGCTGCTCCGCGCCGCTGCCAGACCTGTCGGCGCGCTTCCTCGAGGCCGGCCGGGTCAAGGCCCGGCGGCAGGTCTGGCGCCGCCGCGCCGTGCTGGCCCTGGTCATCGCGCTGCTGGCGATGGTGGCGGTGGTCATGTACCACCAGAAGGAGGCGGCCGAGACCCAGCGACAGGCGGCCGAGCGGCGGCGCGTCGAGGCCCGGGCGCGGTGGGCCGACGCCCAGCGCGAGGGAGCGCGGGCCGCCTTCCTCGGCGGTCACCTGCTCGAGGCCCGGGCCAAGCTGCGCGGCGCCCTGGAGGTCAGGGACTCGGCCGAGGCGCGGGCCCTGTGGTGGAAGCTGACCAGGGACCAGACAGCCTGGACCAAGGAGCTGGGCGCCACGGTCTACGACGTGGCCTTCTCCCCCGATGGCCGCACCGTCGCCGCGGCCAGCCAGGACAAGGCGATCTACCTCTTCGACGTCAAGACCCGACGCACCCGCGTCATCCGCGGCCACCGGGACCAGGTCTTCTCCCTGGCCTACGCCCCGGACGGCAAGCGGCTGGCCTCGAGCACCTGGAGCGGGTCGCTGCGCGTGTGGGATCTGGCCAGCGGTGCGTCCCGACAGCTTCGCGGCCACACCGCCGGCGTACGCCGCCTGGCCTTCAGCCGCGACGGCACGCACCTGGCCTCGGCCAGCTACGACGGCACGCTGCGCTACTGGGCGCTGGTCGGCGGCGCCGCGCCGCTGGTGATGAAGGGCCACAAGGGCCACATCAGCGGCATGAGCCTCTCCCCCGACGGCAAGACCCTGGCCTCGGCCGGCAGGGACAGGACCGTGCGCCTCTGGGATCTGGGCGCGGCCGGCAAGGCGCTGCGCGTGTTGCGCGGGCACAAGGCCGGCGTCTACTCCGTGGAGTACAGCCCCGACGGCAAGCTGCTGGCCTCGGGCAGCTTCGACCGCACCGTACGCCTGTGGGACGCGGCGACGGGTGAGCAGCTGCGCGTGCTCGCGGGCCACCGGGCGCGAATCAACGACCTGGCCTTCAGCCGTGACGGCAAGCAGCTGGCATCGGCCAGCTTCGATCGCACCATCCGCCTGTGGGACCCCGCCACGGGCCGCCTGCAGCGGCGGATTCGGGCCCACGGAGCGTGGATCTCGGCCGTGGCCTACAGCCCCGACGGCCGCTTCCTCGTGTCGTCCAGCGCCGACAAGACCGTGCGCCTCTGGGACCTGGCCTCGGCCCAGGCCACGCGGCAGGCGCCGGGGCACCGCGCGCCGGTCTACAGCGCCGCCTACAGCCCCGACGGCCGCCTGGTGGCCTCGTCGGACAAGTCGGGTGAGCTGTGGACCTGGGACGCTCGCACCGGCCAGACGCTGCGGGCCCTGCGCGGGCACCGCGGCGTGGTCAACGCCGTGGCCTGGCGCCCCGACGGCAAGGTCCTCGCCTCGGCGGGCAACGACAACGACGTGCGCCTCTGGAGACCGGACGGCGACACGCCGCCCCGCGCGCTGCAGGGACACACCGGCGGGGTGAACTACGTCGCCTTCAGCCCCGGCGGCAAGATCCTGGCCTCCTGCAGCCTGGACAACACCATCCGCCTCTGGGACCTGACCATCGCCTCGTCGCGCACCCTGCGAGGACACCGGGCGGGGGTCAAGCAGATCAGCTTTTCGCCCAACGGCGAGCGGCTGGCCTCCATCAGCAACGACGGCACCGTGCGCCTGTGGGACGTGGCCACGGGGCAGCAGCTCCGCTCTCTGGCCGTGGGCGGAGAGGGGATCAGCGTCGCCTTCGCCCCTGGCGGCAAGCTGCTGGCCTTCTCCAGCGGCAAGGCCGTGCGGCTGTGGGACCTGGCCAGCCCCTCCTCCCGCCTGCTGCGCCGGTTCACCGCGCGGCCCTACCACCTGGCCTTTCACCCGGACGGCCAACGGCTCGGCGTGTCGCTGTCCGACCGCACGGCGCGCATCCTGGCCCTGGCCGGCGGCGCCGAGCAGGTGCTGCGCGGTCACCGCGACGAGGTCAACTTCATCGCCTTCGACCGCGCCGGGGAGCGCGTGATCACCGCCAGCGACGACGGCACCGTGCGCCCCTGGACCACCGCCACCGGCCACCCCCGCTGGCGGGCGCCGCTGCTGACGCGCACGCTGCTGCTGTCCAGCCACCGCGGCTGGCTGGCCCTGGGCAGCGCGGCCCCGCCGGACAAACCCGCCGCCTGGCAGCGCGCCGTGGCGTCCCGGGGCCGCCGGGGCGACAGCACCGCGACCCTGCTCTGCCTGCAGACCTTCGACGACCACCTGGAGGTCTGGGACATGGCCACCGACCGCCGCCGCTCCCGCGCCGCGGTGCCAGGCGCGCAGGACGTGCTGGCGCTGCCCGGCGGCTGCGTGGTGCGCACGGCCGCCGGGGCCTTGCTCCACACCCCCGCAGGCGCCTACCGCAAGCTGGCCAGCGGCGTCAGCGCCGTGGCCCGAGTCGGCCAGAAACTGCTGGTGGCTGCCGGCGCCCGGGTGAAGGTCTTTGACGGCCAGGGTGAGCGGCTGGCGGTGCACGAGGCCAGCGTCGGCGTGTCGGCCCTGACCCTGGCCCCCGGCCGGCTGGTCATCGGCTTCGGCGACGGCAACATCGAGGTCTTGCAGCTGCGCGGCGCCGCCCGCGGGCCCACGTTCTCCTTCGAGGGGGTCCCGTCGAGCCCGGTGGTGCGCATGTTGCCAGGGCCCATGGGCACCCTCATCGCCGGCTACGCCGACGGCCTGCTCGGCATCTGGAAGCTGGACAGCGGCGCCCTGCTGCACCACGTGCGGCTCCACGGCCCGGTGGTCCACCTGGCGCTGCGGCAGGGCAAGCTCCACGCCGCTTCGGAGCTGGGAGACCACCTCGACCTGGACCTGAGCGTGTTCCGGCTGGACTATTGCCAGGTGCTATATCGAGTGTGGCGCCGGGTGCCCGTGGTGTGGGATAGTGGACTTCCTGTGAAGCGCAAACCGGATCCCAGACACCCCTGCTTCCAGAAGCGGATGAAATGAAGGTCGGCGACGAAATGCAGTTCAACTGGCTCCGCGGCATCATCGGTGTGGTGTTCATCCTCAACGTCATCGACGGCGTGCTGACCCTCTTTTGGGTCTTCACCGAGAAGGCCGAGGAGGCCAACCCCCTCATGGCCGCGCTGATCAACATCAACCCGGTGCTGTTCATCACGGGCAAGATGTTGCTGGTGCTGCTCGGCTCGCTGCTGTTGTGGAACCTGCGCGAGCGACCGGTGGCAGTGATCTCCATCTTCATGGTGTTTTTGGTCTACTACTTCATCCTGCTCTACCACCTCAAGGCGATGAACCTGCGCCTGGTGGAGCGGCTGTTCGGCTGAGCCAGAGGGCATGGCCCGCCCCCGCCTGAACATGTTCGGCAGCGTCGCCCGCGACGTGGGCTACGGCGTCCACTTCATCAACATCTGCGAAGCCCTCTTCGAGCTGGCCGACGTGACGGTGACCTCCAGGGGCGCGCCGGAAGCTGCCGCCTGTACGCCGCGCATGAAGCAGGCCCTGGCCCGGGCCGAGGCCGCGTTCTGCTACGACGCCCCCAGCGTGACCATCTGTCCGGCGGAGCAGATGCAGCTCTTCTGCGGCGCCCATCGCGTCGGCTTCCCCGTGTTCGAGGCCGACCGACTCACCGACGCCGAGGTGTGGCACCTCTCGCACCTCGACGGCGTGCTCGTGACCTCCGGCTGGGCCCGGGAGGTGGTGCTCGGCGGCCTGGGCGACGCGCTGGCCCCGGACCGAGTCCGGGTGGTGGGTGAGGGCTTCGACCCGGACACCTTCCCCTCGCGGTGGGACGCGCCGGACGACGACGATCCCCTGGCGGGGCTGCCCCGCCCCTGCTGCGTGTCGGTGGCCAAGTGGGAGCTGCGCAAGGGGCAGCTGGAGCTGATCCGCGCCGCGGCCAGGGTGGAGGGGCCGCTGACCGTCGTGGGGCGGTGGCACAACCCCTTCTCCTCCGGCTGGCTGGAGCAGGCCGTGGCGGCCCTGCGGCAGGAGGGCTTCGAGCACACCGGCGGCGAACTGTTCCGCCATCGGGACCGCGAGGTGCACGTGGTACTGCAGGGCTTCGACGGAGACCACGGCGCCGTGGCGCGGCTGTTTCGGGCCGCGGACTTCGGCGTGTTCCCCTACCGCGCCGAGGGGTGGGGGCTGCCGGTGTTGGAGTGCATGGGCAGCGGCACGCCGGTCATCGCCACAGACTACTCGGCGCCCACGGAGTACCTGATCGACGACGTGGGCTGCATGCTCCGCATGGGGCAGATGGACGCCATCTACGATCCGGTGTTCTTCCCCGCCGGGCGTCCGGGGGAGTGGTTCGTGCCGAGCGTGGTCGAGCTGACGGCGGCACTGGAGTGCATGTGCGCAGAAGCAGCCGACGGCGGCCTGGAGGCCATGGGCCGGGCAGCCGCTCGCCGCGCCCGGGAGTTCACCTGGGCGCGCTCGGCCGCCCGCCTGATCGAGGCGCTGGAGGACTGGGCGTAAAACTGGAGCCGGCTCCGACTCCGGCTCCGGCTCCGGCTCCGGTTCCGGTTCCGGCTCCGGTTCCGGTTCCGGCTCAGGTTCTGGTTCAGGTTCTGGTTCCGGTTCAGGTTCTGGTTCCGGTTCAGGTTCTGGTTCCGGCTCCGGTTCCGGCT
>PVBE012977188.1_pt1 | contig 24723 bp, 23 predicted proteins | sample 1631181 | NCBI WGS metagenome assembly PVBE01 (sample SAMN08397723, study PRJNA350692) | Marine metagenome, whole genome shotgun sequencing project. | isolation source: water | place: Pacific Ocean | collected 2012-04 | reverse complement strand
CGGATCATCACGAGTTTGTGGAAGTACTGCTCGAGCGTGATCCGCTTCGGCTTGAGGCTCGTGTCGGCCGGGACGAGGTGCAACTCACCACCGTCCCATGCGCGACCCAGGTCGATCTCGCGAAGCGACACGGCGTCGTGGAGCGCGCCCCTCACCGCGTTCTTGAGGGCGACGGGGTCGAGACCCTCGAGGGCGTCGGCGAGCACCGTGGCGCTCACCTCCGGGCGTCGCATCGGCTGCGAGGGCCCGGCGCGCCTTCGTGCGCGGCTGCCACTCCGGCGGGTCCCGTCGACGACTGGTGGGTCGGGATCGCCCCGCCGTGAGAACGACGGGCACGCGCGATGCGAGTCGCGGATGACGCCCATCAGCTTCTCGAGCCGACAACGTCCGACCGCTCCGTCGTCGCGAGTCTCACTCGGACGGAAGTAGCGGCATTCGCCACAGGTGAGTTCGTTCACCTGTCTTCCCTGCGCTCGCCACGCTCGAACTTCAACCGCCCATCGAGGGCGGCGGCCACCGCGCCGAGGTGGCTCCCCCAGGCGTCGTGCGTGGCCGCTGGAACAACCGTTCCAGCCACGCGCGTCACCCGCTCGAGCGCCAACGACCGAGCCTGACGCTGCACGACTTGTCGGACCTGAACAACCGGGTCCACTACTTCGAAGCTATCCCACTCGGTAGCGATGTGCCACCCCACCGGAGTGTCGATTGTGAGCTGGAGGTGCTCCTCCAGCGGGCGCGTTCGCAGGTCGGAGCGGCGCCGGGGCGCGTACAGCTGCGGATCGGGTCGTGCCGAGAGCGACGCGAGGACGGAGCGGCCGAAGAGCCCGGGCACGACGCGGGCGGAGATCGTCGCCTCGACGCGCAGCTTCGTGCCGTCCTGGCGGACCTCGACGTGGCCGACGTAGACCCCGGGGATCGCGCCGACGATCAAGGCCTCCAGAGCCCCCGGTACGTCGCGGACGGGGTGGAGCGCGTCGCGCAACGCCTCGGTCCCGGGCCCCTCGGCCACGAGCGTCGCCGTACCGCGCAACGCGTCCGGCGCGGTGAAATCGAGCTTGACGGTCCAGCGCCACGCCTTGGGCTCGGGGTCCGCGACCGGCGCATCCTCACCGACGGAGACGTGCGGGACCCGCTCCCGCCATGCGAGCGCAAAAGGCTCGTCGTGGTCGACACCCACCGCGTCCAACGCGAACCGCCAGCCGGCGGCGCCACAGCGCGCAGCCACAGGCTCTGCGGTCGGCGCGCCGGCGCGAGGCGAGGCCGTGCCCTTCGGGAGCCACACGGTGTAGACGGCGCGGATCGCAGGGTCGTGTCCGACCATACGGGCCGTGAAGGGGCCGGCGGGTGCACGCTCGACCGTGCGCAGCTCGACCAGGTCGGAAGGCTCGACGATCGGATCGAACTTCAGCCAATTCCTCTGAGCCGACGCGGGCGAGACCCGCCCGCCTGGGTGATGCACGCGCAGCCGCTCGACCGCCTCGCCCATCGGCACTTGGAGGTATCTGGCGCCGGCGGGGACGCGGAACAGCCGATGACGGGTGCGCCAACGCACACCGCCGGCGACCACCCTGTCGTCGAGGGATTCGTGGACGACGACTACCCGTGACCTGGCGAAGTCGTCAGCGACGTCGGCAGGCGGATCGAATCGCGCCACCGCGTCCATCGCCGCCGCCACGTCCGGCGACTCGGGCGGACAGGGACGGGCCGCGACCTCGTCGGGCGTGGGCCCGGGAGGCTTGGGGGCGGGCAGCGCCGCCAGCGCCCGGCGCGCCGCGATGTGATGCGGATCGATCGCGAGAGCCCGACCGAGCGCGGCACGTGCTCGAGCGAGCGCCACGACCGCGGTCACCTCGGCGCTCTTCGGCCACGCCTCGCCGAGGGCGAACCATCCAGAGGCGTCGCGGGGCCAGCGCTGCGTCCACCGGCGCGCGAGCGCCACCGCGTCCGGGCCCGCCGCCAGCCAGGCCTCGCGCAGCGCCGCCGGGTCGTCGGGTGGCAGCACACCGTCGAAGCGCGGCTGCGGACGCGCACCCTCTCCGCGCTCGAAGTGGCGCCACGCGCGGGCACGCCGGGCGCGGTCGTCGTTCAACGTGGCCTGAACCTGCGCCGCCTGGTCGGCGAGCCCCGCCTCGAAGTCGAGCAACTGCGCGAGCCGCCGCCGGCCGGCCGTGTCGAGATCGTCGTCGACGAAGTGGCGAGCGCGCAGGCGATCGACCTCACGCTGCCACCCGGGCGCCAGCGGCTCCGGCACGGGCGGGCCGCCGCAGCCGCCAGCGAGCACCAGGACGAGGGCGGTGCGCAGCCTCACCATGGCCAGCCTCGCGCGTCGGCGCGGTCGACGCGGCGCAGAAACTCGCGGAACGCGGGGTAGCGGTCAGCCGGAATGGCGCCGCCCGAGAGCTCGAGAGTGCGCACGGTCTTCCAGCCGTCCCCGGTGAGCTGAGAGGTGCGCGCGTAGGCGCCAAACTCGCTCTCGACGCGCACGTCTGGCGGTGGCCTGCGACCGCTCGCGTGCAGCTTCCAACGCGTGCGCTCGGGCGCCATCACGAGCGGGCGCGCGCGACGACCGAGTCGGCCGTGGCGTGCGAGCGCGCGCACGGGCGGAGCGGCGCCGGAGATCGCAGTCGCGCGGTTCCGGATATCGACGAGCGTGGGCCGGCCGTCGACCCAGACGAGCGAGCCGATGTGCACGCGCCACGGCGCCTCCCCGGGCAGCCGGATCCGCTCGACCCTGCCATCGACGTGTATCCGAAGCGCCTCCCCCCCGCCTAAATGGGGGTATCGTGGCTCGTCCTTCATCACGACGTTGTCGAAAGCGCCCAACGCCGGGACGTCCGGCAACCAGCCTCGCTTCGGCGAGCGGACCAGCAGCCAGGGGCCCTCCTCCTGGCCCAGGTGGTGGAGGAACCAGCGCCCGAGCGCCGACCAATCCGCGAAACTCCCGTACGCGAGGAACGCGTCGCCGGGCGCCAACTCGGGGCCACCGATCTCCGGCGGGCGCGCAGGTACGCCTCGGGCGGTCCACGTCCAACTATGAACGTCGCCAGCGCGTCGTGTGTCGGGGCCTTCCACGCCGCGCGCGTCCCACGAGAGCGGCCAGCCGGAGGGCAGACGGACCTCGTAAACCCATCGGTCCACCGGGCGCTTGCCGGCCACAGCCACCGTGGCCCCGATGGCCCAGCGCACCTCTTCGCGCGTCAGCCAGGCGAGGTGAACGCGTTCACCGGGACGCCGGGCGCACGTCTCGGTGCACGGGATCGGCCCGGCGTCGGACAGGACCTCCGCGCGCACCCGGACCACTTCACCCGTGCTCTCGCCGATGATCTGTACGTCGGGGTCGTCGGTGACGATCTGGCGAAGCCGCACCGCCGCACCGTCACGGCGCAGCTCGACGACCTCTCGGTCGAGCGTTCCCTCCTGTGGCGGGAGCAGCATATTCGGGCGTCGGTCCGGCACGCAGCGCCCGGCCCGTGAGGGGGTCGCGCTGAGCGGCGGCATCCCGGGGCGCTCGAGGACCGCGAGCGCGACGCGCACATCGTCCATCCCCGGATCGTAGACGAGCGCTTTGCGCCAGGCGCCGACGGCGCCGGAGACGTCGCCTGCGGCACAACGGGCGTCGCCGAGCGCGACCCACGGCCCCGGACGCTCCGGATTGAGCGGGTCGCTCGTCGCGGCTGCGGGACGCGCTCGGGGATCGACCCAGCCCGGCGTGCCGAGCGCGTCGCTCGCCTCAGCGGTCTGCGCAGGCGTGGAGGCGTCGTCCGCGACCACCGCGCGCCACAACCTGCGGGCCACCAGCGGCAGCCCGCGCGCGGCCTCGAAGCGGGCGAGTTCGAGGCGGCCGGCCGGCGAGTCGAGCGCCATGAGCTGCCGCCAGCGCTCAGCCGGGGTCGGCCAGGGCGTGACCGGCGCCGTACGCACCGCGACCGGACGCACCGGACCTGCGGGCGTAGCGGCGTCGAGCGCGATGTCATCAGCGCGTGCCCAGCGGAGCCGGACTGTGGACCGGCCGGGCCGGACGACGACCTTCAACAACCAGTCGTGCCGCCCGGGCGGGCGCCATCGCGTGACGCTGTCGGGCGCGCTCTCCGGCACCACGCCGGGCCCCCCGCCAACGCGCTCCTCACCGAAAAAGAGCCGCCAGCCGCCAGCGCTGTGAACGCGAGCGGTGATCGGCGCTTCGACCATCGTGTGGATGCGTCCTCTCAGGTACACCACGCCGCCGTCGCGTAGGTTCACCACGCGCGCGAGGTCGATGCGTCCGCCGCTGACTGCCGCGCCGACCGGATGCCACCGGACGGGATGCGTCGCCCCATCGAAGACCGACCGCTGCTCGCCAGCGATGAAGGCCGTCTCCGGCTCGCCGACGATGTCGAGGTCGAGATCGAACGGGCCGACGACGGCCCAATCCGGCGAGGCGCCAGCGGCCGCGGGAAGCGTCAGCGAGAGCAAGACGGCGAGGAGGCGCCGCGACATCGGCCGGAGCATCCCCTACCCTACGCGCGACCACAACCACGACAGGAGCCGCGCGGATGGACGACCGGCAAGAGCTGGTGAGCGCCGCGTACGCGGATCGCGAGAAGCTGCGGGAAGCCGCGGACGCCGTGCGCTCCGTCATCACCGACCTCGACCGTGGCGCGCTGCGGGTCGCCACCTGCGACGACGCGGGCGAGTGGACCGTGCACGCGTGGATCAAGCAGGCGATCCTGCTCTACTTCGGCGTCGCCGAGATGCGCGTCGACGAGGTCGGCCCATTCGAGTTCCACGACAAGATCCCGCCGAAGCGAGGGCTCGCCGAGGCCGGCGTGCGCGTGGTTCCACCGGGCGTCGCTCGCTACGGCAGCTACCTCGAGCCTGGGGTGGTGATGATGCCCAGCTTCGTCAACATCGGCGCATGGGTCGGCCGCGGGACGATGGTCGACACCTGGGCGACCGTCGGGTCGTGCGCACAGATCGGCCGGGATGTGCACCTGTCGGGGGGCGTCGGCATCGGCGGCGTGCTCGAGCCGCCGGGCGCGACCCCCGTCATCATCGAGGACGGCGCCTTCATCGGCTCCCGGTGCATCGTGGTGGAGGGTGTGAGGGTGGGTCGTGAAGCGGTGCTCGGCGCCAATGTGGTGTTGACGGCGAGCACGTCCATCATCGACGTGACCGGCAGCGTCCACGCGACGATGCGCGGCGTGGTGCCGCCGCGAGCCGTCGTCATCCCGGGCATGCGACCCAAGCGTTTCCCGGCGGGCACGTTTCATCTGCCCTGCGCGCTCGTGATCGGGCGGCGCTCGGAGAGCACCGACCGGAAGACTTCGCTCAACGCAGCACTCCGCGACTTCGACGTGGCCGTGTAGAAGATCTAGACTCGCCCCGTGAGTGACTCGAGCCCACCGGAAACGCCGCCCGAGCAACCGGCCCAGCCGCCCGTCGACGAGCTGTTCGGCGAAGAGGAGCTCGGACTGCCGCCGCCGCAGAGCGAGGGCCAGCGCCGCGGAACACCGGTCCGCGCGGTCGTGGTCGGAGTGGCAATCCTCGTGGTGGGCGCGCTCTGGTACTTCGCGAGCCTCAACCACGAGCGCTACTTCCTGAAGGTGAAGAAGGAGATGGTCCGCGTCGAGCGCGGCTACTACTTCCCGCTCGGGAGCGGCGCGTGGACCCCGACGCCGGCCTACGAGCCGTTCAAGCTTCCGCCGGGGATCGCCCCCGAGAAGTCCGGCGCGATGAGCATCGAGGAGCTCGACCAGGTCCTGCTCAAGCTGTTCCTGACCATCGCGGAGCGCGAGCTCAGTGACCTGGCGGCCGGCAACGTCGACCTCGCCGAGCGCATGGTCAAGCGGGCCAACAAGCTGCGCTCGCTGCGCATCGGCGACCCCATCGAAGAGAAGCTGATGGTGATGCAGGGCGACGTCGCCTTCCGGCGCGGCCTGACGGAGGTGCGCGGGCTGCAGAACCGCTTCGACGAAGCGCTCAAGCACTTCCGGCGCGCGGCCATGCACGGGGGCGTGTCCTACACGGGCGCCGATAAGTGGGTCGAGGCGATCTCCCGATTGCGCGAGGAGTTCCGCCGTCTTTCGAAGGAGAGCGGGCTCGATCCGGACCAGATCCTGGCAAACCCGCCAAAGCTGTCACCCGATGGCGAGCGTGCGGTCAAGCCGCGGTCGAGGCCGGCGCGCCCCCCAAAGAAGGCGCCCGACGCCGGCGCGCGCTGAAGCCCCCCGGGTCTAGTCAGCTAGCAGCCGGCTTCCTCGCACAACACCAACGGCACGCGGACCTCGACCAGCTCCTTGCAGGGCTCGGCCCGGAAATGGTCGGCGTCGATGGAGATGGAGCCCTCCGCGAGCGCGTCGCCGTTGGCGTCGAGGGCGACGACCTCGAAGCGGGCCTCACCCTCGGGGATGTCGGCGATGTCGCGCTCGAACCCCGGGCAACCGAAGGTCAGCACCTCGCTGAAGCGGTCCTCGACGTCGATGGTGACGCGGACCTGCTCCACGCCGTTGCCCAGGCAGTCGCCTTCGTTCGCGAACGGCCAGCGCACGCGAATCGGGCGGGTGCGCCGCTTGAGGGCGAGCTCCTCCACCTCGACCTCTCCGCCGGATGGGACGACCAGATCGTCGCGGCGCGCCTCGTGGGTCCAGCACCCGTCGTCGTCGAGGCCCTTGAGGACGAGGGCGTAGTCACCCGGCTCGACGTCCTCGATCGAGAGCTCGCGGTGGTCACACGCGGTCGAGGCAGACGCGCTGGGCACCGTCTTGTTGAAGTCGAAGAGCTCTGCGCGCACCTCGCCGACGCCGGCCTCGCTGCACGAGAAGGCGCCGGTCCGCCAGCGCACCTCGACCTCGCCCGGGCGCGATGGCTCGGTGCACCCGCCGACGGCGAGCAGGATCGGCAGTGCCAGGGCGACACACCTCAACGCGGGTGCACCACTTTGCCGCCCACGATGACGCCGACGACCTTCAGGCTCTTCAGCTCGGCGGGCGCCACGGTCAGCGGATCACCACCGAGCAGCGTGAGGTCGGCGTCCATGCCTGGCGCGAGGCGGCCGCGGCGATCTTCGACGAATCCGGCGAACGCGGCGTCCGTCGTGAACCCACGCAGCGCCTCCTCTGCGGTCAGCGCCTCTTCGGGGTACCAGCCGCCCTTCGGCTCACCCGTGGTGCGGTCGGCGCGCGCCACCGCGGCGTACAGGCCCTCGAGCGGATGCGGGCGCTCGACCGGGAAGTCGGATCCGAGGGAGAGACGCACGCCCGCGTTCTTCAGGCTGCGCCAGGCATAGGCCGTGCGGATGCGCTCCGGACCGAGGCGACGCTCGGCCCACGGCATGTCGCTGGTCGCATGCGTCGGTTGCACAAGGGCAAGGATACCGAGGGCGGCCATCCGTTTCTGCTCGTCAGGGTGCACGACCTGCGCGTGCTCGATGCGGAAACGCCGGTCCGGGCCGACCTTTGCCGCCGCGAACGCCCCCACTGCGTCGGCCGCGGCGGCGTCGCCGATGGCGTGCACACCGACCTGGAAGCCCGCGTCGGCGTAGTGGCGGACGCGGGCCTCGAGCGCGTCGCCATGCACGATCGGGATGCCGCTCGAGTCGGGCGCGTCCGCGTACGGCGCCTTGAGCCACGCACCGCGGCTCCCGAGCGCGCCGTCGGCGAAGAGCTTCACGCCCATCACGCTGACGAACGGGCCCGGCTTCGGACCCGCCGCGACCAGCGGCTCGATCTCGGGGTCGGCGCCGTCGAGCAGCACGTGGACCCGCAACGGGAGCCGCCCCTCGTCCGCGAGCTTCCGATAAATGGCGACCACGCGGGCGCTCGCACCCGCGTCGTGCACGCCGGTGAGGCCCACGCTGTGACAGATGCCCACGGCCTTCTCGATCCACGTGCGCAGGGTCGCGTCGCTCGGCGCCGGGATCTTCCCTTCGATGAGGCTCAGGGCGTTGTCCACGAAGATGCCGGTCGGCTCGCCATTCGCGTCGCGGATGATGCGGCCACCATCCGGGTCCGGCGTGTCCTTCGTGACCCCAGCCGCATGCATCGCGGCGGCGTTGGCCCACACCACGTGCCCGTCCACCCGCCGCAGTGACACCGGCCGTTTGGGCGATGCGGCGGTGAGCAGGGCGTGCGTCGGATACTCTGCGATCGCCCAATCGTTGTGGTCCCAGCCTCGGCCGACGATCCAGCCGTCACCGGGCGGCGCCGCGCGTACGATCTCAGCCACGGCCTCGGCGGTCGCCGTCCCGTTCAGGTCGAGCTGACTGGCGGCCTTCCCGAGCCCCATCAGGTGCGCGTGACTGTCGACGAGGCCGGGGACGACCACCGCCTCCGGCACGCGCAGCATCTGGGTGTTCGGGCCGATATGCGCGGCGGACTCCGCCGCCGGGCCGACCCAGACGACGCGCCCGTCGCGGATCGCGATCGCGTCGCCGGAGGCGTGCTCGTCGAGCGTGACGACCTTCTTTGCCAACACGACCAGGTCGGCCGCCACCTTCGTCTCCTTCGGTGCGCCGCCCCCCCCACATCCGACCAGCAGCGCCAGGATCGCCAGCCGCTCTCGAGAGCCGATCACTTAAACGGACCGAGCACGCGGAATCCCGCGCCGAGCCTGGCAAGGCGCGAGGAAGAGGCGTGCCGAGGCACGTCGACGACGAGCAACGCCGCCAGGTTCGGTGCGGGGCTCCGCGAGCGACGGGAGTTTACGTGTTCGGCTCTCTAGCACGTCGCACCTCTCGCCTGAATGGGCGGCGCATCGTGTTCAGCGGCTCAGGCGTGTGTCAAGCTGCGCCGATGCGCTCGCCGCTCCCCTTCTCCCGCCCGCGGGCGCTCGTCGGGATGGTGCATCTGCAGCCTCTCCCGGGCGCCCCCGGCTTCGACGGTGACCTCGACGCGGTCGCGACGCGCGCGCAGGCTGACGCGCGGATCCTCGCGGAGGCGGGGTTCGACGCGCTGATGGTCGAGAACTTCCACGACACCCCGTTCTTCAAGGGCGCCCTGCCGCCCATCACGGTGGCGGCGCTGACCCGATGCGCGCTGGCCGTACGTGCGGCGGCGCCGGACCTGCCGCTGGGGATCAACGCGCTGCGCAACGACGGGCCTGCTGCGCTCTCGGTGGCGGTCGCGACCGGCGCCCGGTTCATTCGCGTCAACGTGCTCAGCGGCGCGATGGTCACCGACCAGGGCATCATCGAGGGGTGCGCCGCCGAGCTGCTGCGGCTGCGGAGCGCGCTCGGGGTGGACATCGCGATCCTGGCCGACGTGGCGGTCAAACACGCGGCGCCCCTGGCAGCCCTCGACCCGGCGCAGCTGGCGCGCGACACGGTGTATCGCGGCCACGCCGACGCCTTGGTGGTCTCCGGGAGCGGCACGGGGCAGCCGACGCTTCCGGCCGATTTGGAGGCGGTCCGGACGGCGTGCCCCGGCGTGCCTGTCCTGGTCGGAAGTGGGGTGACCGCCGAGACGCTGGCCAACTACGACGCGGACGCGTTCATCGTGGGGACCGCGCTACAGAAGGACGGACGGGTCGACCGAGCGCGCGCCGAAGCGGTGCGCTACTCGAGCGAGCGGTGACGAAAGAGCCCGGCGCCTCCGCTCACGGTGCCGTGCAGGTCGACATACCCGAGGCGCTCGTAGGTGCTGTAGAGCGCGTCGCAGTCCAGATTGCCGCTCGCACGGGCCGTGAAGATCGCCTTCAAGCCGGCGCCCTCGCTCTCGAATTCGTACCAGAAATAGTGCGGGTCCTCGACCGCGAACCCCAGTCGATGCCACGTCTCCTGACGCCAGGCGCCCACGCCCGCAGGGCAGCGCCCGACGTCGTTGGCCTCGCAGCACGCGTTGATTCCAGGCGTCGGAACTGCGGACACCGGGAACGACGGTAGCCCCGCTGCACCCTCGCGATTGACGGGGTCGTCCTGGAACGAGGTCACGGCGCCGTCGAAGATGCGCCGCAGGTTCACCGTGGCCTCCGACGTCTTCGACCGCCGCACCGCTCGGGTGAGGGCCGGGAGCGCGACCGTCGCCAGAATCCCGAGGATCCCGACCACGACCATCAGCTCGATCAGCGTGAAACCGGAGGGCTGCCTGCGCACGACCGAACCGTATCGCGTCCCTGTCGTGCCGACAATTGCCCACCCGGCCCCCGGGACCGAGTGGTGAATCGTTGGACGCACCCCCGCATCTTCTAGATGATCGAAGATGGACCGTTATACGGGGGAGGATGGACCGCCGAAGTGACGCCAGCCTCAATCGGCGTCTCGCGGCCGCGTTTGCCGCGTCGGGAGTCCTGCACCTTCTGATCGCGTTCGTCCTCGGCGTCCTCGTCGACTTCGAGGTGACGATTGGTGAGCCCGGGCAATCGCGGGCCCGCGACAGACGCATCGAGGTGGTCGACAGCGACACCGCGAAGAAGATGCTCAAGAAGAAGGCCGACGCTGCGAAGCGGGCCCTCGCCAAGACGCGCAAGAAGAAGAAGAAGGAAGAGGAGAAGAAGGCCGACAAGGCCCCCGGGCAGGTGGTGCACATCCCACCGCCCCCCCGCGAGGAGCGCCCGATCGACGCCAAGAAGCTCAGCGAGTACGACAGCACAGTCGACAAGGAGACGGTCGCCCGCAACAAGGACGTGCCCACCCCGCGGGTCAAGAAGGCGAAGCGCGAGCTGATCTCGACCGGCACCGACGAAAAGGGCGACACGAAGAAGCGCGAGCGGGTGCCCAAGCGCAAAGAGGTCGCCACCGGCGCCACGGGCCCGGGCGACAAGCGCACCCAATCCGACAAGCCCGGCCCCGACAACCCGGGCGACCCCGCCGAGCGGAAGCTCGCGCTCCGGGACACGGCGAAGCTCCCTGAAGGCGGCGGGGTGTTCCGGCGCACTCCCGACAACCCGGCCCCGAGCGCCCACACACCGGGCGGCGGCGGCAAGGTCGGCGGCGCACCCGAACCCGCGACCGTCCGCGACGCATTGCCCACGCTGGGCTATCAGGAGCTCGCCCGCACCGACGGCTCGCCCGACCACTTGCCCGACATCGAAGAAGGCGACGCCACCTTCCTCAACACCCGCGAGTGGAAGCACGCCTGGTTCTTCAATCGCGTCAAAGCCAGCGTTCAGCGCCGCTGGCGCGCCGTCGACCGCCACCGTCGCCACGACCCCTACGGCCGGGTCTTCGGCGTCCGCGACCGCCTCACCGTGCTCAACGTCACCATCAACGCCGACGGCTCCCTCGAGGACGTCTACGTCGTCAAGGACAGCGGCGTGGCCTTCCTCGACGAGGCCGCCGTCCAGGCCTTCCGCGAAGCCCAGCCCTTCACCAATCCGCCCCTCGCCCTGCAGGACTCGGACGGCAACATCCGCTTCAAGTTCGGCTTCTACCTCGAGATCCACGGTCGCGGCGGGTTCCGCGGCGGCTTCCTGCGCTGACGGTGAGACTCGTGCTGGCCGCCGCCCTCTGCGCGCTCGTAGCGTCTACCCCGGCCTGCGAGGACGACGCCTCGACAGCTCCTGACGGCGACGCCGGTATCGGGCAGCCGTGCGCCGACCACAGCAATTGCATCGAGGGCGCCGCCTGCCACGCCGGCCTTTGCCGCACGTTCTACTACGGCTGCGATTGTCCGGGTTCGGACCAGGACCCCGAATCGTGCTGGGCGAAATGCGTGTGCGTCGACTACGACGGCGAGCCGGGCGTGGTCTTCGTCGAACGCGACGCATGCCCATCCCCAATCAACGGCGCCCAAGACGCGGCGGTCCAATAGAGCGCGCCTCAGCCGCCCTCTTCCACTGGCTTCGACCCGAAGAGGTCGATCTTCCACGCCTCCCCGACCTTCACCACGCGCAGCGCCCAGGTCTTGTCGCCGAGCTTCCCGCGGACGACGCGTGCCTCCTCGGTGCCGGCGTCGACCGACCGGCCTTTGCGGGGCAGATCGAGCTCGAACGCCCACCCCGGGCGAACAGCCAGGCGTTCGAGCACGGCCTTCTCGTCGCCCCCGGGCACGCCGACCAGCTCCGCCAGGCGCTCCTGACTCTTGGGTGTCAACGCCCGGTAGACATGAGGCCCGCTGCCCGCGCGCACCGCGGCCACGAACCGCTGGTAGGCGGTGACGGCCGGATCCTTCGGCGGGGCACCGCAGCCGAGGACCAACAGGGAGAGCACGACGATTCGCACGGCGCCGAACATGCCACCACGCGCCGCACGTCGGCAACCGGCGGTTGACTTCGGCGCGCCCGCCCACTACCTCGGACGCATGCGCTTCGTCTCGATCCTGATGTGCTCCTTCCTCGCGCTGGCCTGTGAGGAGAACCTCGACCAGGCGACGCCCGACGGCGCCATGCACCAGCTGCGCGACGCCATCATGAAGCGCGACACCGAACAGCTGCTCGCGCTCTCCTCGTCCAAGACCCACGAGCTGCTCGCGCAGCTGCAAGCGCTGCTCAAGCAGCAGGGCCTGGCCGTCAAGGAGCGCTACCCCGACGAGCACCGGCACGCCGCGAAGCTCGCCTACCCGAAGGGCGTGCTCGAATCGACCGACGCCAAAGCGCTCTTCGCCGCCCTGGTCGAGCCCGGATTCGCCGCCCAGGACACCGGCGACGGCCTGCGCTACGGCATGACCGTGATGGGCGCACCCACCGTCGAGGGGGACCGCGCGGACGTCGCGACGCAAAACGGCGAGACCGTCAAATTCCTGCAGCAGGACGGCGTGTGGAAGACCACGGTCTTCGAGCGGGCCATCGAGGCCAATCTGAACCGCGCCCGGCTGAATCAGCAGACGCTCGAGTGGAATCTGAACGTCTTCGGCGAGCTGAAGCGGCGTGCGGAGGGGAAGAAGAAGAAGACGCCTCCGAAGCCGGATGGAGCGGAGCCGACGCCGCCGCCGAAATGAACGGTCGCCACGCAGCTATCTTCCGCGCCCCCACGCCCCTGACCCGACGTACATCGTCGACGCGTCCGTAGGGCCTTCCGGCCACGATTCGGGCCGCCAGGGTACGACCCAGCCCACGCAGTGCGCGCAGCTCGAACTCGGGGGCGCTGTTCAGATCGAGCCGCAGGCCGAGGCGAAAGCGTTGGTCGGGTCGAACGCGCCCGACGTGCGTCACGCACGGACTGCCCCTCGCCTCGAGACGCGCCCCGGCCCGCACCACGCCGTCGGGTGGGCAACGCCGGAGGAGACCGGTCACGCGTGATGAGACGCGGCCGGCTCGGCTGCGGCCGCATTCGAGATGCTCCACCGCACCCCGACGGATGGCGACCCAGACCGCACACGGTGGATCCGGGTCGCGGGGCGCCGGGTCCGGACGGTGGGACCACAAGCCCACCATGCTCAGCACGCCGAGCGCGACAATTCGTTGGGCGGGGCTCACAAAGAACCCCTTCGGTCACAGGCGGGGCGTGTTGCGCAGAAAATGCCGGAGCGCGTGCGGAATGTCGGTGAAGACGCCGTCCACCCCAGCATGCCCCAGGCGCGCGAGGGTGACGCGGTCGTTGACCGTCCACACATTCACTGCGACGCCCACGCGGTGCAGCGCCGCGACGAGGCCCGGGCGTACGAGCCAGGCGTGGGGGTGCCACGCGCTCGCGCGTACGCGCGCCAAGGTCTGCTGCGGCAGCGCCTCGCGCAGACGCACGGTCGGGTCGAGAGTGCGCGTGCCCATCACGACGGCCCGCGGAATGCGAGGCATCGCTTCGAGCGCAGCCTGCATCGCCTCCACGTCGAAGCTCGATAACAGCACCTCGTCGCGGCCTCCGCGCTGCTCCAGCAGCCGAGCGACGGGACCCACTGCGGCGGCGTCCTTCAACTCGACGTTCACGGGGATGCGCGCAGAGACGAGGTCGAGGACCTCGGCGAGCGTTGGGGCACAAACCCCGCCGCTCAGCCGGACCGCCCGGACCTCCACCGAAGTCAGCGTCGAGAGGCGACGCGTGTCGGCGCCGCCCGTCAGACGGGTCAGGTCGTCGTCGTGAAAGACGAGTGGGACGCCGTCAGAGGTGACGTGCACGTCGAGCTCGATACCGTCGGCGCCGTCCGCCAGCGCCCGCGCGAACGCGGGCAATGTGTTCTCGAGCGGCCCGGCGGCTCCGTGGCTGCCACGGTGAGCCCACAGGCGCATCAGGGCGCGGTCATTCGTGTTGCGATCCAGAGACCCAGCCCGGCCGCGGCGACGCCGACCACGACGTTGGCGACGATGTTCGCCCACCCATAGGCCGGCTCGACGCTGCCGAGCAGCTGCGCGGAGTCGTTCCCGAAAGTGCTGAACGTGGTGAGCCCACCCAGGAAGCCGGTGGTGGAACCCACGCGAAGCGACTGCGGCAGGTCGAAGCGCACCACGAAGAGCTGCGCGAGGAAGCCGAGCAGGAAGCAGCCGACGATGTTCACCGCGAACGTCGCCCACGGGAAGACGGCGTTCGGCGCGAGCCGGAGCGCCAGCATGCCGACGCCCCAGCGGCACATGGCCCCGAGACCACCCCCGATGAAGACCGCGAGCGCCGTCATGCGGCGGCCAGGGCTTCGAGGGTGACGCAGCGCTCGCCGGTGACGCGTCCCCACGGCACCGCGGCGAACGGGACCCCGGACGCACGCGCGGCGTCGCGGTCGACCTCGGTGTCGCCGACGAAGAGCGCGTCGGCTGCGTCGACGCCCATCGAGTCGAGGGCACGCCACAGGGCCTCGGGCGCCGGCTTGCGCACCTCGTCTCCGCACACCACGGCGACGAAGTGCGGCGCCCACCCGGTCGCCTCGAGGATCGGCTCGACGTAAGGGCGCGGCTTGTTCGTCACCAGGCCGAGGCGCCCGCTCCACGCGCGGACGACGGCGTCGGCCCCCGCATACGGGCGCGAGCGCCGGTAGACATTCGCGCGGTAGTGGTCGTGGAACGCAGTCCGCGCGGCCTCGAGCGATCCGGCCCGCGGCGGGAGGGTGTGGGTGAGCAGATGCGTCAGTCCCCAGCCGATGTGCGGCAGCACCGCTTCGAGCGCCAGCGGGTCGACTCCGAGGTGGGCGCGCGCGGCGTTGACCGCGTCAGCGATGTCGGGACCGCTGTCGAGGAGGGTGCCGTCGAGGTCGAAGAGCAGCGCCATCACCGCGCGAATGTACCGCCTTTGGGGCTGCAAACCACCCTGCGACCGGGTAGAACGCGAGCAGATGAAACCGCTCGTCCTCGGCACAGGCCCTCTGTCGACCGATGACCTGGTCGCCGTCGCGCGCGACCGGCGGCCGGTCGAGATCGACCCCGTGCGTCGCGCGCGCATCACAGCGCTGCGGGCGCACGTCGAGGCGTTGCTGGACGACGAGGCGCCCGACACCTACGGCGTGAACACCGGATTTGGGGCGCTGGCCGAGGTTCGCGTCGCCCGCGCGGACCTGGCGCAGCTGCAGCTCAACCTGGTGCGCAGCCACTCGACGGGGGTCGGGCGCCCGTACGATGTCGCCACGACCCGGGCCATGATGCTGCTGCGCGCGAACGTGCTCCTGCTCGGGACGAGCGGCGTGCGAGCCGTGGTTCCCGACCTTCTCGTCGCGATGCTGAATCGGGGCGTGCATCCCCTGGTGCCCGAGAAGGGCTCGGTGGGCGCATCGGGTGACCTGGCGCCGCTGGCCCACCTCGCGTTGGTGCTAGTCGGCGAAGGCGAGGCCTCCTTCGATCCCGACGTCTCGCCGCAGCGGGGTCCGACCGTCAGCGGCGGCGTCGCGCTCGACCGCGCGGGGCTGTCGCCCGTCGCGCTCGCCCCCAAGGAGGGCATCGCGCTCATCAACGGCACGCAGGCCATGACCGCCGACGCTGCGCTGACCCTGCAACGCGCCTGCGACCTTGCGCGCGTCGCCGATGTCGGGGCGGCCGCGTCCCTCGACGCGCTGCTGGGCACCGCATCTGCCTACGACCAGCGAATTCACGCCGCACGCGCCCATCCGGGCCAGATCGCCAGCGCCGAGAATCTGCGGCTGCTACTGGTCGGCAGCCACCTCATCGAGAGCCACGCGGATTGCGGCAAGGTCCAGGACCCGTACAGCCTGCGCTGCGCCCCGCAGGTCCACGGAGCGACCCGCGACGCCCTGGCCTACGTGCAACAAGTGGTCGAGCGCGAGCTGAACGCCGCGACGGACAATCCGCTCGTCTTCCAGGTCGACGGCGGCATCGAGATCATCAGCGGCGGCAACTTCCACGGCCAGCCGGTGGCGCTCGCGGCCGACCACCTCACGATCGCGGTCGCGGAGCTCGCGAACATCTCCGAGCGGCGCGTCGAGCAGCTGGTCAACCCGCACCTCTCCGCCGGACTGCCGCCGTTCCTCGCGCGAAACAGCGGCCTCGAGAGCGGCTTCATGATCGCCCAGGTGACGGCTGCGGCGCTCGTCAGCGAGAACAAGGTGCTGGCGCATCCGGCGAGCGTCGACAGCATCCCGTCGAGCGCCAACCGCGAAGATCACGTATCGATGGGCACCATCGCCGCGCGAAAGGCCCGCGAGGTGGTGGGCAACGTCGAGTACGTCCTCGCGATCGAGCTGCTCTGCGCGATGCAGGGCCTCGACCTGCGCCGGCCGCTGCGGAGTGGAACCGGGGTCGAGGCCGCCCACGACTGCATCCGCACCGAGGTCCCGCCGCTCGACTGCGACCGCATCCTGCATCGTGACATCGAGGCGGTGGCGGCGATGGTGGCCGACCGACGCCTGCTCGACGCGGTGGAAGCCGCCGTCGGGCCGCTGCATTGAACGGAGGGGAGCGATGAGCCGCACGATCCGCGCGCCGCGAGGCACAGAGCTGCGCTGCAAGGGCTGGGAGCAGGAGGCCGCCCTCCGGATGCTGATGAACAACCTCGACCCCGACGTCGCCGAGCGGCCGGAGGACCTCGTGGTCTACGGCGGAAGCGGTCGTGCAGCGCGGTCCTGGCCCGACTTCGACCGAATCGTCGCCACCTTGGAGCGGCTCGAGTCGGACGAGACGATGCTGGTGCAGTCGGGTCGGGCTGTCGGCGTGTTTCGCACTCACGCGGGCGCGCCGAGAGTGCTGCTCGCAAACTCCCTGCTCGTACCTGCATGGGCGACCTGGGAGAACTTCTGGGCGCTCGAACGGGCCGGGCTGACGATGTTCGGCCAGATGACGGCCGGCTCGTGGATCTACATCGGCACGCAGGGGATCCTGCAGGGCACCTACGAGACGTTCGTGGCGGCTGCGCGGCTGCACTACGGGGTCGACACCCTCTCCGGTCGCGTCGTCTTGAGCGCGGGGCTCGGCGGGATGGGCGGGGCGCAGCCGCTGGCCGCGACGATGGCCGGGGGCGCGTTCCTCGGGATCGAAGTCGACCCGCACCGTGTGCAGCGTCGGGTCGAGACGGGCTACCTCGATGAAGTCGCAGACTCCCTCGAGGACGGCGTACGGCGGGTGACAGCGGCCGCGGCCGAGGGGCGGGCGTTGTCCGTCGGCGTCGTGGGCAACGCAGCCGAGGCCTACCCTGCCCTCTTCGCGGCAGGCTTCAGGCCGGACCTCGTCACCGACCAGACCTCCGCGCATGATCCGCTGGGCGGATACGTGCCGGCCGGATTGTCACTCGAGGCGGCGGACGACCTGCGGGAAAGCGACAGCAAGACGTACATCCAGCGCGCGAAATCGAGCATGGCCACGCACGTCCGCGCGATGCTCGACTTCCAGGGAGCCGGCGCCCACGTCTTTGACTACGGCAACAACCTGCGTCAGGGCGCGGTGGAGGGCGGCTGCGCGAACGCCTTCGACTTCCCGGGGTTCGTACCCGCTTACATCCGGCCTCTCTTCTGCGAAGGAAAGGGCCCGTTCCGCTGGGTCGCGCTCAGCGGTGACCCGGAGGACATCTTCACCACCGACCGTGAGCTCGCGAAGCTGTTCCCGGAGGACGAGGCGCTGCTGCGCTGGTTGAAGCTCGCCGGCGAGCAGGTGCAATTCCAGGGTCTGCCGGCGCGCATCTGCTGGCTCGGCTACGGGCAGCGGGCCAAGGCGGGCGCGCTCTTCAACGATCTCGTGCGCACCGGCCGCGTGAAAGCGCCGATCGTCATCGGGCGCGACCACCTCGATTGTGGCTCGGTCGCCAGCCCGAACCGCGAGACGGAGGGCATGAAGGACGGCTCGGACGCGATCGCCGATTGGCCGGTGCTCAACGCGATGCTCAACATCGCTGCGGGGGCCACCTGGGTGAGCGTGCATCACGGAGGCGGGGTCGGCATCGGCTACTCGCTGCACGCGGGCATGGTCGTGCTGGCTGACGGGAGCGACGCCGCGGCCGAGCGACTGGAACGCGTGCTGACGGCCGACCCAGGTACGGGCGTGATGCGCCACGTCGACGCCGGATACGACGAGGCGGTCGACTTCGCCCGGCAGCACGACGACCTCGACCTGCCCGGGTTGAAGTGATCGACCTGCTCGTCTGCGGGGCGTCCGAGGTCTTCCCGGCCACGAACGGACCGATCGACCGCGGCGTCGTCGCCATCGAAGCCGGCAAGATAGCGTACGTCGGGACTTTGCAGGGCCTTGGACCGGTCCCGGACGAGGTCCCGCGCCTCGACGCGGACGGCGGACTCGTGACACCCGGGCTCGTCGACCCACACACGCACCTCGTGTTCGCGGGCGACCGCAGCGGCGAGTACGCAGAGCGCGCCGCGGGCGTCGGCTACCTCGAGATCGCGGCGGCGGGCGGCGGGATCGCGCGAACGATGCGCGCCACGCGAGAGGCCAACCTCGACACGCTCGTGGCGCTGGCGACACCGAGGCTCGAGCGTCTGCTCGCCAACGGTGTCACCACGGCGGAGGTGAAGTCCGGGTACGGGCTCGAGCATCAGGCCGAGCTGCGCATGCTGCAGGTCGTGCGCGCTCTGAACGCCGCGCATCCTATCGACCTGGTCCCGACCTTCCTCGGCGCCCACACGGTGCCACCGGACCGCAAACGCGCGCCGTACCTGGACGAAGTGGTCGGGCCCATGCTGGCCGCGGTCGCCGATGAGGGGCTCGCGGAGTTCTGCGACGTCTTCGTCGAGCGCGGCGCCTTCTCAGTCGAGGAGGGCGAGCGGGTGCTGCGCGCCGGGCTGGCCCGTGGGCTCCGCCCGAAGGTGCACGCGGACCAGCTGACCGCAGGCGGCGGCGCCGAGCTGGCGGCGCGCGTGGGCGCGACCAGCGCGGACCACCTCGAGCACACGAGCGACCGCGGGATCGAAGCGTTGGCGCGGGCCGGCACGGTGGCTGTGCTGCTCCCGGGCGCCGCCCTCTTCCTGGGCGCGGACGACCGGCCTCCCGCCCGCAGGCTCATCGACGCCGGCGTCGCGGTGGCGCTCGCGACGGACTGCAATCCGGGCACGTGCATGACCGAGAACCTGCTGCTGATGCTCACCCTCGGCATGAGTCGGCTCGGGATGACCGCGCGCGAAGCGCTCGAAGCGGTGACCGTCCACGCCGCGCGGGCTGTCGGCCGCGAACAGGTCGCGGGCACCCTGGAAGTCGGCCGCCCCGCGGACCTGGTGGTCTTCGACGTGCCGAGCCACCAGCACCTGCCGTATCACTTCGGCGCACCGCACACGCGGGTCGTGCTCAAGCGTGGTCGCGAGGTCTATCGCCGCGCCGACCGGTAGTCAGCGGCGGACCGGATCCCAGACGGCGCGGAGCTCAGCCTCGCTGATGGGACCCTCGCGGAACAGCTTGAGGTCGCCCGCCACCAGCCCGACGACGGTGCTCGCCGTGCCCGCGACCTCGCCGCCCTCCACCAACCCGTCAACGCCGCTCAGGCCGGCTGCGTCGCACGCCGCAGGCCCTCGAGCCGCGGGCTCGCCGGAGCGATTCGCGCTGGTCGCCACCAAGGGCTCACCGAGCGCCTCGACGAGGGCGGCCGCGACGGGATGGGCGGACATTCGGACGCCGACCATGCCGGTCCCGGCCGTCACCGCCGCGGGGAGCGCCGGGAACGCAGGCACCACGAGCGTCAGGGCGCCGGGCCAGAACGCTTCGGCCAGCAGCAGAAGCGGGCTCTCGACCTGCCTCGTACGCAGCGCCGCGACGCTCGGGAGCAGCACCGGAAGTGGCTTGCCCACCGGCCGCTGTTTCGCCGCCACAACCCGGGTGACCGCGGTCTCGTCGAAGGCGCGACAACCCAGGCCGTACGCGGTCTCGGTGGGAAAGACGACGACGCCGCCTTCTCGCACGATCGCCAGCGCTTCGTCGTGAGTCAGGCGGGAGAGCACGCGCGCTCCACCTCTGCCAACGCGGCCACCACGTCGCGCGCGACCAGGGCGTTCTGGGTGCCCCGGGAAGCGGCCTCGTCTCCGGCCCGGGCATGCCACACCACGCCGGCGCACGCTGCGGCGAAGGGCTCGAGCCCGCGCGCCAACAGGGCGCCGATGACGCCCGCCAGCACGTCGCCCATGCCCGCGGTGGCCATGCCCGGATTGCCGTCCGGACACACGCCCAGCCGCCCGTCCGGGGCGCACACGAGCGTGTGCGCGCCCTTCAACACCGCCACGGCATCGAAGCGTCGCGCGAGCGCCTCCACCGCGCTCGCGCGGTCGGACTGAACCTCGGCGGAGGTCATCCCGAGCAGTCGGCCCGCCTCACCCGGGTGCGGTGTGAGCACCGCTTGCCGGCAGGCAGACAGCGCATCCGGCTTTCGCGACAGGTGGTTGAGCGCGTCGGCGTCCACGACCGCTGGCACCCGGAGCCGCGGCAACAGCTCGACGAGCACCTGACCGGCATGGGACGAGGTGGGCATCCCGGGCCCGACGACCAGCGCCGAGTGCCCGTTGATCGTGGTCGCGAGCCGCTCTGCCGCCGACACCGGGGTCTCCGAGTCGATCAGCGCCGCGGACGCCATCGACTCGTAGAGCACACCCGCCACCATCGGCAGAGCCCGCTCGTGCGTGCCGAGCGTCGCGAGCCCGGCGCCGGCGCGCATCGCCGCGTCGAGGGTCATCCGCACCGCGCCCGTACGTCCGACGGAGCCACCGAGCACGTAGACATGGCCGAGCGTGCCCTTGTGCGCCTCCTGCGCGCGCGCCTCGAACGCCGGCCGAACGTCGTCGTCGCCAAGCACGTGTCGGGGGCGTCCGTGCTTCTCGAGCGCCTCCGCGGGCATCCCGATGTCGACCACGCGCAAATGCCCGACGTACGCGGGCCCGGGGTACAACCACTGCCCTAGCTTGGAGGCCGCGAACGTCACCGTCATCGCGGCCGGCACCGCCTTGCCGAGCGGCTGGCCCGTGTCCGCACATAGCCCGCTCGGGACGTCGACCGCGAGCAGCGGCGCACCGTGGCCCTTCATCCAGGCGATCGCCTCGCGCGCCGTCCCGCGAACCGCCCCCCGGACGCCCGTGCCAAGCACGGCATCGACGAGAAGCGCGTAGCGCCCAGGCGGAAGGCGTCCGAACTCCTCCGGCTCTTCCGCGCGAAGCACGGGAATGCCCATCGCGCGAACCGCCTCGAAGCTCACCTGAGCGTCACCGCGCAGCTGGTCGGGCGCGGCGCACAGAATCACGTCGACCTCGCGCCCGTAGCCCACCAGATGCCGGGCGGCGACGAACCCGTCCCCGCCGTTGTTTCCGCGTCCGCAGACGACGCCGATGCGCCCCGCCGGCGACAACTCCTGAGCCGCCTCGGCTACTGCTCGCCCGGCGTTCTCCATCAACGCGACACCAGGCACGCCGAGCGTGTCGATGGCGTGCGCGTCGGCGAGCTGCATCTCGTCTCCCAACAGGATGCGCCGCGCATGCGGGCGTCGGTCTGGCTCGAATCTCATCCACTCGCCTCCGTGACCACCAGCGCGACAGCGAGATCTTCGTCGTGGGACAGGCTCAGCCACCAACATCGGTCCGAGCCAGCCTCCGCAGCGACCCCATGCAGCCGCAGCGCCGGCGCACCCGCGTCGTCGCGCACTATCTCGATCTCGGCAAGTCGGCCGCGGCGCAGGAGGTGTCGGACCGCCATCTTTGCCGCGAGGCGCACCGCGTAGTGCTGCGGCGCCCGGCGTTTCGGGTCGCAATAGTCGCGCTCAGCAGCGGTGAACGCGCGCGCCGGCAAGGCGTCACCGAAGCGCTCGAGCGTCCCCGCCACGCGCGAGACCCGCAGCGTGCGCAGCGCCACCCCGTTCACAGCGCGCGCCGGCGTCCACGGTCGATGGCCGCCCCGAAGTCGGCGACGGCGCGCTCGATGCCACGCAGGATGGCCCGCGCCAGCAGGGAGTGCCCCACCTGAAACTCGTGGATGTGCCCCACTCGAGCCAGCGTCTCCGCCTCACGCAGGTCGACCCCGCCCGAGACCGCTACCCGCAGTTCGAGGCGTGCCGCGAGCGTGGCGGCGTCCGCGATGCGGGCGATCTCGACCCGCGTCTCGGCCGTCGACCGAGCCTGCCGCAAGCCGCCGGCATGCAGGACGACCACGTCGGCGCCGATCCGGTGCAGCGCCTTGACCTGGTCGAGCGCGGGCTCGACCACCACCCCGACCCGCATGTCTGCGTCCTTGAGGTGATGCACATGCTTCCTCAGCGCGTCCTTCAGGAGGTGCGCATCCAGGGTGCCGCCCGCCGGGCCGTCGCGCGCGTCGGGTGCGAGCGTGACCCGGTCCGGTCGCACGTCGAAGGCTGTGGTCACCAGGTCCGCCGAAGGCGACATCACGAGGTCGAGCGCCGCCCCCAGACTGTCGCGCAAGAGTCGAAGATCGCGTTCGCGCGCCGTGCGCTGGTCGTCGCGCATCGACAACGCCACGATGTCGACACCGGCCAGCTCGGCCAGCAGCCCCACGGCCACCGGGTCGGGCTGCCGATGCTCCTGGAGCGCTCGCAACGCGACCACGCCGTCAAGCGACGCATGCAGACGTCCTTCACCCTTCACGACAATGCCTCCTGTATCGCTTCACTGATCTCGCCGGCCGCGTCCGCGATCACGTCGTCGTCCGGACCCTCGACCATCACCCTCGCCAACATCTGCGTCCCCGAGTAGCGGACCAAGACGCGCGCGTCCTCGCCGAGGCGCTGCTCGACCGCGTCGATACAGCGCTGCACGTCGGGAAGCTCATCGAACGGCGGCTTCCGCGTCACGGAGATGTTCTGCAGGACCTGTGGGAACCGGCTCATACACGCAGCCAGCTCGCTGAGAGGCTTGCCGGTGCGCACCATCAGCCCGAGCACCGCCAGGGCCGTGACCAGTCCGTCGCCGGTGGTCGAGTGGTCGTGCAGGATCACGTGACCGGACTGCTCACCGCCCAGGTTGAGCCCTTCCGCGCGCATCCTCGCGACGACATATCGGTCGCCGACCTGAACGCGCTCGACCGATCCACCCACCTGCCGCACGGCCCGAACGAGGCCCCCGTTGCTCATCACCGTGGCGACCACCGTCTCGCGCGCGAGCTCACCGCGTTGCAGCATGTCGCGCGCGAGCATCGCGAGGACCTGGTCGCCATCGATCGGGTTGCCATTCTCGTCGGCGAGGATGCACCGGTCGGCGTCACCGTCGAGGGCAACTCCGCACGTAGCGCGGTGTTCGCGCACCGCCTCCGCCATCGTCCCCGGATACAGCGCGCCGCAATCGGCGTTGATGTTCGTCCCGTTCGGCTTGACCCCGAGCGCCACGACCTCGGCGCCCAACTCGTGCATGACCTCGGGCGCGACCTTGTAGCCGGCGCCGTGAGCGCAATCGACGACGATGCGCATCCCCTCGAGGGTCATCTTGCGCGGGAAGGCGGCCTTCGCGAACACCGAGTAGCGCCCGGCCGCATCGTTGATCCGGTACGCCCGCCCGATCTCGGTCCCGGTCGGCCGGTACACGGCCAGCGCCTCACTCTCGAGGAGCGCCTCGATCGCGGCCTCCTCGCTGTCGGGCAGCTTGTAGCCATCGCGCGCGAAGACCTTGATGCCGTTGTCCTCGAACGGGTTGTGGCTCGCCGAGATCATCAGCCCGGCGTCCGCCCGCATTCCTGCGGTCAGGAACGCGATGCCCGGCGTCGGCAACGGTCCGAGCAGGTGGGCCTCGGCGCCGACCGAGCACAACCCGCTCACGAGCGCGTTCTCGATCATGTAGCAGGACAGCCGCGTGTCCTTGCCGATGAGCACCTTGGGCCTGCGACCCGTCGATTTCCGCAGCCGATAGCCGATGGCGCGCCCCAGTTGCAGGGCGAGCTCCGAGGTCATCGGGTGTCGATTGGCCACCCCTCGCACCCCGTCGGTGCCGAAGAGGAGACGCTTGCGCTGACTCATGCGTGCCTTCCATGCGGCCTGTGTGTGGCGCACATTGAAGCACAACGGCGCCCGGTCTTCAGGGAACGCCTGCGTCGGGGTTCACGGCGGGTGGCGGCGGGACCTCCTTCTGGAGGAGCGTCACGTTCTCGGGCTTGAGTTCAGACGACTTCAGGCCCGCTGGCGGCTCGAAATCGACGGGCATCAATCGCGGCCGCTTCCGCTTCGGATTCAGCCCACTGACGTCCACGAACGCCATCATCTGGTCGACCTTCAGCTCGTCGAGCAGGCGCACGGGACCATGCAGCGTGATGTCGACGGTCGGCGGACTCACCTCGAAGCTCAGCCCGGCCGGCGCGCCACGCACCTCGACCGTGCGACCGGTGATCACGCGGGTCCCGGTCTTCTCGTCCACCTGCACGGTCACCCGGACAGAGTGCGGCCCGAGGAAACCGACGAAACGTGGCGCAGGCTGCAATGTCGTCAGCATCGACTTCGTCTGCACCGCGTCACGCAGCGACACCACGCGCGTCTTCACCTTCTGGAGCCGCTCGACCGCGGATTTCGCGCCCTCCACGGTGACCCTGGGCGGCTCG
>PVBE012808232.1_pt1 | contig 24725 bp, 20 predicted proteins | sample 1631181 | NCBI WGS metagenome assembly PVBE01 (sample SAMN08397723, study PRJNA350692) | Marine metagenome, whole genome shotgun sequencing project. | isolation source: water | place: Pacific Ocean | collected 2012-04 | reverse complement strand
GCCCCTTTATTTTGCGGTTATCTCGCGGCAACTCCACTCGGAAGAAGCGGAAGCATCCGTTTGTCGTCGCGCCGATCAGTCGTTTCTGAGTTCATCGTTCATCCATTGCTTGGCAAGCTTCATGCTCGTTAAGGGAGTTCGTTCACTCCGTTTCGTGCCGTTGACGGATGCTATTGACGGATCCGTTGGGAGAACTGTTGGCTCGCAATATGAACATTAGCCAACTCTGTGATGCGGTGTTCCTGTCGAGAAACGGTCAAGGAGACGTCCGTGTTGAGCAGCCCGAGGTCGTGTGCCAATTGATCGGAATAACCTGGCAACAGGACGCGAACATCCAGTGGAATACGACCCGGATGAAGGCGGTTGATATGTCGCACGATGTTGCTCGTGCAGTTGTTGGTTATCGTGTCATAGAACTCCGGGTCGCTGGCCAACTTATTGACGCGCCTTAACACGTCCACGAACAACGCCCGCGTTTGATCAGCCGTAGACTTAGTTGGGTAGAGATAGACATCGACAGATCGATGCATTGTTCGCCGGCCAATCAAGTCTCTCTCGGTCGCAATCACGTACATGAGTTCGTACTGCCGCAACGCGCCCGCAACGGGTGAATAGGTTTCCCCTTCTTCCAATCGTGCCTCCACGGAGACCCCCAGGTGCCGGCCGTCACGAAACCCAAAACTCAACATGGTGTGCGCCAAACTGGGCGCGTTGTTGAAAGGCACGACTAAGAAATCGACAGTCTCAATCTGATTCAGGTCAAATTGTTCGTCGAGATAGTTGACCACAAACTCCTCGTCAGACTGGTACACGAAGTCTCGCACGTGGTGGACAGTGACCAGGTCACCGTCAAACTGGGCATATGGAACCACCGCGAGGTCTGCACGCCAGGCACGCTGATTGGCAGGCAAGATTGGAGCGAAATGGGGAATCGTCGCCAACGGATCTTGTATCGCCTGCTCCGAGGGTACTGTGTGGCACCCACCGACCAGCAGCAGAAATACGGCTGCCAAACGAGTCGACGTGGCTAGCGTCGACGGCACCGCTAGTTGCTTGCCGAGATGGATGATGGGAACGTCCTGCAAAAGGACCGACCAAGACAAGAAAAGACGGGGCGTGTTGTACCGCGGCTTGAAGGACGGAGCAAGACGATTCCAGAATCCGAGAGCTCGCGTCGGTCCGAGGCACAGCCTCGCTAGCGTGACCGCCAAAAGCTGGGGATGAAGAGAACCAAGATCGCGAACACTTCGAGCCGTCCCACCATCATCAACCACACGAAGAGAATCTTGGTCAACGGACTAAAATGGCCATAGTTTTGTGTCGCGCCAACGGTCCCCAGCCCTGGTCCGATGTTGTTTAGCGTTGCCGCCACGCCGCTAGCACTATCGATCAGCTTGTGTTCGGGCGATGCACCCCAGGTTGAATCAGGTTCAACCGTAACAACGAACAGCCAACTGAATACGAAGATGACCAAGATCAAGGAAAAATACACCAGAATGTTCTTCCTGAGATCCGGATCGTCCACGGTATTGCCACCTAATCGCAACGGTCGAACGACGGTTGGATGAAAGGCCTGCTCGATCTCCAGACGCAGGATCTTCAGAAACAGCAGGTGGCGAATCACTTTCATGCCGCCACCCGTACTACCCGCGCAGGCACCCACAAACATCAGCACGAACAAGATGCCACGCCCGAAACTATTCCAATGATCGAAGTCATGCGTGCCGTAGCCTGTCGTTGTGATTATCGAAACGACTTGAAAGAGCCCAAAACGAGTTCCGTTCTGGAATCGTTCTCCGACAGTTTCGCCACCAAAGTCACCGTGATAAGTACCAATAGCGATGACAAGCAATGAAATCGCGACAATGACTCCCATGTAGATCCGCCATTCGACGTCCGCCAGCAGTTTGCCAGGCTGCCGCAAAATGAGAAAATAGAGCAGCGTGAAGTTGGTTCCGGCCAAGATCATGAAGACCGTGACCGTGTAATCGATCAGCGCGCTATCAAAGTGCCCCAGGCTCTCGTTCCAAGTGCTGAATCCGCCGGTGGCCAAAGTACCAAAGGCGTGGCAGATTGCGTCAAACCAACTAAGACCTTGCGCCTTGAGGATAAACGTTAGCAGCGCATTGAGAGCACAATAGATCGCGGCGAAGACCCAAGCGGTGTGCTGCATACGTGCCTGCATACCTTCCTTGCTGGGGCCGGGCATTTCATTGCGCATCAAAGCTTTGCCGGCGGATCCCTGGCCAAGAATCGCCACGAACAGCACGATGATCCCCAACCCGCCCAGGAAATGCGTACTGCTGCGCCAGAATAACAAACAGTGAGGGATCAGGAACGGGTCTTCCAGTTCGGCAATCACCGTGGCGCCGGTTGTGCTGAAGCCCGACTGAGATTCGAACAGTGAATCGACGAATCCCATTTTCACCCACCGCACGCGATAGTGGCCGTCGCGATCGTCGGGCGGCGCACCACTGCTCGGAAACAGCAAGACCGCTTGCCAATCCTGATCGCGATTGGCCAAGTCCATTAAGACCGAGTGCGGGTCCTTGACATTCAAAGCCGCCTGCAGGTCGTCTGGCGAAAGACCTTGCGATCCAACATTCAGCAGTGCCAAGACTATTGCTTGTTCGTCCTCGGATAGCTCTGTCTTGGTATGCCAATGGTGATGCACCACGGTGCCAAAGTCATAGACCTCCCAGGTTGTCTCATCGATTGTCTGGCGGACCGCTGGGCTGCGGTAGGTCCCACGCATCCAGAAAGGCAAAGCACCCAAGAGCGTCGCCAGAATCCAACTCAGCCCCACAACCGCCATCGCTTCCTTGCGGTAGAGTCGCCCTTTTTGGGTACGTCCCAACCAAAGCAGTAGGCCGCCCAATGCAAAGCTCAGTAGAATCGTGACGAGCAGGGCCAAGAAACCACGCGTTTCAAACGACGGATTGCCCACCACCTCGCCGCGATGGCCAAGACTATGGTGCGCCCATGGCAAGCTGAAGATCATCGTCCCCCCGATGAGCATCGCTACCACACCCAACATCCGGCAAACCAAGCGAAGATTCATTGATCTACCTGCCGTTGACGCAGAACTGTTGCAGAGTGGTTTCGAAGTCAGAGTCTTCGATCAGTGCGACGACGACATCGCCAGCTTGCAGCCGATCATCTGCTCCAGCGACCTTGACATAGTCTTCCCGCATCACTGCGGCAATTAAGCAGCGCTCGGGCAGGTGGAGGTTGGCCAACACATGCTCCGTGGCCTGAGCGCCGGGAAGTACTTCGATTTCATATACACCGACGCCACCGCCCAGCAAGGTCGAACGCGAAATCACCGGACCGGTATTCAAGAAGCCTAGAATCTGCAATGCCAAGACATCTCGTGGACTGACTGCCAAATCGATTCCCAATTTCCCAACCACGTTGGCGTAATCGGGGCGGCCGACCACCGCCATGATGTTTTTTGCGCCAATGTCGCGGGCTTCGACGCCGGCCATGATGTTGTTCTCGTCGTCGCCCGTGCAGGCAATAAAATAGTCCGCCGAGCCCACGCGTTCTTCTTCCAGGATGGACCGGCGCGTGGCGTCGGCCTGGACGACCGTCGAACGGACGAGGTGTTTGGCCAGGAACTCGCTCCGCTCGACGGCTTGTTCCATCAAAACAACCGAGAATCGTTCGCCCTGTAGACTGCGAGCTAAATGGTATCCCGTCTCCCCGCCTCCTGCGATCACCACGGTGTTTCGACGGCTTTGCTTCTTTTGCAGTGTACCCTTTACTTCATCGACATCCTGTCGGTTACCGATGATCGTGATCCGGTCGTTCAGTTCGATGACGTCTTCGGCGGCGGCAATCCACATGCGGCCATCGCGATAGATCGAGCCGATGCGAATGGTCTTGGGCAACCCCAGATCCTTCAAAGACACTCCAATCGCCTTCGTCGGTTCTTCCATGACAACTTCCAGCACCTCAAGTTCGCCCCGGGCAAAATGTTCCAGCACGACGGATCCCGGATTGCGGATCCCCCGCGCCAATTCCATGGCCGTCAAGTGCTCCAAACTGAGTAGGCGATCAATGCCGAAGTGACGCTGGTAGTCGAATGTGCTCACATCGTGAAACACGGGACCGTAGATACGGGCGATCGAGCGACGCGCGCCCATCGCCTTGGCCATGCTTGCCGCGACAATGTTAACTTCGTCGTCGCCTGTAACAGCGAGGCACAAATCAGCGCCAATCACGTCCGACTGGAACAGCACAGAAGATTGAGAAGCCGAGCCAGTTACGACGCGCACGTCAAGTTCGTTGTTTATCAGTCGGCAGTTGCTGGGATTGTTGTCGACGACAGTCACGCTGTGACGATGCCGACATAGTAGGTCGGCAATCCACGTGCCCACTGTTCCACCGCCCAGGACGACAATTCTCATAGGTCGCAACCGTCCGTACCGGATTCCGCAGGCAGATCAGGTGGGACAGGTTTCCCTTTTGTGTTCAATCGATGTTTTGGTGAGTAGATGTTGCCATAGCATGAAAGTCGCGTGTTATCCGCAACGTGAGAATCGAGGTGCGGTCAACAAATCGTCAACGGAAATCGATTGCGCTGTCTTCTGAGTGGACTCGAAACGAACCAGGACCCTAAACGAACCAGGATACAGCCCACAAGATCACAAAAATCGTGGCCATAAAGCCCACGATCCAGGTCGCAGCCCGCATCGCATTGTGCAAGATCGGACCCATCAACTCGTGGCGCGTCGCGCCATAAACCAGGCTGATCGATACGATCAATGGAAGTGCGTACCAAAGATGATTCATTCGTCTCGCTGACTTGCTAAAAGGCTGAATGCCGTTGCGTCATCGCCAGCGCCAGGCGGCGTTTGCAAATGATTGCACCGTCGAATCCCAAAAACAGAATGGCAGTCCCCAAGGATGTGAATCGCTAATTGCGCATTGATTGCTCAAGCATCTTCCGGTGGCGGCTTGTCAGTATCCGTCTCGTCCTTCGCGATGACAATTACAGGGCCAGCGTAGGCATCGTAGATCGCCAACACGTTTAGCAGCCCGGCGATCATCGTATATAACGTGCCCATTTCAAAAAACGTGTGATACTGCAAATGTAAATCTGAAAGATCATCAGGGTCGTTGGAATCCTCGCTGATTCTGACCGGCGGGGCCATGAATCCGTTACCCAACGGCTTACCTGTCTTCTTCACCTGACGGCTCTGCACGAGGGCCGGTAGAGCAGGTGCACCGACGCCCAATTGGCAGATGTATTGCCAGCGTTTGTCAGACTGTCGCCACGAGGCATACACCACGTGCCCGCTACCCAGGGTAAGACCAAAGAAGTAGATCCCTAAAACGCACACCATGAATAATGTGCCTTTTGCGTATCGCCGCTGATAAATGTGTCCGGCACCCGGCCAAATCCAGGCCCACAATGCGGCGACCACAGGATTGCGCAAATCGACTTCAATCTGCTGATCGGATAAGGAAGCCGGTTCGCTTTCCTGCGCCATCTAGACAAACTCCGCGGAGGTTAGATTGGAAACCTCATATTCTAGTCAACCTCTGTCAACTGACCAGATCACCTGCCCGGACTGGCAGGCCAGCGATCTACCAGCCTATGCGACTATTCGGCGGGTTTTCGACAATCTTGTAACCAATGACTGAGAAACCACTTTCAGCGTTTTTTGGGCAAGATGTGCGCTCTTCCCTGAGGCAAAATCCGCCTTTTTTCAAACGCCGCAGGAATACTCGCCAAGTTCATTCGCCGTTGACACTCGATTCCAGATTCTCCTAACCCTCCATGGTCTGACCTCTTCAGAACGACGTTTTTCGCTCAGATCGTCCAAATGGCTGCCTCTTCCAGCAGTCGCTTTACAGGGCGAGAATCAAGCTGGGCAGGCCAAGCCGCCTCACCCCCGCCACAGACTTTTTCTCTTTGAAGGTTTAGGAGAAGGTAACATGATGTGAAAACCGCTGCAAACTGACAACTAAAAAGCGAAAAAGTCTGCGAGGGGAGAAGGGAAGCGCTGCCGGCTTCTTCTTGTAGTCAAAAGCGAAAAAGTCTGGACCACTGGCGACTGACGGAGTACAAGATCATGTCGCAACGATTCTACGTCGAAACTCCCATCCACGGCGATGTCGCGGAACTCCACTCGACTGAAGCTCAGCACGCATTAAAAGTGATGCGGTGTCAGGTCGGCGACCAAGTGATACTGTTTGACGACAGCGGCGCCGAATTCCCAGCGAAGATTGCTTGCGTCGAACGCTCGTCGGTGCAACTCAGCGTACTTGAACGACGTTTTGTCGATCGCGAACTTGCCTGCCCGCTGACCATCGGCGTGGCGCTTCCCAAAGGAGATCGGCAGCGTTGGTTGGTTGAAAAGACCGTCGAGCTCGGCGTCGCGAGACTGGTTCCGTTGGTTACCGAGCGCGGTGTGGCGCAGCCGATCGACAGGGCACTCGATCGGTTACGCCGAGCGGTTGTGGAAGCCTCTAAACAGTGCGGTCGAAATCGACTGATGCGGATTGCCCAACCCATGTCAGTGGCCGCCTTCTGCAAGTCATTTCAATCGGCAAGTCTCCGGCTACTCGCGACACCCGATGGTCAACCGTGGCCGACCACCATCGGTGAGGCGAGGGAGATTGCCTCCTGCATCGGCCCCGAAGGCGGTTTCACGGAAGATGAACGGAAACGTGCCATCGCGGACCGATGGACGCCGATCGCTTTGGGCCGCCGGATCCTGCGAATTGAAACCGCCGCCGTTGCCGTTGCTTCGGCCGTGGCGGTCATGACGGATTTCTGATCTTTCAAGTCGGGTTGGCAACTGCCGCGGGTCCGTCGTCGGACTTGTCAGCCTCCGTGGGGTCGGCATCTTCCGCGTTCTTCTCGATCGTGCCGAATAGGTGTCCACCCACCTCGCCGTGACTCCAGGTCCCCGCGTACTTGTTGCGATAGATGACGACACGCGCACTAAAGGTCCCCAAACCTGGAACCGTAAAATCGGTCAACGTGATCATGGGAGTAGTGCCGGCCCATTTGACTTCCAACGGCAACGGGACTTGCACGTCATTCTTGCCATATTTGATCCGCGTATTAAAAAGCCAGTAATCCCCTTTGGGCATCTTCTTAACGCTGCTAATTGTGTACTCTTCTTTGCGTAAAGGGCCATCGTCCTTTCCCAGAATTGTGAAACGCCCGACAAGCTTGACATCAGAGAGCGTTTCCTCAAATCGCTGGAACAGTCTCTCTTGATCAGTTTGATCCGACTTGTCAGCGGCAGCGGGTACTGCTTTCGATTTTGGAGTGGCGCTTTGATCATCGCCCCACACCGTTGCCGATAACGCCAGGGAGAATAAAACCGTCGCGACTTGAATCCTCATCGTGTGCTCCTTAGTGCTGTCCACGGAATCGATGCCTGCTATCGTATTAGTGTACTCGCGACGAGGCAACCAACTGGTTAGCCTGATTGCGCTTTTGGCTCTACAGATTGCGAAGGTACTGCACGGCCTGTCCTATTTCCGTCACCGGATCGGTCGCGTGCTGACGTTCGATGGTAAAGTAGCCCCGGTAGTTGTGCTCTTCGAGAACACCGATCAACTCGGGAAAATCGACGGAACCACGTCCTAACAGCGTTTCCAAACCGCGTCCCTGCGCTAGGTCGCGGACAGCGTCCCGCGCGTGCACGTGGGCAACATGCCCGCCTAGCGCAGCGATGCCGTCGTGCGCGGAGAATCCGTTGATAATCAAGTTCCCTGGATCAAAATTGATCGATAGCGAACCCGGTGGCAAGGCATCGATTAGCCTGGCCAGATCGGTGCTGTCTTCGCTGCCCGTTTCCGCCGCCAAGCAAGCACCCACGCGCTGACCGTGCATCCCCAGATCCGTCAGGACTTCAATGAGTGTCCTCCAGGCTGGACTATCTTCCGTTTCGGGGACGCGGCCGATCTGATTGACGACGATCGAACTACCCAGGTCGTAGGCAAATTGCATCGCCTCCTTGGTGGCTTGCACTCGTTGGTCAAGGTCTTGCGGATTGTCATAGCCACGACGCGTAGGGAAGCCAATCGCGCAAACCCGCAAATTGTGATCATCCAGCGTTTTCCGAATCTGCCGGATACCCGTCCGGGTGAATTCGCCGGGTTTTAGCTGAAAACGAGCGTCTATTTCAACGGCATCAGCGTCCAATTTGGCAGCAGTAAGCAAAGCTTTCTTAAACGGAAGATGCAAATTCGAGAGCTGGATTCCGACGCGTAGCTGGGGCACGTGATTGATCCCTTCGAAACAAGTTCGGGCAAGTCATGCTGAGATTCTCAATACCACTGGTTCTTATTCTATCCACCAATGCGTTTGCGCAAACGGTCCGTGACCCAGACGAGACGGTGGAAGTGTTTGGTTGCGACTTTGAAGAAGCGGCTGACACGAATTACGACCGCTGGCCCGATGGCTGGACGCGGCGGCGTGGACGAGGATATCCGACATATATCAAAGTCGAGATTGCCGAAAACGAATCATCCGCGGCACAGGGCAAACAGTGCCTGCGGATGGATTTAGACGGTGGCGCGGTCTCCGTTTACAGCCCGTTTACCGAAGTCAGCCCGCTGTTCAGCTATACCTTGAGCGGTTTTCTGAAGACATCTGGTCTGGTCCACGATAACGCTTCGATGGAAGTGATTCTTTATGATGAGAATCGCAAAGTAATCGAGTCGTTCAAGTCCGCTCAGTTCCGGAATCTGCCTGACTGGCGAGAGGTGTTGATTGGCCCTGTCACTTTGGAGAATCCGCGCGTGCGCTGGGCGGCCATTGCGTTACATCTCAGTCCGTCTGAACGAGCAGATATCGTGGGCAGCGCCTCGTTCGATAGAATCAGCCTCGGTCGTCTGCCCCGCATGTCTCTTTCGACCAATAGTGAACACAACATCTATTCGCCGCAGGAGAATGTCGAAGTCACTTGTCAGCTGTCCGGATATACGGGATACGAGCCACGTTTGCGGTTCGAGTTACGTGATGTCCAGGGCCGCGTCTTGAACTCGCACGAAGAGAACCTGCACGCCACCGCTACGGCGGCACCGCCGAAAGCCGCGGTGGGACCGCCGAAAGCCACGGCTCGAAACAACCTGGAAACCAGCGACGACCACCATGGTGGTTCCTTGGCGACCGCCAGTTGGCAGCCTCCCATTCAAAAAAATGGTTTCTATCAAGTCCGGGTCTCCGTCCATGGCCATCGCGGACTGACGCGCACGGTCAACCTGGTGGTTGTGGATCTGATGCGAGAGAGAGTACACGGTGAGTTCGGTTGGTCGCTTCCAGATGGTGACAAGAAGCTGCCATTGAAGACATTGGCATCGCTGCTGGGCCATGTCGGTATCAACTGGATCAAGTTTCCAATCTGGTACAACGACGATCAACGTGCCGAGCGACTTGCCTGGTTCGCCGAACGAGTGAGCGTCGACAATATCGAGATGGTTGGCGTGTTGGACCAACCGCCCGAGCGCATCCATGACCTCTTTGGCGAGGGTGGGAAGATCCCCATTGCCTCAGTGTTCGTCACAAGAGAGGTCTGGATTCCCGCCATCGACGCGGTGATGACCCGTCTGTCCCTAAAGGTTCGCTGGTGGCAACTGGGTGACGACGAAGATTTCAGCTTCGTCAACTACCCGCAGTTGGAAGACAAACTGAACGAAATCCGTGACGGCTTCCATCGTTTCGGACAGGAAATCAATATTGGTATGACGTGGCGCTCGATCGACGAGGAGACCTTTTCAGAAACGCCTCCATTGACTTTCCTTTCATACACCGCGAATCCACCTCTGACCGACAACGAACTGAAGGAGTATCTGGCGGACGATCAAAACGAACGTCTGCAACGCTGGGTTATCCTGGAGCCGCTCGACCGCGACACGTATAGTCTGGAAACCCAAACTCGTGATTTGGTCAAGCGAATGCTGGCGGCCAAGATTGGAAAGGCTGACGGCATCTTCGTGCCACGTCCTTTTGACCCGACGCATGGATTGATGGAGCCCGATGGGACTCCTGGTGCCTTGTTGCTGCCCTGGCGCATGGCCGCCGACATGTTGGCAGGTGCCAGCTATTTGGGCACGATCAGCCTACCCAACCGCAGTTCGAACTACATGTTTGAACGGGATGGCGAAGCCGTCATGGTCATCTGGAATTCCAGTCCAACGCAAGAAACGATATACCTTGGCGAAAAAGTCCAACAAATTGACCTTTGGGGAAACAAGATCGAACCGAAAGTCGTGACGGATCGAGATGGTTTCATTCAGCAGATAGTTCAAGTTGGCACGTTGCCCACCTTCATAACAGGCGTCAATGCTAACGTCGCCAAATGGCGGATGTCCTTGGAGTTCAAAACGAAGGAGCTGGAGAGCGTCTTTGGGCAGCGTCAGCGAGTCGCGTACCATTTTAGGAATTCGTTTCCAGGTGTCGGTGGTTCCGTCTCTGTGATTACTCCGCCTGCCTGGATCGTTGACGCACCGAAAACACAGTCCGAACTCTCTGCAAACGAACTGCGAGAAGAGCATATGGACGTCCTGCTTGGCACCAACTCCAACATTGGCTCGCGGAGAATAAGGCTCGACTTCAATCTTTCTGCTGATGGCGGTTATCGCTTTAGTGTTTATCGAGAGATCCAGATTGGGTTGGGCGACATTGAACTGGAATTGGAATCGCATCTTGATGAGGACGGAAAACTCGTCGTGGACCAACACCTGACCAACAAGACGGACCGTCTAGTCAGCTTCAATTGCCTGCTGTTTGTGCCAGATCGGCGTCGCGTGAGGCGTCAGGTCTTCAATCTCGGTCGCGGTCGCCAGACGACCCGCTTTCTGATTCCCGATGGCAAAGAACTGATTGGACTCACGTTGGGGCTGCGAGCTGAGGAAATCGGGGGGGCTCGGGTCTTGAATTCTAACATCGTCGCCGAAGAATAACCGCCGCTAGTCGCGTGCGGTGTGCATGGAAAGAAATGCAAGGGAACCGCGAATCAGCGCCAATGCACGCGAATTATGGCTTCTTCATTACCGCCTGTGATCCTCTAGAGTTGCGTGGAGGCGAGTGCTAAATTGGTGACCGACCCTCTTCGACTCCTCAACATTGAACCGCTCGCCCATGCTAGTCCACGACGTTTGCCGATTTCTAGACGAATTCGCTCCACCGCGCTTGGCGGAGGACTGGGACAATGTGGGCCTTCTGGTAGGTGACTCGGAGCGATCTATCAACAAGATCATGACCTGTTTGACAATCACTCCAGACAGTGCCGCGGAAGCCGTGCGCGAGCAAGCAGACCTGATCGTCACACATCACCCGTTGCCGTTCCGTCCACTGAAGCGGTTGACAACCGAGAGTGTTCCGGGCCGCCTGTTACTGCAGTTGATCGAAGCGTCGATTGCCATTCACAGCCCCCACACGGCGTTTGACTCTGCCGTGGCGGGAATCAACCAGCGTTTGGCGGAAGGGATCGGATTGCAGGAGATTCAGCCACTTGTACCGCTTTCCGCTGATGAAGATCAACTTGGTGCCGGACGTCACGGCAGGCTCGCCGACGCGCTGTCGCTATCCGCTGTTGCCGAGCGACTGAAACAACAACTGACAATTTCTGGCTTGCATCAGGTTGGCAATGCTGAACAGCCTATAAGCAAGGTCGCCGTTGCCTGTGGTAGTGCCGGCGAATTTCTTGGTGCTGCGCGCCAATGCGGCTGCAGTCTCTTGGTCACTGGGGAAACGAGTTTTCACACTTGTCTGGAAGCGGAAGCGACGGGTGTCGCGCTTCTGTTGCCTGGACATTATGCCAGTGAGCGCTTTGCCGTCGAGAAACTCGCCGAATTGCTCGGCGCGGAATTCGCCGACCTGGACGTCTGGGCCAGCCGCAGCGAACAAGATCCTCTCCGCTGGGTATAAGACCGCGACGATCGTTGCCACGGTGCCTTGATCATGACGTTGATTCGTCCTTCCCGGGCGGTCGGGGCCTGCGAAAGTCCGCGGCGATCCGTTACAATTCGCCATATGCAAACACTCTTATTCGACATCGATGGGACCCTGATCAACACGGGCGGTGCCGGCGGCGCGGCTCTAACAGCTTGCTTCAGTGAGGAATTTGATATCCCGGAGCCGGCCCACGTGGCATTTAGTGGTCGGACCGATAGGGCGATTGCCACGAATTTGTTCGACGAGCACGATATCGATGACACGGACGAGAACTGGCGATGTTTATGCCACGGTTACGTTACGCGATTGAGTGACGAATTGCCGTTGCGCCAGGGTCGCGTCCTACCAGGTGTGACGGAGTTGTTGGAGAGCGTGTGCGAACTGGATCATGTCGCCGTGGGGCTTCTGACTGGAAACGTTCTTACTGGAGCCAAGATCAAGCTGGACTACTTCGGCCTGTATCCATATTTTTCCTTCGGTGGATATGGTGACGTCAGCCGTAATCGCGATGATGTGGCACGCACGGCGGTCAATGCGGCACGCGCGCATCTGGGCGAGCGCTTTCGTGACGATCAGGTTTGGGTGATCGGCGACACACCGCACGACATTACCTGTGCCCGAGCCGTCAACGCTCGGGTCCTAGCCGTGGCGACTGGGATCCATCCGAGCGATGAATTGGCGGCCGCCTCGCCAGACGAACTGCACGACGACCTCTCGAACACCGATCAGATTCGCCGCCTATTGGCGGGTGCCTGATCGTCGCCGGCCCGCTGGTCGGCGTGCTTGAATGTTGTGCCCCGTGACTTAATAATGTGGCACCTGCTGCGGTGTCGATTGTGCCAGTCAGACGTTGCAAGCACGGGCTATTTGGACACGGCACCGCGGATCCGAGCGAGTAGGAAGCGCGCGATGGGCAAGTTGATACGATCGCTCCCCAAGCTCAGCGTCTTGCTGGTCTTCTTGCCAGTTGCCATTGTCCTGCAAATCATGCGCATCGATGGTCTGCCGATGTTCCTCGTGTCAGGCTTGGGAATTTTGGGAACGGTCACGATCATTGGCAAGGCAACCGAAGAGGTCGCCGTTTATACAGGGCCGCTCTGGGGCGGTTTGTTGAACGCCACGTTTGGCAATGTGACCGAACTGATCATCGCCATGGTTGCGTTGACCAAAGGGCCGTCGATGTACCCAATCGTGCTTGGGTCAATTGTGGGTTCCATTCTGGGAAATCTGTTGTTGGTTTTGGGTGGGGCGATGGTCTATGGGGGTATGAAACACCAGGTTCAGCGGATTTCGAAGACCGGGGCTCACGTTAATGTCGGCATGTTGTGGGTGGTCCTGATTACGCTGATGGTCCCCAGCCTGGTTCAAATTGCCTACCACGTAGACCCCGAAGCGTTTCCGGAACTGACGGCAGAATCGGCAGATGTTCTGGTCGAACGCGTTTCACTGGCGGCGGCCGTGATCCTCCTGTCACTGTATGGTCTGAGCCTCCTCTTTTCGCTTCGCACGCACCGCTTCCTACTCATGCCCGACGCGGATCACGACGAGAAAGCAGACTGGTCGATGCGAACGTCGATCATCATGCTGTTGAGCGCCACGTTGATGGTGGCCTACCTGAGTGAAGCGTTTGTCAGTTCGATCGAAGTCCTCAAGGAATCTGGCTCAATTGCCATGAGCGAGATGTTCATCGGCGTCATCGTTGTGGCCGTTGTTGGCAATGCTGCCGAAGGAATGGTGGCGGTGTGGGTCGCACGGGAAGACAAGATGGAGCTTTCCTTCCAAATCGCTATGGGGTCCTGTTTGCAAGTCGCCCTGATGGTTGCTCCCGTATTGGTGCTGACGTCTTATTTCATGGGCAGTCTGATGACGCTGGCGTTCGATCCGTTCATGCTAATGTCGCTGGCCGCGGCCACCGTGGTTGCCTCGGCTGCGCTGGCAGATGGTGAGTCGAATTGGTTGGAAGGGTCCATGTTTCTGGCTGTTTATATCTTCTTTGCCATGGTGTTCTGGTTTCATCCGTAGTTCGCCGCGCGGCATTTTTGCCGTGATTTTCTGGCCACCACGAATTAAGCTGGATACGATGGCGCCGTCCGGTTCGTATCGTGCACGCGCGGGCCAGTATTCCAGTCGCCAGTATTCCAGTGGCCGGCATTCCCGTTGCCCAAGGAAGCAGAGTGCAGAGGAGTCTTGCCGTGAACTGCAGACGTTGTTTGTTACTGGCCACGGCAATTGCCTGTCTTGGTTCGCCCGTCTTGGCGCAATCATCCGCGACGAAATCCCAGACATCAGAACCAACGGCAGAGGAAGTCGAGGAGGCTCGCAAGAAGCGACTCATGCCGAAGCCACTCGAGGCGATCGAATCAAATATTCGCGACCTGGAGAAACAAGGCTTCCTTTCGATTGTCTCGGGCAGCTACAAGATCATCAACAACGCTCAAGACGACGCCATCGTTTGGACTGTGCGAGCAAACAAAGCGTTAACCTGTCGGCACATCGTGATGCAAATCGAGTCGCTTAGCGATGTCCGGCTCTACAAAACGCTCAACGCCGACGCGAAGGAACCGTCTCTGCAAGAGGTGCATTCGATGAAACTGTACTATTCATCATTCCTGGACGAGCGTGCATCCAGCAGCAGCCTGTTCGCCCGCGACGATATCTTCAGAATCTGGGTCTATCTGGATCCAGTCGAAGTCAGAAAAATCCGCAGCTTGTCGGCGGATCGAGCTGTTTTTCGAGCCTCAAAGCGACGCTAGCAACCGATTAGGAGTAAGTTCCCTATTTGGCTGCGGCACAGCCGCATTAGGCCAAGACTGGTGCAAAAAAGTGAATGCCACCGTTCGTCACAATCCGATACATACTCGGGAGGCTCCACCAATTTCCAGCGAGGTTTTCTGATGCACCGTCGTATTCATTCCGGCAACAAGGACTCCGGCAAGTGGAAACGTATTGCCCGCACCGGTGTAGGCAACGTCACTGCGGAAGAATACCAAGGCTGGAAGATCGAGCTAACGCATCGTAAGGTCGGCGTAACGATCCGGCGTGATCAGTTCGTGGTCACGATGCGACGGACCACACCAGCCCACGAGGAGCAACTAACGGGCTTTGCGACGAAAGTTGCCGCATTGGCTGCCGCGCGAAAACGAATCGACCTGTTGTCGGCCGTGCGTCGTCCGTTGAGCGGGGCGGGGCGCGTGCATCGAGCGCGTACTTCACCGAACGACGATTAACGGTGCGGGCGCAAACCGATCGGCCGTTACGACTGAGGCTGAAGCGTGTCTGCGAAATAGTGGATGGCATTTTGAAAAACTGCCAAACCCTCGCCATGCTCCCGCGTTTCCATTCGCGTCCAGCGCGGATGATGCGTGTGATCAATGTACCGTTCCGGGTGCGGCATGAGGCCGAAAACACGACCAGAGGCATCACATACCCCAGCCACATTGCCCTGCGAACCGTTGGGGTTCAATGGATACGGCACAACTTTTTGTGTACCGGTTCCTGCTGGTCGATCCGACTGCGTCACCGCCTCGGCTGTATATCGTAAAGCAAGTTGGCCATGGCTTGCCAGTTGTTGCATCACGCTGGGATCCGAGACAACGAATTTACCTTCTGCATGGGCGACGGGCAGATACATCGAATCGACTCCCTGCAAGAAGACGCACTTGTCCTGATCGCAAGCCAAATGTACCCAGCGGTCTTCAAACTTTCCCGAATCGTTCCAGGTCAGCGTGGCGGGTGGCATTCCGTCGACGTCGTCCAACAAGAGGCCAGACTTGACCAGGATCTGAAGGCCATTGCAGATACCAAGAATCAGCTTCTCCGCAGCTTTGAACTCGTGAAGCGCGTCCTGCAAATGGTGGCGGATCTGATTGGCCAGGATTCGGCCCGCAGCAATGTCGTCGCCATAGGAAAAACCGCCAGGAAGACAGAAAATCTGAAACTCCTTCGGAAGACGCGGGTTTTCCAGCAATCGATTGATGTGCACAAGCTCGGTCATCGCACCTGCTCGCTGAAACGCGTACGCCGTTTCCTGGTCGCAATTCGTCCCAGGTGCTCGCAGAATTAAGACGCGTGGAGTTGCCATGATTCAATCTTCAGGGTTAGGAAGTTTTTAAGAAGTTCTTAGGCAGTTTTGTAGCCAGCACAACGGTTTCGGATTCGTCATCACTGCCGGACAATGCCTATTTCCGATGTTGCGGTTACGAATGTTGTCGTTACCAAAGGAGCGGCGCCTGCCAAGCGGCCTTCAGCGATTCAATGTTCGCGCCGATCAACGCATCGCCCGTTGGAGATGTTCGGATCGTCAATTGGGGTTCGTCCGTCGTTTCACCGATGCACGCGTGCGGCACACCCGCCAGCGCGGCTTCGAATTGCGACTGCTGACCAGCGCTCACTTCGCACAAGAAGCGACTATTCGATTCAGCAAACAGCAGGACTAGATTCCGCGACGCGTCGGACAATCCCTCAATCGACTGTGGGACCGCATCCAACGTCAGATTGGCTCCCAGGCCACCGGCAAACGCCATTTCCGCGGCGGCCACAGCCAGGCCCCCTTCGCTCAGATCATGGCAGGCACGCAACAGGCCGGATTGAACGGCCTGGTGGATCGCGGTAAACGTCAGCTTAGCCATCGTGGCATCGACCGTTGGGACCGATCCCCCGGTTAGTCTTTCGACCAGCGACAAATGCGAACCACCCAGCTCGTCGCGGGTCAGACCGACCAGATAGAGCCGGTTACCCGGCTCCTTCAAGTCCATGGTGACACAGCGACGCACATCGTCGACCTGGCCCATGGCGCTGATCAACAGCGACGGCGGAATCGAAATCGTTTGTTTCCTGCCGTCCACGTCGTAGCTGAATTCGTTGTTCAAGCTGTCTTTGCCACTGATGAACGGCGTGCACCAAGCGACGGCCAGATCGTGGCAGGCCACGGCCGCGCGGACCAGTGATCCAAGCGTTTCCGGTCGATCGGTGTAGCCCCAGCAGAAGTTATCCAGAATAGCAATCCGTGCCGGATTCGCGCCCACAGCGACACAATTACGCACCGCTTCGTCGATTGCGCTGGTCGCCATATGATACGTATCGTAGTCGCCGTAATGCGGGTTCATACCGCAACTGATGGCCAGCCCTTGCTGCGAGTCGAGCACGGGACGGACCACCGCGGCATCTCCCGGCCCGTCATTCTCGACACCAACCAGTGGCTTGATCACACTCCCGCCCTGCACTTCGTGGTCGTACTGACGAATCACCCATTCCTTACTGGCAACGTTCAGCGAACCCAGGATTCGAATCAGCACGTCTGCCGCGTCGATCTGTGGCGACGGCACCAAGGGAGTGACGGTCGGTGGTTCGAACACGGCTTCGCGGACAATCGGCGGTCGACCGCCGTGCAAAAACTCCATGCTCAGATTTGCAACTTCGTGTTCGTGATACTTCAGCACCAGACGGCCGGTCGGGACGAATTTTCCTAAGATCGTGGCCTCGACGCTTTCCGCTGTACAGAGTGCCTCGAATTCTTCCCACTTCTCTGGCGGCACGGACAGAACCATTCGTTCCTGGGCTTCTGAAATCCAGATTTCCGTATATGACAGCCCGGCGTATTTAACCGGCGCCTTGTCCAGCCAGACTTCCGCGCCAACGTCTTCGCCCATTTCGCCGACGGCGCTGGAAAACCCTCCAGCACCGCAATCGGTGATGGCGCTGTACAAGTTCCGATCGCGAGCTTGCATGATCACATCCAACACCATCTTCTCCATGATGGCATTGCCGATTTGCACGGCACCACCAGACAGTTCGTCGCTTTCACTGGTAAGTTCGGCTGAACTGAATGTTGCACCATGAATGCCGTCACGTCCGGTGCGACCGCCAACGGCGACAATCCAATCGCCCGGCCGCGTCTCCTTTTCGGACTTGTCACGTGGAATCAAGCCAATGTTGCCGCAATAGACCAGCGGGTTGCCGAGGTAGCGGGGATCGAAATAGACTGCGCCATTGACCGTTGGAATCCCCATCCGATTGCCGTAATCGCGGACGCCGGCGACAACCCGTTTCATGACACGACGAGGATGCAGGACACCGGTGGGCAGGCTGTCGCCGGGCGTCTCCGGGGGCGCGAAGCAGAACACATCCGTGTTGCAAATCGGCTTTGCTCCCAAGCCCGTTCCCATCGGATCTCGAATCACACCGCCAATTCCGGTGTTGGCTCCGCCGTACGGTTCCAAGGCGGACGGATGATTGTGTGTTTCGACTTTAAAAACAACGTTGTGTTGGTCGTCGAAACGCACGATGCCGGCGTTGTCCTTAAACACGCTGACACACCAATCGTCGTCACCCAGTGTTTCCCGAATCTGGACTGTAGCCGCGAAGATCGTCTCCTTCAGCATGTTCTCGAAGTGTCGTTCGCCGTTTTCGTCGCGGTAGGCAATCCGCCCCGCCAGCGTTTTGTGGCTGCAATGCTCGCTCCACGTCTGAGCGATGCTCTCCAACTCGGCGTCGGTGGGCTCCCGTTCCAATTCGCGGAAATGCGCCGCGATGGTCTGCATTTCGACCAAGGTCAAATACAACTGACCGGTGCGGCTTAACTCCATCAGTTGATCATCGTCCAGATCTCGTATCGGCACGTGGACCAGTTCAAACTGGTACGTTTCGCCCAAGTCCAACCGATCCAGAGACAACGGGCCCAGCACGACCTGTTCGATCGAATCGTTCGCCAGAATGCGGCCACAGACCTTGTCCAACGTGTCGTCGGTAATATCGGGCAGCCAGTACTTGCGCAACGTACGTACGGCGTCCGCCGCGAACCCGAAGTCCGAAATGGCCTCGATCGCGCTCTGTGCCACCGGGTCCATCACACCTGGTTTGGGCATCACATGGACCAATCGAGACCCGGCGCTGGGCGGTTGGCTCAACCGCTGATCACCGATGGGTGCTACGACCGTTCGCTGGACCACGCCATCGGCGAATAGTTCGTTAGCGAGTTGGTTCGCTTGCGCTTCGCTGAGATCACCTTGGACCAGGAACCCACGTACGCTTTGCGCCTCGAGATCCTGGCAAATTCCCAATTCGGCGGCGTCAGCGGCCACGGTCCCGCCCAGCAAATCTGGCTGGTCATCAGCTGGATAGATGTCAATTTCCCACAGATTCACGATGCAGTCTTCCCACTTCCAAGAGTTTCAGCAGTTTGTTTTGATCGTCTTTTTCGAGCGCCAGACGATATTTCGTCAGCACTTTCTCAAACTTGTCTAACGACTTCAAGACGTGCAGCCGATTGTCCGCCAGGATCTGGCGCCAAAGTTCGGCGTCAGCCGCAGCGACGCGCGTCGTATCGAGCCAGCCGCCGGCAGCCAGACACAAATCCACTGACGGAGTGGCATTTGCCAGCGCCGAGGCCAACAGATGTGGCAAATGGCTAATGGCCGCCACGGACTGATCGTGGTCTTGTGGCGTCCTGGTTAGGACGGTGGCACCCACACTCTCCCAAAGTGACTTGATTAGCGCGACGGCAGACGTGGGCGTTCTCCGTGTGGGCGTCACGATGACGGCGCGGTTTTGGAACAGGTCGGCACGTGCGGACTGCGGTCCGGTCTTCTCACTGCCCGCCAGTGGATGGCTGCCAACAAAAGTCGCTCGACCGTCCCCCTTTGTATTGAGTGCCTTGTCAAGCTGTCCAACAATCGCGGCTTTTGTGCTTCCGACGTCGGTGATCAGTGCCGTCGCGGGACACGCGTCAGCGACCTCCAACACATGCGCGACAATGTCCGCCACGGGAGTGCAAACAACGATCAGATCCGCGCTGGCAACACCACGGGCAAGGTCCATCGTCGTGCCCATGACGGCACCGCACTTTTTCGCTTTGCGCAAGCTGGCCGAACGGCGGCCGATGCCAAGAATCGTTCGAGCCAATTGGCGCTCACGCAAGGCCAGGCCGATCGACCCCCCGATCAGGCCCACGCCAACGATTGCTACTGTATCCCATTGCTTCATGATGACGGCTTGCCGGCAGGTGAACGCCGATTGTACCAGATCGAGCCGGATTTGACTGTGGGGGAGGCTACACTTCCGCGTTCTGGCAGCATAAGCTGAGAGATATGCCAAAGGAGCACTCAGATGGTAAGAGACAGGGACCGCCATGGCTCGGCCGAACCACCCGTTCAGGAACGGCCCGTTCGGGAGAGGTGGCCAACGGCGCGTCCAAAGAAACGCCTGTTTGGCCGGATCGGGAACAAAGCACTAGCGCGAGTTTGCCACAATGTGGGTGGCGGCCTGCACGCAGGAGTCGATATTCGGCGTGTGCTCGAAACGGAATCGATGCGGGGCTCCACCCGCCAACGCAGCGAAATGGCTCGAATCCTCGACCAGATCAACGGGGGCGATACGCTGACCGGGGCCATGAGAGGCGCCGGTGGATACTTCCCCCCCTTGTTGATCGAAATGGTCGAAGTGGGTGAGCGGACCGGGCGGCTCGAGCGGGTCTTCTTGAAGCTGGGCGAACATTACGACCAACTCGTCAAGCTGAAGCGGAATTTTTTGATCGGCATCGCCTGGCCGATGATCGAGTTGTTTGGTGCCGTACTAGTGATCGGTCTGATGATCTTCATTCTTGGGATGGTGGCCACCGGGCCCGAGCCGCCTGGCATCACGTTCTTTGGGTTGTATGGAACTCGAGGTCTGATCATCTATTCCAGCATTGTTGCCGGGATTGTCGCCAGCATCGCCGGTCTGATATTTGCCGTCAAGAACGAGCTGATCAACGTCGAACCGTTCATTCGGCTCTTGATGCAGGTGCCCGGCATCGGCCCTGGCATCAAAACGCTGGCGATCTCGCGGATGACGTGGGCGTTGGCGATGGCGACCGATACCGACATCGATCCACGCAGGGCGATCGAGCTGTCAGTGCGGACCACACAGAATTCCTACTACACGTCGCAAATCGACTCGATGAAGCAGGTGATCACCCAGGGCGGCGAAATGACAGACGCTTTTCAACAGACGAATCGCTTTCCCGACGACTTTCTGGATGCCCTGCAGACGGGCGAAATCGCGGGGCGAATCAGCGAGACAATGGAGATCATCGCGAAAGAATACGAAGAACGCGCGAAGCTCTTTTATCGGATGTTGACCGTTGCCGCAGGTACGCTCGTATTTATCGTGGTTGTCGTCGTGATCGTCGCCATGATCTTTGCCATCTTCATGCAGTATTTGGGGATCTTAAACGGCCTCATGGAGTGAGCCAGTGGAGCGTCCCAGTGGAGCGTCCCAGTGGAGCGCCCCAGTGGAGCGCCCCAGTGGAGCGTCCCAGTGGAGCGTCCCAGTGGAGCGCCCCAGTGGAGCGTCCCAGTGGAGCGCCCCAGTGGAGCGCCCCAGTGGAGCGCCCCAGTGGAGCGCCCCAGTGTCTTGGCCCCCAATACGTAGCCACACGCTCGGCGAGAACACGTCGAGATCTTTCCTACAAATCGCCACGCCGAAATAGGACCGCATCATGACGCGCACTTCAGCTCACCATGGCCTGCTGGCGATCTGCTTGACCGCCCCGATCTTGATGGCTCCGCCGTCGTCCCATGCGGCAGAACCTGGCGAAATCCGGGCTTTCACGATCGACGTGGACGAAGAAGTGATCGCTGATCTTCGCCATCGTCTCGTAGCCACACGTTGGCCGAACCAGATCGAAGGCACAGGTTGGGAATATGGTGTCGATGTCGGAACCATGAAAGAACTCGTCAAATACTGGCTGACAACGTACGACTGGCGTAGGCACGAACGAGCACTGAACGGTTTTCCTCAGTTCAAGACGCGCATCGACGGACTCGATCTGCATTTTATTCAAGTCCAATCGCCGCATGAGGATGCTCAGCCGTTGGTGCTGGTCCACGGGTGGCCGGGGTCGGTGTACGAGTTCTACAAGATCATTCCGATGTTGACCGAGCCGGAAAAGTATGGTGGTCGTGTGGAAAATGCGTTTCATGTCGTCTGCCCATCACTACCGGGATTCGGGTTCTCAGAGCTGCCGAAGGAGCGCGGCTGGAACTCGCAACGGATGGCTGAAGTGATTGCCAAACTGATGGCACGGCTCGGTTACGGGAAGTACGGGGCTCAAGGTGGTGACTGGGGCAGCGGTATCGTCCGCTGGCTGGCGGAAAATGACGGCGGCCATTGTGTTGGCTCGCACAGCAATTTTCCTCTGAGTGGGGCGCCGCGTGTCGACCCGATGCGCGATGTTACAGCTGAAGAATCGAAGCGATTCGAGCGGCGGCGAAAAGAACTCGCGGATCACACGGCGTACTTCGCCATTCAGAGCACTCGCCCCCTGACGCTTGGATACGGACTGAACGACTCGCCCGCCGGCCTCGCAGCGTGGATCGTAGACAAGTTCTGGGCCTGGAGCGACCACCACGGCGATCTAAAGAACAGCTTCACGAAGGACGAACTGCTGACCAACGTGATGATCTACTGGGTCACGGAATCCAGCCCTTCATCCGTTCGCATCTATTTTGAAACGCGTCACAATCAGCCCCGCCCGGGCTCGATGACTCCCTTTGAATCTACCGGTTCGGCATCGCCCTTGGGCTTTGCGCTGTTTCCCAAAGAGATCAATGTCCCGCCGCGTGCATGGGTCGAGCGGAGTATTGGCCAGCAACTCATTCATTGGACAGAGATGCCTCGCGGCGGCCACTTCGCGGCGCTGGAAACACCGGCGTTATTGGCTGAAGATGTCCGGGAGTTCTTCCACAAAGTCCGTAAGAGGGCGATCGACGGAAGCGACAAGTAAGAGGCCAGAACGTACACTGGTCGCCCATTCGCTAGCCCACGGTTTATTTGCAAAAAGCCGGAGGCTAGCGCCTCCGGCTGATTTGCCCACCCCGAAGTTTAACTTTGACAAAGTATTAGAAATTCAGGTGCCACTGCACCCAGCCGAAGTCCGCATCGCCATCGAAAAGCACGCCCGCCGTTGTGCCGTAGTAGTCCCCGGCAAAGAAGTGCGAGTATCCGAACAGGATGCTTGATCGCGGCGTGATCGTTCGTGACAAGACGATATCCAGTTCATGGCCCAGGTCCTTGCTACCGCTCGGTACTGTCAGTCCTGCGAAATTCGTCAAGGTCACGTTGTACGGCACGTCATTCTGGTTGGCGAGACGGAAGTAGTGGTACCAGAGCAACAACTTCGTCTTTTCGTTCAACTGCGCCGTTGCTCGCAGGTTGAAGTCTTGGATGTTCCGGCGTCCGAACAGATCCATGAAGCCCAAGTATTTGTGCCCCAACGGTTCATAGTGGTGGAATCCGTTGCCAACGGTATCGTCGCCCGAGGCCCAGTCGTAATACCCCCACACCGTTGGAGCAAACGATGCGCACTCGAACTTTCGCCCCAGTCCAGCCGTGACGAATCCTGCCGAGTGATCGGTGCTGTCAGCGTTTTCGCCGAATTGGACGCCCCCCTCGAACTCGTAAAGCCAGTCGCCTCTGCCGCCCCAATAGCGAGACCCAATCGTGTCGTAGCGAATCCCCGTTGCAGGAACGTCTTCATAGTCAATTGCCAGCCAGTACAATTCCAGCTTGTCCCGGCACATGCCTTTGTACGTCGCGTAGGCACCGTAGAGCTGACGGTCCATATTCGGGGCGTCGAGGCTCGTCCGATGGGCAGCATTCCGCTTCATCGGTCGCAACCAGATCGCATCGACATCCCAGGCGTCGCCCTGCCACATCACCCGCGCACCGTCAAACGTCTTCCGCGTGTTCGCCCAATCGAACGACGTAACCAGCCTTTGCGCGCCGAGCACGATCTCCTGGCGACCGATTCGAGCGCCCACAGTTCCACGACCGACGTTGATTCCCTTCAGTTCGACGAACAGATTCTGAAGTTCGGTGCGGTTCTCTTCAATTGGTCGAGGTCCGCCAGTTCCACCTTGTCGCAAGGCGTCCAGCATCTCTCCGTAAAATCGGAGATTTCCGTATTCCGCGTTCATGTAGAGGCGTGTGCGATGGAGCAGGAAATCGTCGTCATCACCCGTCAAGCCAAGCCCATTGGGCACGGCAGGCGTATTGTTGAATTTCTTCTCCGAATGGAAACGCATGCGGTATTGACCACCGACATCGATGGTCCAGCAGTTGCCAACGGAAAGTCGCTTGAACCGGTCGCCCAGATACGAGCGGCCGCATGAGCTGCAGATGTAGTCGAAGTTGTTGTCGTAGAACTCGCCCTTATGAGAGCTGGCGGCGGCCTCGGCACAGTCGCCACAGCCCTTGCTACCTTTGCCGTCTTTGTACTTGACATCGCTGTCTTTCCCGCCGCCAAAATTATCGAGTGCGTCCATGCTCACGTCTGTCAACGTGGCTTCGACGGGGCTCAGCGAGTCTCCTAATTCAGGATCTTGCCCCCAGGCACTGGATACCATAATTGCCAGAAATACGGACGTGATGATCGAGTAGATGCGGGTGGAGTGGTGCATATCCTTTGCCCCAGGGTGAAATCTTTGATTGAAAGTGCCCAACGCTGTAGGGAATTCGAGCAACGTGGCGTATACAAGATATGTCGGCGGAATTACCCAGTCACGCGAGTGTGCGTTGAGTGTGCAAACAAGGTTTTTTGGTTCTTCAGAACAATTCGTGGGTGGAATTGGTTGTTCTTTTGAGGAGCGCGGTGGAGCCCCTCGGGACTCAGAACAACGGTTCCTCGCGCAGTTTAGTGGGTAGTATGTTATTGGTTTGGCATTTTCGATGGTATTGATGGTGGTTTCTTTATGTCTGAGTTAGCAAAACACTATTCGTTGTTGCTGGGACTGGATGATGCCTGGCAGGTTATAGACGT